>Ga0255763_1005360_pt1 | contig 10325 bp, 8 predicted proteins | sample 041ome_2_FD_179963 | JGI IMG/M metagenome (GOLD analysis project Ga0255763, IMG submission 179963) | Coastal salt marsh microbial communities from the Groves Creek Marsh, Skidaway Island, Georgia - 041406US metaG (version 2) | ecosystem: Environmental > Aquatic > Marine > Intertidal zone > Salt...
AGTGGAAAGTCGCGCCCAAATGGCCATGCTGCCGCGTTTGCGGCCGCGTTGTTTTTATGATTTGGTGGTTGAAGTGGCGATTGTTCGCCCTGGCCCCATTCAGGGTGGCATGGTGCACCCGTATTTACGCCGCCGGCAGGGGCTTGAGCCTGTGCGCGTTCCAGGTCCTGGGCTGCAACAAGCCTTGGGCCGCACCTTGGGTGTGCCGGTGTTTCAAGAGCAGGTGATGCAAGTGGCTATGTTGGCTGCCGGATTCGATGCCGATGAGGCCGACAGCCTGCGTCGCGCCATGGCCGCATGGCGGCGCCGTGGTGGCGTGCACCGTTTTTATCAGCGTATTGTCAGCGGCATGGTGGCCCGCGGCTACGACGCGGCTTTTGCCGAGCAAATCTTTGAGCAAATTCAAGGTTTTGGTGAGTACGGCTTTCCAGAAAGCCATGCCGCGAGCTTTGCGCTGTTGGTGTACGTGAGCGCTTGGATGAAACGCCACGAACCCGCGTGCTTTTTGGCCGCGTTGCTCAACAGTCAGCCCATGGGGTTTTATCGGCCAGCGCAATTGGTGCAAGACGCCAAGCGCCATGGCGTGCAGGTGCTGCCCGTGGATGTGTTGCATAGCGACTGGGACTGCACCCTAGAAGGCCCCAAGCGGGACCGGGTGCGTTTGGGGCTGCGTTTGGTGAGCGGACTTGGGCAGGCCCAGGCGCAACGTGTGGTGCAGGCTTGTCGCGCCCAGCCGCCCATTGATGTGGCCGATTTGGCTGCACGCGCGTCACTGCCGTCTGCAACCTTACGCCTTTTGGCGCACGCCAACGCGCTCAGCAGTTTGGCGGGGCCTAGGCCGCAGCAGTGGTGGGAGGCCGCCGCCGTGCAACCCGCCACACCCTTGCCCATGACGGTGCGGTCTGATCCAGCCGACGAGGTGGCATGGCCTGCACCAAGCGCCCCGCAGCAAGTGTGGCACGACTATCGCAGCACCGGCCTGAGTCTGCATGGCCATCCGCTGCAGTTTTTACGTGCCAAACTGCATACCCGTGGGGTGCAACGCGCGCGTGATTTGTACCCTTTGGCGCACGGCCGTCGGGTGCGCGCGGCTGGCTTGGTTACGATGCGGCAGCAGCCAAGCAGTGCCAACGGGGTGTTGTTTGTGACGCTTGAAGACGAAACCGGCCACGTCAACGTGATTGTTTGGCCCAAACTCAAGCAACGCCACGCCGCGGTGTGGCGGCACGCCCGTTTGCTGGTGGTGCACGGCGTGTGGCAGCGCGATCAAGTGGCAGGACAAGTCACGCATGTGGTGGCCGCTTGGGCGCAAGATATCAGCGACTGGCTGGGCGCCCTGCCCAGCCCGAGTCGAGACTTCCACTAACGACCGGCGGCGGCCTTCAGGGTGGCCGCTTTGTCGGTTTGCTCCCACGCAAACTCTGGCTCGTCGCGCCCAAAGTGGCCGTAAGCCGCGGTTTTTTCGTAAATTGGACGCAGCAAATCCAGCATCTGAATGATGCCCTTGGGACGCAGGTCAAAGTGTTCGCCCACCAAAGCCGCAATCGCCGCATCGTCGATCACCCCGGTGCCAAAGGTATTGACCGTGACGTTCATGGGCCGGGCCACGCCAATGGCGTACGCCACCTGAATTTGGCACTTGCTGGCCAGTCCCGCCGCCACCACGTTTTTGGCTACATAGCGTGCGGCGTAAGCGGCCGAGCGGTCCACTTTGGTGGGGTCTTTGCCGCTGAAGGCGCCGCCCCCGTGTGGGCAGGCACCACCGTAGGTGTCGACAATGATTTTGCGTCCGGTTAAGCCGCAGTCACCTTGCGGTCCACCCACCACAAAGCGCCCCGTTGGGTTGATCAAAAACTCGGTGTCTTTTAACCACTGCGCAGGCAGCACGGGCTTGATGATTTGCTCGGTTATTGCTTCAATGAATGACGCCTTCATGGTCTTGGCGTCTTGGCTTTGATCGGGCGTGTGTTGCGTAGACAACACCACCGTGGCAATGCTGTGGGGCTTGCCATCCACGTAGCGCATGGTGATTTGGCTCTTGGCATCCGGGCCCAAAAAGGGTAGCGCGCCCGATTTGCGCTGCTGCGCTTGACGCTCCACCAGTCGGTGGGCGTAGTAAATGGGCGCGGGCATCAGCTCGGGGGTTTCATCGCAGGCGTAGCCAAACATCAGTCCTTGATCGCCGGCACCGGTGTTGAGGTGGTCATCCGAGGCGTGGTCCACGCCTTGAGCGATGTCGTTGCTTTGCTTGTCGTAGCACACCATCACCGCGCAACCTTTGTAGTCGATGCCGTAATCGGTGTTGTCGTAACCAATACGTTGAATGGTGTCGCGCGCCACCTGGATGTAATCGACTTGCGCGTTGGTGCTGATTTCACCCGCCAGCACCACCAGCCCGGTGTTGGTGAGGGTCTCGGCGGCCACGCGGCTGCGCGGGTCTTGCTTCAGGACCGCGTCAAGAATGGCGTCGGAGATTTGGTCCGATACCTTGTCGGGGTGGCCTTCTGAGACCGATTCAGAGGTGAAAAGAAAATCGTTCGCCATATACACTCCTAGGCAGTGGGGTTGATCCGGCGTTGCCGGCACCTTTTGCAAGAGGCGGCGAACGCTTTAGCAGAATTTGTGAGTCGCCCCGCAAGTAGTTCAATAACTCGGCGACACATGAATTATAAAACCAATGCCTCGCCTGCGGCCCGAGTGGCGCTGTGGGTGGCCCATGGGCTGGCGGCGTGGCCGTTGTGGTTGCTGCATGGCCTGGGCTGGGGGTTGGGCTGGCTGGTGTGGCTCACCGCCCCGCTGTATCGGCAACGTTGGCGCACGCACACACGCTTGGCCGGCCTCAGCGCCGCGCAAGCTCGGGCCTCCATTGGTGCGGCCGGGCAACAAGTGCTGGAGCTGCCCAAGGTATGGTTTGGGCCGCGCCTGCGGTATACCTTTGACGGCGCGCAACACATTGAGGCGGCCTTGGCCGACGGCGGTGGGTTGTTGTTTCTTACGCCGCACATGGGCTGCTTTGAGGCGACGTCGCGCGCCTATGCCGAGACTTTTGGCGCCGCCGCGCCCATGACCGTGTTGTACCGCCCACCGCGCCAAGCGTGGCTGCATCCGCTTCTGCACCGGGCGCGCCAGCGGCCGCATCTTGAGCCGGCATCAACGTCGATGACCGGGGTTAAGCAAATGCTCACCGCGTTGCGCCAACAGCACGCGGTGGGGTTGCTGCCCGATCAGGTGCCGCCAGCCGGTTTGGGGGTGTGGTCGCCCTTTTGGGGGCAGCCGGCTTACACCATGACGCTGGCGCCCAAGCTTGCACAACAGGCGCGGCACGTGCTGCTGGCGTGGGGTGAGCGCTTACCTGCGGGGCGTGGCTACGTGATTCATGTGCGGCCGGCTGAGCCGCCGCTGCCAGCCAACGCCGAAGCGGCCGCCGGCCAGCTCAACGCCTGGATGGAGGCACTGATTCGGCGTTGTCCGGCGCAATACGCCTGGGGCTACGCGCGTTTTAAGCCACCTCGTGGCTAGCGGGCTCAGCGGGTCGGGCCGCGCGCGACCATTGCCACAAGCGCTGGGCCAAGGCCTCTACCCCCACGCCACGCGTTGCCGAAAACAACATCGCGTCGCCACCGCCGCAATTGAGCTTGGCAATCGACAACGCGCGCTGCCCCTCGGCGCGGCTTAATTTATCGGCCTTGGTTAAGGCCAATACAAAGGGCATGCCTTGGGCCACGCGCGGTGCCATCAAGTCCAGCAACGCGTGGTCAAGTTCAGTGAGTCCGTGGCGTGCGTCGCACAGCACCACCAGGCCAGACAGGCCCGGGCGTTGTACCAAGTAATTCGCCATGACCTGCTGCCAACGCACCTTGGCCGTTTTAGGCACCGCGGCGTAGCCATAGCCGGGCAAGTCGGCCAGCAAGGCGTCGGTTTGACCTTGACGGCCCAAGGCGAACAAATTGATGTCTTGGGTGCGGCCAGGGGTGCGCGAAGCAAACGCCAGGCGCCGGTGCTGAGTGAGGGTGTTGATGCAGGTGGACTTGCCCGCATTGGAGCGCCCCACAAAAGCCAGCTCGGGTGGCCCGGGTGGGGGCAGGTGCTGCAAGTCAGGGGAGGTGGTTAGAAAGCGTGCCGTGTGCAACCAGCCCAGGGCGTCGGGGCCACTCACTTCGGGTGCACGGCGCGTGGGGTTTTGCATGGGTGCATTGTAGAATGCGACTCTTTTAACAAAAGGGGCTGCCGGCCCTTAGCTTTTTCGAGTCAGAGTTTTATGCGACTTGTAGCCAGCTTCCTCCTGTTTTTCGGCTTGTCGGTGGCGCATGCCCAGCCGACTTTTGATCTCAAAAAGGGTGCAGCGTCATTCGGTGGCGTATGCGTGGCGTGCCACGCCGCCGATGGCAACTCGGCCATCCCTGCCAACCCCAAGCTGGCCGGGCAACACCCCGAGTACCTGGCCAAGCAGCTGCGCGAATACAAGTCGGGCAAGCGCGCCAACGCCATCATGGCCGGGTTCGCCGCCACGCTGTCTGAGCAGCAAATGCTCGATATTGCGCACTGGCTGGCCACACAAACACCCAAGCCCGGTTTTGCAACTGACGCCGAATTGGCCGCCCAAGGGGAGCGCATCTACCGCGGCGGCATTGCCGACAGGCAAATTGCCTCGTGTGCCGGTTGTCACGGGCCGACAGGTGCTGGCATTCCTGCGCAGTTCCCACGCTTGGCCGGGCAGCACGCCGAATACACCAAAGCCCAACTCAGCGCCTTCAGAAGCGGGGCGCGCGCCAACAACTCGGTCATGAACATGGTCGCGGCCAAACTCAATGACAAAGAAATTGAGGCCCTGGCCCAGTATTTGGCGGGCTTGCGCTAACCAATTGCTGGGGCCGGGAACTTTGTCCGGCTGCAGGCCTCTTACGCCTCGAGCCACCCCCGGTCTGGCCTTTGGGGTGGTGCCCATGTCAGCACCATGAAAACATCCACCCGTGGCATAAGACTCACTGGGGCGTCGTTGTACGTTCGAGACGCCGTTGAGCTCATCTCTTCGATGCGCTTTGCGATCACACTGTTGAGCGTGATCAGCGTGGCGTCGATCATCGGCACGGTGATCAAACAGGGCGAACCCTACAACAACTACGTCAATCAATTTGGTCCCTTTTGGGCCGATGTTTTTGAGCGCCTGAATCTGTACACCGTGTACAGCGCATGGTGGTTTTTGCTGATTTTGGCGTTCCTGGTGGTCAGCACCTCGCTGTGCATCAGCCGCAACGCGCCGCGTATCGTTACCGATTGGCGAGCCTTCAAAGAAAACCTGCGTGAGCAGAGCTTGCAAGCGTTTTCGCTGCGTAGCCAAGCGAACCTTGCTGGGGCGGTGTCAACACAGGCCGAGCGTATGGCCGCGGCGTTGCGCCAGCGGGGCTACCGGGTCAAGGCGCAAGCCCGCGCCACCACCGCTGGCGAAGGCGTGATGCTGGCCGCGCGCGCAGGCCGCAGCAACAAGCTGGGTTATTTGGCGGCGCACTCCTCAATTGTTTTGATTGCCCTGGGGGGCTTGGCCGACGGCGACCTCATCGTTCGTGCGCAAATGGCGTGGCAAAACAAAACCCCCTTCACCGGCGGCGGCTTGATCGCTGAGGTGCCTGAGCAACACCGCTTGGGGCCCAGCAATCCAACCTTTCGCGCCAACCTGCTGGTGCCCGAAGGCTCCACAGCGGGCACCGCCATCTTGAGCCAGCCTGAAGGGGTGGTGTTGCAAGACCTGCCGTTTGGCGTTGAGCTAAAAAAGTTTGTGGTCGAGTACTACCCAACCGGCATGCCGCGTTTGTTTGCTAGCGACATCGTCATTCACGACCCCCAGCGCGGCACTCAAACCCCGGCACGGGTGGAGGTGAACCATCCGGTTACCTACGACGGTATTCAAATTTTTCAGTCCAGCTTTGACGACGGCGGCTCCAAGCTTCAGTTGGCGGCGGTACCGTTGCTGAGTGATCGAGGTGGGTTTGAGATAAACGGCACGGTGGGTGGCAGCACGCCGCTGCGCCGCGGCGAGCAAACCCTTAGCGCCGAGTGGACAGGGCTGCGCGTGATCAACGTAGAAAACGTAGCCGCGGCGCAGGCCACCGCCGCCACCGACGTGCGCGCGGTTAACTTGGCTCAAACACTCAAGCGCCACCTGGGCGCGGGTAACAAAGCCCCCGAGGGCCAAGACCTGCGCAACGTGGGCCCGAGTTTCAGTTACAAACTACGTGACGGCGCGGGCCAAGCGATTGAATTCAACAACTACATGCTGCCCGTGAGCATGGAGGGCCAGCGGGTTTATTTGCTTGGCGTGCGCGAGACGACTGCCGAGAGCTTTCGCTACCTCAGGGTGCCGGTAGACGGCAACGACAGCATGGACGACTGGCTGCGTTTGCGGCGCGCCTTGGCCGACCCGGCGCAACGTGCGCGTGCGGTGCGCGATTATGTTCGGCAAGCCAGCGCGGGCGACGACAGCACGGCGGTGCGTGCGGCGTTGGCCACCTCGGCGGCGCGGGCCTTGGATTTATTTGCCGGCGACGACCCGTTGCTGCGACAAGCACCGCCGGCGGGGCAACGCATTGATGGCGTGGCGATGGTGCCTGGTGGGCTAAGCGGCGTCTCGTACTTTTTGGATCAACAGGTGCCGCCCAGTGAACGCGAGCGCGCCGGTGATGTTTTGATGCGCATGCTCAACGGCAGCTTGTTTGCTTTGTTACAAAACGCCCGCGCCGCAGACGGTTTGACACCGCTGGCCGATGATCAACGCAGCCGCGATTTCATGGCGCAGTCGGTGCTGGCGTTGTCCGATGCGTTTTTCTACCCCTCGCCGCTGATATTTACGCTCAACAACTTCGATCACATTCAGGCCAGTGTTTTTCAGGTGGCCAGGGCGCCCGGCCGCTCCATTGTGTACATCGGATGCGCCTTGCTTATTCTTGGCGTGTTTCTCATGATTTACGTGCGCGAGCGGCGCTTGTGGGTGTGGTTCAAGCCCTCGGGTCAAGGCGTTGAGGCGCGCATGGCCATGGCACCACACCGCGCTGGCTTGGCAAGCAACGCGGAATTTGCCAAACTTCACCAACTCTTGCAGCAGGATTCGGTATGAACAGTTACACCGCCCCAACCGACATGGCGCTTGCGCTCACCCCAACGCCTTCATGGCGCCCGAAAGGGGTATTCGACTGGTTGTTTGCGCTTTGGGTGGTGGCGTGCGCGGCGGTGGCATTTTGGCAGTATCACGGTGCCATGGACGTTTACGAGCAAGGTATTTTGATTGGCACCGTGCCCGTGGCGATTGCCATGGGTTGGTTCTGGCGGCCTTTGGCTTATCTCATGCTGGGGGTGGCGGCGCTGTCGCTGGTGGGTATTGGTTTGTATCAGGGCCCTGAGGGCGCCGACTTGGCCCGTGCCGAGCAGGTGTTTTGGCTGAAATACTTTTTGTCCAGTCAATCAGCGATTTTGTGGATGTCGGTGCTGGTTTTTATGAGTACGGTGTTTTACTGGCTGGGCATGGTGTTGCCACGCGCCGACAGCGCCTCGTTGCTCGGCGCCCGCCTGGCGTGGGCGGCGGTGTTGCTGGCGCTGGTGGGCACCATGATGCGTTGGTACGAGAGCCATCAAATGGGCGAGGGCGTGGGCCACATTCCGGTGAGTAACCTGTACGAGGTTTTTGTGCTGTTCGCCTGGATGACCACCTTGTTCTACTTGTATTACGAGCAGTACTACCAAACCCGTGGCATGGGTCCGTTTGCGATGTTGATTGTGAGCGGGTCGGTAGGCTTTTTGCTTTGGTACACCTTGGTGCGAGACGCGCAAACCATTCAGCCGCTGCTGCCGGCGCTGCAAAGCTGGTGGATGAAGTTGCACGTACCTGCCAACTTTATTGGCTATGGCACGTTTTCCATTGCCGCCATGGTGGGCTTTGCTTATTTGGTGAAACAGTCGGCACAGCAAACCCATTGGGTCAAGCTCGCGCCCTTGGCTTTGTTGGGTGCGGTACTGGCTTTTGTGCCGTTGGCGTTTCGTCAGCAGGCGCTGAATTACGGCTCGGTGTATTGGATGGTGTATTCAGGTGTGGCGTTGCTGGTGGTCACTGGCATTTTGTATGGTCGCCGCCGCATTGCCGAGCGTCTGCCATCGCTGGAAGTGCTTGACGACACCATGTACAAAGCGATTGCGGTCGGCTTTGCGTTTTTTACCATTGCCACGGTGTTGGGTGCCTTGTGGGCCGCCGAGGCCTGGGGCGGCTATTGGAGCTGGGACCCCAAAGAGACGTGGGCCCTGATTGTGTGGCTTAACTACGCGGCTTGGCTGCATTTGCGACTCATGAAGGGCTTGCGCGGAACGGTTGCGGCATGGTGGTCGCTGGCTGGGCTGGGTATCACCACGTTTGCCTTTTTGGGCGTGAACATGTTTTTGTCTGGGCTGCACAGCTACGGTTCGCTGTAGCGCGTCCAACGCAACCCATGGGTCAGGGTTTGTTAACCAAGGTCTGTTATGAAACGTAGGCTTACCCGCGAACACGTCTTACGCCATCAGGGGCAGTCGCTGCTGCAACAGGTTACGCCTGAACCGGTGTGGCAGCAGCGGCGCTTGTTGCTTGCGGCCATGGGTGCGTCGATGGCCGCAGGGGTGTTGCCGCGGCGTGCCCAGGCGGCGTCGTTGGCGGCGCTGCCAGGGCAGCGCTCAACGGTGCCTGGGGCCATCACCATGCAGGCTCCCACCGCCGAACAAGACGTCATCGGCTACAACAACTTTTACGAGTTCGGCACCAGCAAAAGCGACCCGGCCCGGTTGGCGGGTGCCATGGCCACGCGCCCCTGGACGGTGAGGGTTGAGGGCTTGGTGGCCAAGCCGCGCACCTTTGATATCGACGACTTGCTGCGTTTGGCGCCAATGGAAGAACGCATTTATCGTTTTCGCTGCGTCGAGGCGTGGTCTATGGTGGTGCCGTGGGTGGGGTACGCGTTGTCGCACCTGCTGCAGGCGGTGCAGCCTTTGGGCAGTGCCAAATACGTGTCGTTCATCACGCACACCGACCCCAAGACCATGCCCGGGTTACGCGGGTCGTCGCTGCAATGGCCATACACCGAGGGTTTGCGCATGGATGAAGCCATGCACCCGCTGACACTGCTGACCTTTGGTCTGTACGGTAAGGTGTTGCCCAATCAAAATGGCGCACCCCTGCGCTTGATCGTGCCTTGGAAATACGGCTTCAAGAGTGGCAAATCACTGGTCACGATTCGGGTCACCGAAACGCAGCCTGTCACGGCATGGAACCAGGCCGCGCCCGAAGAGTACGGCTTTTATTCCAACGTCAACCCCCAAGTGGCGCACCCGCGCTGGAGCCAGGCGTCTGAGCGGCCGCTGGGTGGTGGGTTGTTTGCCAGTCGTGTGCCGACTCAAATGTTTAATGGCTACGCCGAGCAGGTGGCCGGTCTGTACGCTGGCATGGACTTGCGCCAGTACTTCTAACCATGACGCGCGCCACCGCCAAGCCCGGGCACCCCGTCCGGGGGTTGCCGCGCGCTTTCAAACCCAGCTTGGCGGTGTTGGCGTTGTTGCCAATGGCGTGGTTGTTGGGTCAAGCCTTGTTGGGTGGTTTGGGCCCCAACCCCCAGGAGACCTTGATACGCGACTTGGGTAACTGGACCATTCGTCTGCTGGTGTTGGTGCTGCTTGTTACGCCCTTGCGTTTGGCACTGGCTTGGCCGGCGCTGGTACAGGTGCGGCGCATGCTGGGCTTGTTTGTGTTTGCTTACGCCACGCTGCACCTGTTGGCGTATGGGGTTTTTGACCAAGGTGCCAACTTGGTCAAGGTGTGGGTTGACGTATGGCAACGGCCATTCATTGCCGTGGGCATGGCGGCCTGGGTTTTGTTACTGGTGTTGGCGTTAACCTCGCCCGCAACCGTGGTGCGCCGCTTGGGAGCGGCGCGCTGGCGACGCGTGCACCGTTGCGTGTATGCGGTAGCCGCTTTGGGCGTGCTGCATTTTTTTTGGATGCGCGCCGGAAAGTTGGATTTTGGTGAGGTCTGGCTATGGGGCGGGCTATTGGCCGCTTTGCTGCTGCTGCGCGTGCCGATGTGTCGCAAGCGTTTGCAAGCCTTTGGCAGTTGGCGGGTGCAACGCGCCGCGGCGATTAAGTAACCAGGTGTTCCCCTTGCCACAGCGTCTCGTGGCGCTCGCGTTCACGTATTAAATGCACGGTATCGCCGTGCACCAGTACCTCGGCGGCGCGTGGTCGGGCGTTGTACTGGCTGGCCATGCTCATGCCATAGGCCCCTGCCGAGCAAATGGCCAGCACATCACCTTCGTGCGCGG
>Ga0255763_1005384_pt1 | contig 10292 bp, 9 predicted proteins | sample 041ome_2_FD_179963 | JGI IMG/M metagenome (GOLD analysis project Ga0255763, IMG submission 179963) | Coastal salt marsh microbial communities from the Groves Creek Marsh, Skidaway Island, Georgia - 041406US metaG (version 2) | ecosystem: Environmental > Aquatic > Marine > Intertidal zone > Salt...
CAATCACCAGCGCGCCGCCAATCATGGCGTGAGCGGTGGGCGCCTCGCCAGCGCCCAGCCAGGTGAGGCCAATGCCAAACACCAGCTCCAACAGCGCCAGCAGTCCAATTTCTGTGGCGCTCAGGGCTTTGGCCACCCACACCAACAGCGCGCAAGGCAGAGCCAGTTGAAAAGCACCCAAAGCGGCCATGGCCGCGATGTCATTGGTCTGGGCTTGCAGTGGCAAAGCCAAGGGCAAGGTTACCAAGACTGAGAGCGTGGCGCCCACCAGCACGCTGGGCAGCATGGGGGTGTGATGGGTTTGTGCTTGTTGGCTTTGGTGCAGGACATTCCATTGAAGGGCCGCGGCCACCGGCACGCAAAGTGCCACCAAAATCCCCGCAACGGCGTGTTGGTCTTGCAGCTGCAAGGCATGCCCAAACATCCACAGCACACCCAAACCAGCCAACACCATGGCCAGCCATGTTGGCCAAGCCAAGCGCCGGCCAAATACCAGCCAGCTCACAAAGGCGGTGATCACAGGCCCCAAGGCCAGGGTGACCAAGGCATTGGCGACACTGGTGAGCATCAACGCCACCATAAAGGCCGTGAACATCACCGCCCAACAAGCCGCGGACAGCCACAGCAGGCGGCTGCGCCACGGCACAGTGGCACCTTGGCCTAGGGTGTGCTGGGTCAACCAGACCAAGCCCAATGTCACGGCGGCGAAAGCGCTGCGCCAAAAAGTGATTTCAAAAGGCGCTTGAATCGTCAAGTGGCGCGTGACCACCCCTGCGGTGCTCACAAAAAAGAACGCCATCACAGTCAGCGCAAGCGCCAACCCATGACCCAGGCTGGGCTTGGGCGGCGCCTTAGACATGCTCGGGGGCGTGCTCGTTTGTGCTTGTTTGGCTCATTGGCGTGGCTTCAGCTTCAATACGCTTGGCAATGATGCGTCGCGCCCGGGCACCGCCGGCATCAATGTCCAGTGTCACCAATCGGCGCCCAGCATGGGTGGTAAGGCTTTTTTGCTGTCGCTCAAGAATGGCCAAGTCCTCTGAAAAAATCTTTTCTTGGCCTTTGCGAATGGCGTCGGTTAACGCTTGATCGCCCACTTGAAAATGTCGCGCCATGCCCCAGTGATACCAATGGCTGGTGGCGGTTTCGGGGGTGATGAAGTCAACCACCACGGCTTGCACTTTTTTATCCGCCGGTGCATTGATGCCACCCAGGCCGTGCAGCGCAACACCAACATCAATGTGCACATGCGACGGCGCCATAAAACGACAAATTTGCCAGCGATCCACGGTGGCTTGAGGGTCCAGCCCGTGGGCGGTCATGGCCTGCTGCCAAAAAGACGGGGCTTGAATCGCCGACATAAAACGCGACGTTGTGACCCGCTCCCCTTCAACTTCGGTGTGGCAAGGGGTTTCATCGATTTCGGGTTGGCCTATGCTGGTGGCGTGCACGTAGGTCTCGTGGGTAAGGTCCATGAGGTTGTCGATCATGAGCCGATAGTCGGCTTGGACATGAAACAAGCCGCCGCCATATGCCCAGCTGTCTTGTTGCAGGTAGGGGAAATCGGGGAGTTCCATGGCGTCGGCATGTTGCTGTTGCCCTGGCCATACCCATACAAAGCCGTAACGCTCCAGCACGGCGTAGCTTTGAATTGCTGGAAAAACTTTGGGGCGTTGACCAGGCATATGCAGGGTCTTGCCCTGACACCCCATGGTTAAACCGTGGTAGCCGCAGACCAAGGCGCCGTTTTCCACTCGCCCCAGCGACAGCGGCGTGCCTCGGTGCGGACAGAAGTCTTCTAACGCAACCGCCGTGCCGTCGGCATCTCGAAAAAATACCATGGGTTGGTCGCAAATGGTGCGACCCAAAGGCGTGTGGTTGTCTAGGGCTTTGCTTTCACAGGCCACATACCAGGCATTACGAATGAACATCGGTGTCTCCGAACAAGGAAGTTGAATCAAAGGTGGCTGCGCCTGCTTGCAGGGCGTCGGTAACCAAATAGCCATCGGCTGAGACCACGCGTTGCAGATTGCGTCGGGCAATCCGCGCGTGCTCACGCGCCAGCGCCTCGGCGCGGCCCGCGTCGCCTTCTTGAACAGCCTCAACAATTTGCCAATGCTGGTCTTGCGCCATGCGCAGCAGTTGGTGCGAGTGCGGGGTGGCGGCTTGGATGGCCACAAAACCCGAGGGCGATGCAAACGGCAGCGAACTGGCGCGACGAATTTCCTGCTGAATCACAGGAGCGTCGCAGACCTCGCTGAGCCAAGCGTGAAATGCTTGGTTGTGGCGCACGTAAAGCCCAAAGTCTTCGTCGCGCAATTGGGCGCGACCCAGGACTTCATCGATGGCATGCAGCGCTTGGCGTGCGGGCTCCATGCGCGCCGCCGTGGGCTGATTTTGTGCCGCCCGACGGGCTGCCCATCCTTCAAGCATACCCCGCAACTCAATCGAATCGGCAATGTCTTTGGCGGAGAATTCACGCACCGCGTAGCCTCCTGAGCGCAGACGGCTCAGCAGGCCTTCGCGCTCCAAACTGGCCAAGGCCGACCGAATCGGGGTGCGAGAGGCGCCCAAACTCTCGACCAACGCCCACTCGGTTAGGCGTTGGCCCGGGGGAATTTGTCCGGTCAACACCTGCTCCCGCAGGGCATTTTGTACCCTGATGGCCAGCGTTTCGGTGCGTTGAGCGTCGTGCAGCATGACAGCAGACATAAAGAGCAAAGAATGGAATTGTATACATTCAATGCGTTTTTTGGTTGAAAATTGGTATTGAATCGTTTTGATGTATACAATCTGGCATCACGGGCGTCGTCAGCGCGCGATGGCGTATCGGCCAAGGGGCTTTGGTTGCGAGGCCGCGCGGCGTCGGTGCCCGTGACATAAACTGTCGGGCCGTTCAATCAACGGGTCCCATAACAATTTCAACGCTCCTGGAGACACAAACATGAATCGTCGTCTTGCGATTTCCTTGGCCGGCCTCGCGCTGTGTGCCTCGGTTCCCCTGGCTGCCGTGCAGGCTCAACCCATCAAAATCGGCGCGGTGGCGCCCAAGACCGGCCCGTTGGCTGGCGGCGCAGCGGTTACGCAGTGGCCCAGTATCAAGCTGTGGGTATCAGACGTTAACGGCCGTGGCGGCTTGACCATGAAGGACGGCTCCAAGCGCAAGGTTGAGCTAATTGAATACGACGATCGCACCAACCCAGGCGAGACCATTAAGGCGGTTGAGCGTTTGGCCACACAAGACAAGGCAGACTTTATTGTTGCGCCATACGGCACCGGCTTGGTGTTGGCCTCGGCGCCGGTGTTTGCCAAATACGGCTATCCACAAATTGCCGTCAGTGCGATCACAGACAAAACCAAAGAATTGGCCAAGCGTTACCCCAATATCTTCTTTACCTTGGGTAACACCACCGCCTTTGCCCAGTCGGTGGCGGATATTCTGAAGAAAATGGTGGCCGACGGCACCATTGGCAAGCGCGTGGCGATGGTGAACGTGGCGGATGCTTTTGGTATTGAATTGGCCGAGGCGGCACGTCCGATCTTCAAGGCAGCAGGCCTAGAAATCGTTTACGACAAATCGTATCCGTTGGGTGCGCAGGATTTGGCGTCGGTGGTCAAAGGGGCCAAAGCGGCCAACCCCGATGCGTTTGTGGCCTGGTCTTACCCGCCCGATACCTTTGGGCTGACCGAGTTGGCAAAAATTGAAGGGCTGAACGTTAAAGCCTACTACACGGCGGTGGCAACGTGCTTCCCTGCCTTTGCCGGCAAATTTGGCGCGAGCGCCGAAAATGTTTTGGGCGCCGGTGGCATTGACGTTGACTCAGCTGAAATGAAGGGCTACCACGAGCGTCACAAAAAAGTTACCGGTGTGGCCGGCGACTTCTGGGCGGGCCCCGTAACCTACGCCAGCTTGCAAGTGCTCGAGCAAGCGATTGAGGCAACCGGTGGTGTCGACCGCAAAGCCGTGACCGAAGCCATCAAGCAAGGCACGTTCAAAACGGTGCTGGGAACCTGGAAGTTCAACAACCAGGTGATTGATCAGTTCTGGACGGTTGGCCAGTGGCAAAACGGACGCTTTGTGGGCGTGTCGTCCACCGGCAAATCTGGTGCCAAGGCCGTTCGCGCAAAGACTGGCTGGTAATTGATCTGCCACGGGCTGTCTGCCCTCCCAACTGGTTGGGAGGGTAGAGCAGCCCGAAGCCGTTCGCATGGACATCATCATCATTGGCTTGTTGCTGGGGGCAACCTATTGCCTCATGGCGCTGGGCCTAACGCTTCAGTACGGCGTGGCGCGCATCATGAATCTCGCCGCTGGCGAGTGGATTGTGGTGGGGGGCTTTGCCGCGTATTGGAGTTTTTCGCTGCAATCGGTGAATCCGATGTGGGGTTTTGCCATTGCGGTGCCCTTGGCGTTTGTTCTGAACTGGTTGATTTACCGCTGGTTGCTGACCCCTTTGATTCGGCGCGCCAAAACGCGTGGTGCGCTAGAAGTCGACAGTATTTTGGCCACGTTTGGCATGAGTTTTATTGCTGTGGGTCTGATGCGAGCCGCTTTTGGGGGTGAGTTTTTTAACTACTCGTTTTGGGCGGAGCCGGTTGACTTATTTGGCAGCGCCTATGGCAAAAACCGTATCGCCGCTGCTGCGCTGGCGGTTTTGTTGTGCGCGATTCTTTATGTGGCGTTGTTAAAAACCCGTTGGGGCATGGCCATGCGAGCCTTGGCCATTGACCCGCAAAGCGCGCGGCTGGTATCCATTGACGTTGAGAAACTAAGCGCCTTGGCGTTTGCCTTTGGTGGTGCCGTGGCCGCCGCGGGCGGGGTGGTGTTGTCTACTTTTCTCACGCTTGATGCATCGGTGGGTGTTCTATTCACCATGAAGGCGCTGATCATTGTGATCATGGGCGGGGTGGGTAACCTACGCGGCGCCATTGTGGCGGCTTTGTTGTTGGGGCTGGTTGAGAGTGCCATTGCCGGTTTGGTGGACCCCGGGCTGACCTTGGCTGGTGCCTATTTGTTGTTCGTGTTGGTGCTGCTCTTTAAACCCGAGGGGTTGTTTGGGGTGCGCCGATGACACGGTCAATCAAGCCCAGCACCTGGATTGGTGCGATATTTTTGATTGCGTTAATCGCCTTGCCTTGGCTGGAAAATGCTTACTGGCTCACGCTGGGCATCTCGATGTTGATGTACGGCGTGTTGGCGACCTCATGGGCTTTATTCTCTGGGCCCACCCATTACATTTCTCTTGCTACTGCGGCGTTTTACGGTATTGGCGCCTACGGTGTTGGGTTAGGTATTGAATCGCTGCCGTATCCGTTGTTGCTGGCGCTTTGCACGCTGGCCGGTGCAATTGTGGCGGCATTGGTGGGGTTGGCGACGCTGCGTTTGTCAGGCGTGTATTTTGTTATTTTCACCTTGGGCTTGGCTGAGTTCATACGCCAGGTGGTGACCTGGATTCAAAACAACTTCACGGGTAGCCGGGGCATGTACGTCTTAACCGACTTCACCGACGTGGATATCTACTACCAACTGTTGGCGTTAGGCGCGATGGTGGCTGTGTTTGGGTTGTGGTTGGTGCGCTCCAAACTGGGCTTTGCATTGCGCGTGATCGGCAGCGACGAAACGGTTGCCGCCCACGTGGGTATTGATTCGGCACGCTCCAAGGTGGTGTTGTTTGTGTTTTCGGGGGCGGTGGCGGCCTTAACCGGGGCGATCATGGCGCCGCGCTTGTCTTATATTGAGCCGTCGATGGCGTTTTCACCCGACCTGTCGTTTCAAGTGGTGATCATGGCGCTGTTGGGCGGCGTGCACAAACTGTGGGGGCCGTTGCTGGGGGTGATCCCGCTGACATTGGTGTGGGAATTCATTGCAGCCGTTATGCCCACACAAACCGTGTTGCTGTTGGGGTTGGCTTTTTTGATCATCGTGTATTTCATCCCGCAAGGCATTGCCGGATGGCTCTCAGCATGGGCCAAGCGAGGTTCAGATGAGAGGTAGTCGCCTGCTTGAAGTCAGCCATGTAACCAAACGCTTTGGCGGTTTGCAGGCGGTGGATGGCGTGTCTTTTGGGGTTGACCCGAATCAAGTGGTGGGACTTATTGGTCCAAACGGTTCGGGCAAAACCACCATGATGAACATGATCTCTGGCGCCTTGCGCGTGACGTCTGGTGATATCTTTTTTCAAGATCGATTGATATCCAATCGGCCGCCACGAACCATTTTTATGCGTGGCGTCTCGCGCACGTTTCAGTTGGTGCGTCCACTGGCAGGGCTTACCCCACTTGAGAGTGTGATGGCGGGGGTGGTGTTTAGCCGCCTTGGCCTGTGGGGCCGCGAGGCAGTCAAGGCCGCCGAGCGGGCGTTGGCTCGAGTGGGTATGGGTGGCCGCGAAACCCAACCGATGGCGGCATTAACCTACATCGATCAAAAACGCGTGGAGTTGGCGCGCGCCATGGTGTCGCAGCCAACGCTGCTTTTGCTGGACGAATGGCTGGCCGGACTCAATCCAACCGAGCTCGGCGAGGGCATTGAGTTGGTGCGCAGCATTCAGCAAGATGGCACCACCATTATTTTGGTTGAGCACTTAATGGATGCCATACGCAGTCTTTGCGACACCTGTGTGGTGATGAATGCCGGGCAGTTGATCGCCCAGGGCGCACCTGACCAAGCGTTGCAACACCCGGAGGTGATTGCGGCGTATTTAGGGGACAGCGATGGCGTTTAATTCACCGGCCAAAGCGTTAACCCCTTTGTTGGAGGTCTCCAACCTCAGTGTCGCCTTTGGCAAGCACACGGCGGTGGATGCCGTGAATTTTTATTTGGCTGCCGGCGAGGTGGTGGTGATTTTGGGCGCCAACGGCGCGGGCAAGTCCACGCTGCTCAAAAGCCTAGGCGGTATGGTGCAGCCGCACCCTGGGGCTCAAGTGAGCGTGCAGGGCAGCGGCATCACCGGTGTGCCTGCGCACTTGGTGGTCGAGGCCGGCGTGGCATTGGTGCCCGAAGGGCGGGGTATTTTTGGTGAGTTGTCGGTGCGCGAAAACCTGCTGCTTGGTGGGTTTGCCAAACGCGCGCGCGAGGAGTTAGAACAAAACCTTGGGCAGGTTTTTTCTTTGTTCCCGCGCTTGCAAGAGCGACAAGCTCAAATCGCTCGAACCATGAGCGGTGGCGAGCAGCAAATGGTGGCGATTGGGCGGGCGCTGATGTCCAAACCCAAGGTATTGATGCTCGATGAGCCTTCTTTAGGGCTTTCGCCAATCTTGTCAAAAGAAGTATTTCGTGCCATCGCAAGGGTCGCCCAGAGTGGGGTGGGGGTGTTGCTGGTTGAGCAAAACGCTCGTCTCAGTCTGGCGATTGCCGATCGCGGTTACGTGATGGAGAACGGCCGCATGTCAGCCGGCCAGCCGGCAGCCGCCATGCTGCAGGACAGTGGCTTGCAGCGTAGTTATTTGGGTGGGGCCAAGCAAGCGGCGCAGGGGATCAGTCAACCCAAGGCATCGGCGCCGCCGGCAACGACCGCCCCGCGTGGCCAATCGGCAGACGATGCTGTAGCCGCTGCACGCCGAGTGGTTGCTGGCATACCACTTGCGCGGTGGGTGGCCGAGGCAGCACAAAGAGCGCAGGTACCAAGCGGTGGCGCGATGACCGAGCGCGAACCACGTTTGGCCCCTAAGGGTGCTACCGCGGGAGGTCAGACCTTGGACGCGGTGTGCCAAAGCATAGAGGCCATTGCGCAACGCGCCCGAGTGGGTGCACAACCCAGCGTGGGTCAGGATGTGCATGCAACAGCCGCGGCTGCGCCACGGGTTGAGGTCTGGCGTCGCGCGGAAGTTGAGGTATTCAAACGCAACAGCACAGGTCAAATGGTGAAGGAATAAGCATGCCGAAACAATTCAAAGGCTTGTCGATTGGTGGGCAGTGGGTTACCACGGCAACCACCTTCAACGATCTCAACCCAGCGGACGGCAGCGTGTGGGCTGAGGTGCCAGATGCGTCGTTAACTGAGACCACCATGGCGTTGCGTGCCGCACAGCAGGCTTTTGCGCCATGGGCGGCGCTGCCATTTCAACAACGCTCGCACTACATGATCAAGATTGCCGAAGTGGTTGAACGGCGCAAAGACGATTTGGTTGAGGCGCTGCGCTTTGAGGGCGGGGGTTGGATCGGCAAGGGCATGTTTGAAGCCGGTTACGTGCCGGAAGTCTTTTATGCGGCAGCAGCCAGCAATTACGCGGCCATGGGTGAAGTGATGCCGTCGGAGAATGGCAAGTTTTCGCTGGCGGTTCGGCGACCCATGGGCGTTGTAACTTGTATCAGTCCCTGGAACTTCCCATCGCTGTTGACTGCGCGCGGTATCGCGTTCGCGTTGGCCGCTGGCAATACGGTGGTTTTAAAGCCGTCTGAAGAAACACCCTACACCGGGGGATTGTTTTTTGCTGAGGTTTTTGAAGAGGCGGGTGTTCCTGCGGGTGTGCTCAACGTCATCACCTGCTCACGCGACAACGTGCAGTCGGTGGGTGACGAGTTGATTGATCACCCAGCGGTCAAGGGCATATCGTTTACCGGTAGCACGCCGGTGGGTCGCATGATTGCAGCGCGCGCGGGTGCGCACCTTAAGAAGGCATGTGTTGAACTTGGCGGCAAAGACGCGCTGATCGTGTGTGAGGATGCCGATTTGGAGCGCGCCACCCAGGCAGCCAACTTTGGCAGCTTCATGCACCAGGGACAAATTTGCATGTCGGTAGAAAAAATTCTGGTGCAGGAGCAAATTTTCCAACCGTTTGTCGAGCGCTTTGTTGAACGGGCCAGCCGACTGAAAGTGGGCGACCCCACCAAAGACCCAAGTCATGTGATTGGCCCGTTGATCAACGACAAGCAAGCGGCTAAAGTGAAAGAGCAAATCGAGGACGCGGTGGCAAAGGGCGCGACCGTCGCGCTGGGTGGTGGCGTCAAGGGCCGCTACGTGGAGCCCACCATCTTGCTGAATGTCACCCCGGACATGCTTGTGTACCGCGATGAAACCTTTGGGCCGGTGGTGCCGGTCATTCCGTTTACCACCGATGATCAAGCGATTGCGATTGCCAACGACACCGAGTATGGTCTTTCGAGCGGCGTGATCACGCGTGATGAATCCCGTGCGTTGGCTATTGCCAACCGCTTGGAGACCGGCATGTGTCACGTGAACTGCAGCAGTGTGAACGACGAGCCTCATGTGCCCTTTGGTGGTTCAAAGGCCTCGGGCTTGGGGCGACATGGCGGACGCTGGTCGCACGAGACCTTTACCGAGACACGCTGGATCACACTGGAACGCGGCGGGCGGCCCTTTCCGCCCATGTTTTAGGGAGTACACGCGTGTTAGACGGCAAAACAGTGGTGGTCACTGGATGCGCATCGGGCATCGGACAAGAGGTGGCGCGCTTAGCCAAACGGGCGGGCGCTCGCGTGCTAGGGGTGGATCTGGCCATGACGCACGACCACGTGGACGAGCACTACCGTGCCGACCTAACCGACCCCTACGCCATTCAAGACTTGATCCGCTTGTTGCCCATGGGCATCCATGGCTTGGTTAACTGTGCAGGATTGCCGCCCACACACCCCGCGGCCAAGGTCCTCAAAGCCAACTTAATTGGCCTCAAGCGCTTAACCCTAGACTTGATTCCCAAGATGACCGACGGTGCGAGTATTGTGAACGTTGCCTCATTGGCTGGGATTGGTTGGCCCAATCAGGTCAGTTCGATCATGGAGGCAGACCATTTGGATTTTGATAATGTTGAGGCATTTATTCAAAATCATGACGCAGGTGACGCCGATGGCCGCAGCTACTTTTTTAGCAAAGAGGCCTTGATAGCGTGGACCATGCGTCATCGCTGGACCTGGCGTGAACGCAACATACGCATGAACTGCGTCAGCCCAGGGCCGGTGGCAACGCCCATACTGAACGATTTTTTACAAACCTTGGGCAAGCGCGCCGAGGAAGACGCCCGGGTGATGGACCGCCCGGGCCAAGCGGCTGACATTGCCCCAGTGATCGTATTTTTGCTCTCGGATGGCAGTGGATGGATACGCGGCACCAACATACCGGTTGATGGCGGTATGTCGTCGCATATTGTGTGTGGGAACAGCGGATTGACCAGTTAAAGGTGGCAGCAATGGGTGAATGGCTTCTTTGGTTATTGGTGTGTCTGGTTATTGCAGTCGTTGTGGCTGCCATATTGGCCAAGTTCTATGAACGCGCCACGCGTGAGGTAAGTTTGGTCCGCACCGGTGTCGGTGGACGCAAAGTGGTGATGGACGGAGGCGC
>Ga0255763_1005409_pt1 | contig 10253 bp, 6 predicted proteins | sample 041ome_2_FD_179963 | JGI IMG/M metagenome (GOLD analysis project Ga0255763, IMG submission 179963) | Coastal salt marsh microbial communities from the Groves Creek Marsh, Skidaway Island, Georgia - 041406US metaG (version 2) | ecosystem: Environmental > Aquatic > Marine > Intertidal zone > Salt...
GTCGCCCTCGCGACGCGCGCGCTAAGAGTTACGGGTTTTTCGTGCCGTCGCGCGTCATTCGTCATTCGTCATTCGTCACTCGTCGGCGCGCGTCGACGCGCGTCGGGCTTCGTCGACGCCCGTCGCGTCGATCGATCGTACATTGAAGCGCGCGGCATGCTCGCGCGCGTCGCGGTGCGCGCGCCCGCGCGCGACGCGCGACGCGACGCGACGAGGACGAGGACGAGGACGACGACGCGTTCGAAGATGACGATGACGACGACGACGACGACGACGACGCGCGCGATGGCGCGCGCGATGATGACGACGACGACGCGCGCGACGCGCGGGACGGTCGTCGTCGTCGGTGGGCGCGCGCGCGCGCGCGAGGGACGCGAGGGCGCGCGCTCGGGACGGACGCGAAGGGAGGCGCGAGGGCGCGAGGACGAGGACGAGGACGAGACGGGCGAGGACGAGGCGCGAGGCGCGAGCGCGGAGGGATCGAGCGAAACGACGACGGGAGGCTCGGAAACGTCGACGTCCGAGACGGCGGCGACGGCGACGGGACGCGAGGGGGGGAAAGCGTCGTGGATAAGGGCGAAGGCGAAGGCGTTCGCGGACGGTTTACCCTTCGCGGCGAATAAAAAGAAGTGGGACGCGCTCTTCGCCGACGCCGACGCGAGTCCGCTGGACGCGGCGAAGCAGGACGTGTTGATGCGAGAGCTGTTGGCGTACGATAGGAACGATGATTTGATGAAGCGGTTCGAGACGAGACGGTACGCGAGCGGGCCGGTGTCGGTGCTCGCATACGTCACGGCGCTCGTGCGGACGAATAGATTGGAACACTTCGTCGCGGGCGGCGATGCGGGATTCGGGAAGCCGTTGCCGAGCTTCGACGAGTCCACGGCGTATCGCAAGCTTCCGGATTTGTTGGGCGATCTCTCCGAACGCTCGAAAGGCGCGGACGCGCTCGTGCCTTTGGAGACGGGGAAGAGCGCGCAGGCGCCGTTGCACGTCGCCTTTGTCGGTGGTGTCGGTGGATTGGCGCCGCCGCAAAGCGCGGGGCGGCGATTGTTGAATGCGTTTTTAGGTTTCATGCTCTTCATCGCGAGTTTAAGCTTCTTGAGCACGCTGGCGTTGCGTCACATCGCGGTTCGCGTCATCGAGAGCGGGCCGAGTCACAGTTCGAGTCACTCGTTGCCGGCGCCGCGAGACGAATCGGGCTCGTCTGCGTCTTCGAGCTTGGGGCCGGGTTCGAACGGTGGTGGACCGAACTTTGACCCGAAGCAGTTCAACAAAGACACGATGCCGGAGAAGAGTTTGAAGACGTTCGACGACGTCAAAGGGTGCGACGAGGCCAAGGACGAGCTCGCGGAAATCGTCGAGTATTTGAGAAATCCGGAAAAGTTTACGCGACTCGGTGGCAAGTTGCCGAAGGGCGTCTTACTCACGGGTCCACCGGGAACGGGTAAGACCTTGCTCGCGCGCGCGGTCGCGGGCGAGGCGGACGTGCCATTCTTTTATCGAAGCGGGAGCGAGTTCGAAGAAATGTTCGTGGGCGTGGGGTCCAAGCGCGTTCGCCAGCTCTTCGCCGCGGCGAAGAAGAAGACGCCGTGCATCGTCTTCATCGACGAAATCGATTCCATCGGTACGTCGCGCAAGTCCATCGAGAACCAGCACCGAAAGACGCTGAACCAGTTGTTGACGGAGATGGATGGGTTCGAGCAAAACGACGGCATCATCGTCCTGGCGGCGACGAACATCCCGGAGTCGCTCGACCCCGCGCTCACGCGTCCGGGGCGATTCGATCGCATGGTGCACGTGCCTAATCCCGATATCGGTGGCCGCCGCGAGATCCTCGAGCATTACTTGGACGACAAGCCGACGACGAGCGACGTGGACGTCGACAAAATCGCGCGCGGCACCGCCGGATTTAGCGGCGCCGAGTTGTTCAACCTGGTGAACATGGCGGCGGTGCAAGCGGCGATGGCAGACGCGCCGGCGATCACCGCCGCGGATCTTGATTGGGCGCGCGATCGCGTGTTGATGGGTGCCGAGCGCAAATCCGCGGTATTGAGCGAAGAAAACCGAAAGTTGACGGCGTACCACGAAGCCGGACACGCGCTCGTGGCGTTGAAATCCGACGCGGCGCTTCCGATTCATAAAGCCACCATCATGCCTCGAGGGTCGGCGCTGGGGATGGTGATGCAACTTCCCGACAAGGACGAGACAAGCGTGAATCGCAAGCAACTCATGGCGCGTTTGGACGTGTGCATGGGCGGTCGCTTGGCCGAGGAGCTCATCTTTGGCTCGGACGAAGTCACCACGGGGGCGAGCGGGGATCTGCAGCAAGCCACACGTTTGGCGTTTTACATGATTAGCGACGTCGGCATGAACACCAACTTAGGTCCGGTGCATCTTTCGAGCATTCGCGGTGGAAACGCCGGACGCGGTGCTTCTGGGTCCACGGAGTCCGCCGTCGACGGCGAAGTCATCAAGCTCTTGAAGGATTCGCAAACGCGCGTGCAAAAGCTGTTAAAATCCAACCTGAGCGATTTGCACACCATCGCCAAGGCGTTGATGGAGAAGGAAACGCTCACGGGGAACGAAATCCGCGCGCTCATCGGGATGCCTCCGGCGAAAGAACCGGTGGCCGTCGTATCGCGCGCCAAGCCCAAGGCGCCGAAGCCCAAGGCGCCCGAGGCCAAGGCGGAAAAACCGAGCGAAGACGCGGCGGAGGAGGACGAAACGACGATCATCGTCATTCAGCTCAAGGACGAGGACGATTCGCCCAAGTAGTTTACGCCCGAGGACGAGGAGCGACGAGGAGCGACGATGTACGACGGACACACTATGACTAGCTATCTTTCACATTACGAATACAGTACCAACACGACGTTTCCTTCACGACGACCGCAGCCTGGCCAACTCGCACGCGATGTCCGCGCCGATTTTAGCGTTGTTCATCACCAACGCGATGTTCGCCTTCAAACTCGCCCCGCCCGTGAGCTCGGCGACGCGTTTCAGGACGTACGGCGTGACGTCGCGGCCCGCGACGCCTCGTTCTTCGGTTTCGCGCAACGCGCGCGCCGTCGCGCTCTCGATGCTCGCCCCCAGCGCCTCGTGCTCGAGCGGTATCGGCACCGCGAAAACGCTTCCGCTGTTTAGATTCAGCCGCAGTCCCGCGTCGATGACCTTCGCCGCCTCCAGAGGCGTGTCCACGCGCGCCGGCGCCTCGCATCCGCTCGATCTCGTGAAAAAAGCTGGAAATTCGTCGACGCCGTACGCGCACACCGTCACCCCGTTCGTCTCCAGCACCTCCAGCGTCCTCGGAATGTCCAGAATCGACTTCGCCCCCGCGCACACCACCGCCACCGGCGTTCTTCCGAGCTCCATCAGATCCGCGCTCACGTCCATCGTGTCCTGCCCCCCCACGTGCACGCCACCGATCCCTCCCGTGACGAACACGTCCACGCCCGCCGCGCGCGCCAGCACCATCGTCCCGCTCACCGTCGTCGCCGCCGTCTTTCCCGTCCCGCACGCCGCGCTCAGGTCTCGTCTCGACGCCTTCGCGCACGCCGTCCCCATGCGCGCCACGCGCTCGAGTTCCTCGTCCGTCGCGCCGACGACGCAGACGCCGTCCACGATCGCCACCGTCGCCGGCGTCGCGCCTCGCGCGCGCACCGCGCGCTCGACCGCGCGCGCCGTTTCGAGATTTTCTGGATGCGGCATCCCGTGCGCGACGATGGTGCTCTCGAGCGCGACGACGGCGCCGCCGCGCGCCAGCGTCGCGCGCACCTCGTCCGAGACGCGCACGGCGACGTCGGCGCGCGGCGCGGGCGCGACGTGCGTCGAGAGACGCGCGATGCGTCGCCGCGGGGCGTCGGCATCGCCCTCGCGCGGCATCGCGACGCGAAGTGTCGCCGCACTCCGAGACGCGCGCGATCGCGTCGCGCGACGCGACTTACACGCGATGCCCGCGGTGACGCTGTACGCGCGCCAGCGCTCGATCGGGGACGCGCCGACGCACGACGGCGTGGAGAGCGCGCACATCGCGGCGCTGCTGCTGACGTCGAGCGTCGAACATCGCGTCGAGCGGTGCGCGACGGCGGCGAGCTCGCCCTCGGGCGCGCTGCCGTGCGTGGAGATCGATGGTGACGTCGACGGGGACGCCTCGGGGGCGGGACCGGCGCCGCGGAGCGCGCGAGAGGCGGCGCACAGATGCGCGACGGCGACGCGGACGCGGACGCGAGACTGCGACGGCGACGCGAGCGCGGATGAACGCGCGATGATCGCGGGATTGCACGCGCTGGCGCGAGAAAATTTGAGACTGGCGAGCGAATACTTTGCGTACGTCGACGCGGTGGGATACGAGGCGCGAAAGGAGGAATTGGCGAAGACGCTGCCGTGGCCGCTGAGCGCGTGGACGGCGCGAAGCGCGGCGAAGGAGGCGAAGCGAGAGCTCGATAGGGCGGGCGTGGACGGCGAACGGGCGTGCGCGATGGCGGTGGAGGCGTATGGGGCGTTGAATAATCGATTGGTGAACTCGAACGCGAGGCACGGAGATGGGTATTGGTTGTGCGGGGCGAAACCGAGGAGCTGCGACGCGGCGGCGTACGCGCAGTTGAGTTATCACGCGCGGTCGCCCTCGTGCGGGCCGCTGCGAGCGGAGATGAAGCGGTATCCGCGGTTGATACAGTACGTGAACGATGTCACGGAACGATTGGTGGAGATGGAGAAGACGCTGGTGCAGAACGCGGACGACGTCGAGCCCTCGCGAGGAACGGCGCCGACGGTGGATCCGAGCGCGTGGGGCGACAGGTACGACTCGAATCACGCCGAGCGTCGAACGGGATGGAAACCGCGCACGACCAAGGCGAAGAAAATGAGCGAGAAAGATAAGGATATGCGCAGGAAGGCGTGGTACTCGGTCGGTTTCGCCGCGGCGTCGGTGATTTCGTACATGTTTCTCGGCGGCTTCATTCAACTCGATTTCGACGACGAAGACGACGAAGACGAAGATCACGCGGCGGACGACGTCGACGACGACGAATGAGTGCGTTCGCTACAAACTAAAAGATATATGCAATACAAAACGCTAATCGTGCCTTCAACGATGCATACAGCAGCCAAAGAGGGCGCCGGAGAGGCGCTCAAAAAACGTCGCCGGCGGTTTTTTCGCGTTCGCCAGACGCGCCGCCTTTTTCCGATACACCGCGGTGTTCTTGTAGTCCATCCTCTGGCGCACCTTGCGCTGATCGTCCTCGTGCGAGAACGATATCGCCCTTTGGAATTCCTTGGCGAGAGCATCCACCGACGACGACGCGTTTTCCTTCTTCGCCGCCGCCGCCGCCTCGGCGGCTTCGCGTCGCAGTCTATCCTTCTTATCCTTCTTCGCCTTGAGTGCGGCCTCGTAATCTTTCCGCGCCTTGTCGTATTTCTCCACAACTTTCTGCGGCACCACGGCGGAGCCGATGTGATGGGCGCCTTGTCGCTTCTTCGTAGCTTCGTCGTCCAAGTCCTCGTCGTCCCAAATCTTTGGGGTTTCCCCTCCCAACGCGTTTAATAAACCGTTCACGCCCACGTTCAACACCTCCGTGGCGACGGCGCTCCCATCTTGCGTGCTTCGCTCGTCCGCGAAATCCGGATCCACGCTCTCCGTGCTCGCGAGCATCGACCCTCCGCGCGGCCCTCGACTCGAGTGCCTCGAGCTCGCGCGCGACCCCCGTCGACTCGACCGCGCGCTCGAGCTCGAGTACCCAGCCTCGCTCCTCGCCTGATCGATCTTCTCCCGCAATTTCTCCAGCTCCGCCCGCGTGATCTCGATCGCCTCGTTCTCGGCTTCGTATTCGCTGTGTCGCGACGCCGACCGTCCCGCGTACACCGCGCCGAGCGCGTCGCGTCGGTTCAATCGCTTCGTCGACCGTCCCCGTCGACCGTCGTCGCTCGCGTCGCCCTCGTCCTCGCTCAACCACGCGTGCGCGTCGCCCGAGTCATCGTTCGCGCGCGCGCGCGCGTCGAACGACGCGAGACGTCCCGCCGCGGCGCGCGACATTCCGGAGGGTGTTACGAGTGCGAACGCGCGCGCGTCGCGCGCGCGTCGCGCGCGCGTCGCGAGCGCGACGCGCGTCGAGCGTCGCGGTCGGCGCGCGTTCGAGCGTCGGGACGAACCGGCGCGGCGTCGCGGCGCGCGGCGTCGTGACGCGCGGGCGGGCGGTCGTGAATGTCGAGGGGCGCGCGTCGACGCGCGCGCGCTCGAGTCCCCTCGCTCGAGTCCTGAACCGTCGATGGAGCGTTTTTTGAGCGTTTTTCGTCGGGAACGACGACGACGCGGGACCGAAGCGCGACAGAGCGACGCGCGACGCGACGCGCGAGGCGTCGAACGACATGGCGAAGATCACCGAAGTCGACGACGGGCGCGATGGGGACGCGACGCTGGGAAAGGCGCGCACGAGGCACGAAGAGATGAAGGAATTGCAAGCGCTGGCGGATGAAATCACCGAGGACGCGCGCGATGGTTCGGGGGACGACGAGGACGAGGACGACGACGGCGAGAGCGAGAGCGAGGAGGAAATCGTGAACGGGGAGTTCGTCACCGGACCGACGGTGTGGGAAGCCGCGGCGGACGAAGAAATTCCGGAAAACCATTGGGAGTATCACATGCGCAAGAATATGAACGACGGGCGCGGCGACTCGGTGGCTCGAAACTTGGCGTACGTACCTGTGTGTAACTGCATGCCGGTGTGCGCGGGGGAGGCGTGCAGAAATCCTTATTTCATGTGGACGAAGAAGAAGTGAACGACGTTATTGCTGTATGAAATGAAATAAATACATTTACAACACTCGAGCGCTCGACGCTAAAAATTCGTCGGCGTCGCCTCGACGGGGTCGCCGCGATCGTTTCTTCGCATGATCTCGCGCGCCAGACGCACTTGTCGACCGAGCACGAGAACAGACACGCGCCCTTCGCCCAACGCGCCGCGCGCGGTGCGCCCGACTCGTCGAACGTACTCGCTCGGGTCGCGCGGGAAATCAAACAAGATGACGTGCTTGACTCGCGAAGCGTCCAAACCTCGAGACGCGCGGTCCGTGCACACGAGAATGTGCGGCATCTTCGACGGCGACGTGATGAACTCTTTCAGGTTTCTCTGCTGCTGCTCGCGCGACAGCGCGGCGTGGTACGGTAGTATCTTGTACTTGTCGCCGTCGCGATCGGCGCGCGTGAGCATGTTTTCGAGCTTTCTGCACGTCTCGATTTTGTTGCAAAACAGCAACGCCCGGTCGGCTTTGTCGACCTCGAGCAAATCGAGCAAGGCTTTGAACTTGCGATAAAATCCCGATTGGTCATCGAAGACGTCACCACCGCTACAATCGATGAGACGCTCGAGCATACCGGCCGAAGGACGATGAAGACCCGGGCCTTGCACGACGCGAATATCGCGCTCGAAAAACTTTTTCAGTTGCTTCAACACTTCGTCTGGGATCGTGGCGGTGACGAGCACGAACTGCGTGTTTGGTTTCACCGCATTTCGAATCGGCGCGACTTGTTCGGCGAACTCAAAGCTTTCACCGAGCAAGACGTCGCACTCGTCCAAAACCACCGCGTCGACGTCGTCCGTGAACATTTTGCCTTCCTCGATGAGCCTCGCCACGCGCCCGGGAGTGCCGACGACGATGTCTACGCCGTCTACGAGAGCTTCAATTTGCGTTCGCGACTTACTGACGTTGTTTGCCAGGAGCGAGCGCGAGCGAAGGCCGCCGAAAGAGAGTTGCTTTACGACGTCTCGCACTTGCGTCGCGAGCTCGCTCGTCGGCGTCAAAACCAAAAGCCGCGGCTTTTTCGATTTGCTTCGCCCTTGCTCGACTTCGATCTTTTGCACGCGCTGCAGCAGCGGCAACAAGTACGCCAACGTCTTTCCACTTCCCGCTTGATCGGCCAACAAAACGTGGCCGTCGTAGCGCGGCGCGGACGCGCCCGCGACGTCGCCGCTGAGCACGCGGTACGATTGCGCTTGAATGTGCGACGGACGATCTATTTTGAAACTCTCCTTCAACGCCGCGCGCACCTCGTCGCTCGCGCCGAGCTGGTTGAACCGCGCGCCGGAAAAGAACGAGTACTCGTCCAAATCATCCGGCTCGCGCGTGTACACCATGGGTTCGAAGTCGTCCTCGACGTACTTGCTCAAGAGTTCGGGGAGGTACTGTTTTCTCTCCTCGCCCCATCGACGTCCGTCCTCGAGTTCGTCCTCCAGCCCTCGCAACAACCAATCGTCATCGTCGTCATCGAACGCGCGATCGTCTTCGTCCATCACGTCGTCACCTCCCTCGTACTCGCTCCTCGCGTCGTAATACCGATCCCGCCGCTCGTACGCGTCGTCGCCATCGCCTCGAAACCCTCGCGCGCCGCCCTCGCGTCCGCGCGCGCCGTCGTCACCGACCGCTCCGCGTCCAAATCGTCCCCGCCCGCGTTCGCCGTCCCGCTCGGCGCCGTCGAACCGTCCTCGTCCTCGTCCTCGTCCTCGTCCTCGTCCTCCCTCGCGCGCGCCGCCGCGACCGCCGCGACCCCGCCGTCCTCCCTCGCGCGCGCGTCCACCGCCGTCCGCCTCGAACCTCGACCCGAACCGCGCGTCGTCTCTTTCTCTCCGCGCGAATCCGTCGTCTCTTTCTCTCCGCGCTCGCCGCGCGTCGTCGCCGTCGTCGCCGTCGTCGCCGCGCCTCGCGTCCGCGTCGCCCGGCCGCGAGCCGTCGCCGCGCTCGATGATTCGAAACCCGCCTCGCCGCTCGGCGTCGCGCTCGCGCGCGTCGCGCTGGTGCGCGCGCTCGTCGGCGTCGTCGCGCCGATGCGTCCCTCGCGCGCGAGACGCGCGCGCGTCGTCGTCGTCGCGAAACGCGGCGGCGGCGGCGCGACGAGGCGCGCGCGCGCGCGCGAGGGACGCGCGCGAGACGCGCGAGGACGCGCGACGCGCGAGGGCGACGACGCCGACGCGCGTCGCGCGCGCGCGCGAGGGCGCGGTCGCGGCGGAGGTCATCGCGCGGCGGGGTGTGAGGATGCGCGACGACGACTGGCGTTACAAGAGCGTCCGGGCGCGGACGACGCGCGCGGGACGGCGCGGCTCGCGAAGCCGGCGCTCGCGAGATTTAAAACACAACAACAACGCGCGTGAGGGAAACCTCGCGCGAGGGATAACGACGGGGGAGAAAATTTGACCGGGAGCGGCGGCGCCGACGAGACGCGGGACGCGCGCCGCGCGCGTTTCGGCGGCGGCGCGAGAACGCGTCGCGATCAAGACGTCGCGGATTCGGACAAGCCGAAAACGCCGATCTCGACGTTGAAGGCGCTGGGATCGTCCTCGCGCGCGAGGTCCATCGTCACGGATTCCGCGCGCGACGCCTCCTCGGCGTCGACGGCGACGAATCTGTAAAAGCCTTCCATCGTACCGCGCTTGGTCTTCAAAGGCGTCGACGACGCGTACTCGAAGCTCGCGCCCGGTTTGATCGTCGGTTGCTTGCCCACGACCCCGGCTCCGCGCACGGCTTCCGTTCGTCCCTCGTCGTCCGTGATCAACCAGCTTCGACTCAACAACTTGACGCTGGAGTCGGAGACGTTTGTAATCGTCACGACGTACTGGAAAAACCACATAGATTCCTTTGGCGAGCTTCGATCGATCACGCATCGCGATTTCACCCGCACGCGCACGCCGCGCGTCGTGCGATCGCTCTCGCACGGCGACAGCCCGTCCACGACGGCGTCTCGCTCGAGTTCCTCGATCAACATCTTCACGCTCGCCGCCTTTTCGTAGTCTTCGCGCAAAATCAGCTCCGCCAAGTCGTCCTCCGCCCGCGCCAGCGGATCGCGTCGTCGCAGCGCGCGCAGCTCGTCCCGCACGTTCGCCGCCGCCGCAAAATTCTCACACGCGATCGCGTCCGCCAACCTCTCGTCCAGCCGCATCGCTCGTCTCCTGAGCGCGGGATCCGTGAACGCCTCCGCCGTCGTCCTCAACCGTTTCGTGTTCCCGTCCTCCCCCGCGCCGCCCGCGCGCGCCGCGCACCGCGCCGCGCGCCGCGCGCGCGCGCCCCCGCGACGATCCCGCGTCCGCGTCACCGCCCGCGACGCTCGCGCGTCGCCCGAACGCATCGCACGCGTCGCCATCGCGAATCAGATCGCCGATGGCGAAAAAGCGATCAATCCAATCGCGCGATCGATGGATGAATCGACGCCGTCGTCGTTCGTCGCGATCGACCGAATCCGGCGTTCGCGACAGAGCGCGCGCGCG
>Ga0255763_1005424_pt1 | contig 10235 bp, 7 predicted proteins | sample 041ome_2_FD_179963 | JGI IMG/M metagenome (GOLD analysis project Ga0255763, IMG submission 179963) | Coastal salt marsh microbial communities from the Groves Creek Marsh, Skidaway Island, Georgia - 041406US metaG (version 2) | ecosystem: Environmental > Aquatic > Marine > Intertidal zone > Salt...
CACGGCGAGCAAATGACTCGTGACGAAAGGGCCTTTGCCATTTCTATGGTAAATAGGTATACGCACCGTCCTTATATGAACGCTGAGGTACTAGAATACCTCCAATTACGCTATATAAAAAATGACGGCGGCGCGCCGGCGACGGATGACGGCGGATGGCGACGGCGCGCGCTTTATCCGACGCGCGACTACGACGGCGACGACGCGAACGACGCGCGCGAACGACGACGCGATGGCGGACGAAGACATGGAGGCGCTCGAGCGCATGATGGCGGCCATGGAGGCGAAGGAACGCGAGGCGGTGGACGAAAACGTGACGCGTCGGTTTCCGAAGATGCGCATCGCGTGGGAGGCGAACGCGATCGAGGGCGGCGCGGACGCCGTCGTCGTCGCGGGATGCGCGCCGATCGACGTCGGCGGTGGACGCATGAAAGAGTTCGCCGGACACGCGTTTCACGAGCTGGCGCGGATGAAGTGTGGGTTGAGCGCGGTGTGCGAAGTCAAGCTGGCGAAGAAGGCGTCGATGGCGGCGCTGGACGAGGAGGCGATGGATGACTTTGTGGATTTTGATTCTCCGGAGTTTAAGATGAAAAAGACGAAGCGACGAGGGAATAAGGAGTTTGGTGATCACTACGGCGCGTTGGGGTTGGCGACGAAGCGATACTTGGCGACGAAGGAGGAAATTCTTGAAAAGCATCGCTGGTTGACGATCGCGTTGCATCCGGATAAGCGCGGGGTGGCGCAAGTCGACGCCGTCGAAGCCGAGCGCATTGAACAGCGCTATAAGGCTGTCGTGACGGCGATGGAAGTCTTGACGGATAAGGCGAGAAGACGGGAGTTTGATTCCGTCGATGCGCCGGATTACAAGTTCCCATCCTCGTGCGAAGAGGGTGAGTTTTTCGAGACCTTTATGCCGCACTTTCACTTGTTGTCTCGCTTTAGCGAAACCAAGCCGGTGCCGATCTGTGACGACCCGGATGCGCCGTATGAAGACGTGCGTAAACATTACATTTTCTGGGCGGCGAAGTTCAATTCGTGGAGAGAATTCCCGCACGAAAAAGAAAACGACACGGAGACGGCGCACGACCGCGACCATCGTCGTCAAATGGAAAAGGAAAACAGATCCCTTCGCGCCGAATCGAAGAAGAAAGAACAAGCTCAGATTCGTGCTTTCGTCGAGGCCGCGCAAAAGTACGATCCTCGATGCATCAAGCAACGCGCCATTGAAAAGGCTGCGCGCGATGCGAAGAAGATGAGCCGCAACAATAGCGCCCGCCAGCTCGCCGAAGAGGACGAGAAGGCCAAGGCTGAGGCTGAGGCCGCCGCGAAGGCTGCAGCCGAAGCCAGCAAGGCCGACAAGGCGAACGCGAAGAAGGAGCTCGAAAAACTGAAAAAGGCGCTCCGTAAAGAAAAGCAGCGACTTCGAGCGATCGGCGCTGTCGCGGAAGGCTGGGTAGATTACCCTGGAGACGGCGAGCTCGAGAGCCTGTGCGACGCATTGACTGTCGATCACGCCAAGGAATTGAAGACGCTGTTGGACGCCGCGATGAACGGCGACGACGTCAAGGGTCCATGGGACGCCACCGCGTGCGTCCTCGCGTGCTTGGTCTTGGCCAAGGGTGGCGACTGGCAAGCAAAGGCGGATGAAGCCGCCAGCCGCCGCGCTGAGAGAGAGGCTTCCGACAAGGTTGGCGGAGCGTGGGGCGCCGACGAAATCACCGAGCTCGAAACGGCTACGAAGCAACTGTTCCCGTTGGGTACCATCAACCGTTGGGACTCCATCGCGGCTCACATGGCGAGCGCGGGCAAGCCCCGCACCGCGATGTGCTGCATGACGAAGTCTCGCTCGATGTAAGCAGGCCGCGCTCGCTCGCGCACACAATTCTTTCCCAGACATTTCTGGCACCTAAACACACACAACACAAATAACACTAGCTACTTACTTACATGCAATCCACTGTTGATATTTCGCTATCGTATTACACTCTATGCGTCGCTCACCTTGACCGGCAAAAGTCGCCCGACGACGAGCGAGCCGTCGCCGCATCGTTCAGACACAAACATGGAATTTTCTGCGTCGCTCCCTTCGGGGGTTTCAAACTTCAAGAGATGATGCGTGCCCGCGAAGTCGGCCCAAAGCGCATTTTGTATCACTTTTCCATCGCTTGCCGTCACTAACGCCCATTTACCCTCGCCCCAAGGAGTCGCCAATTTCCCAGCCTCGAGGAACTTCATCCCCGGCGTGCCGGCCCAGGACCACTCGCGCTCTCGCTCGTTCGAAATTTTGGACGCGAGCTCGTGTGATTCAATCGCACTTTTCGTCGGCGCTGACGTCGGTACAGCACAGAGCGCGATCGACTCTTCGCCCGAGGTTTCAACTCCGGTACCCGCCGCCCACTTCATGAAAGGAACTCGTGACTTCTGTACCTCGCTCGACTCGCCGCTCTTCAGCGCTTCGTAATACGCGTACGTATCTCGCATTCGTTCCACATCGCGAACGTGGTAGCTGAAATCAACCGTGATTGGCACATGTTTTGCCATAGCTTGGTCTTTGCGCATGAACAAGAAGACTGTCTTTGAATTGGCAAAACACAGATAATTGAGCGTTCGCCGGAGGATGCCGACGGCGACGACGTCGCCGTACGATGGGAAGAAGACCGCCGCGTTGAACACATCTTGCTCTTGCGCCACCGAAACGTCGCCCTTCATGGCGGTCAAACGAGTGGCCATTCGTTCTGCGAAAGCGATAGATTCTTGGGTCGGGGATAGTCTGAAAAATCCAGCATCTGAGCTCACCACTCGACCGCCGTGCAAGAATCGACTCCAATCCATGGTAGGATCGTCGACGACGTGGTCGTATCCGTACGCAGAAGCATCGTCCCAACCATCGCTCGCGGACTCCAAATCAGAATCTCTGTAAAAGAATTTCGAAGGGTCATCAAGCAAGACGACTCGCGGATCGACGAAGACGACTCCGTGACCGTCTCGAAGAACGGCGTGAATGGCGTACCATTTGAGAGCAGCTTTCGAGAGCGGAGTCTTTTGCGACTTGCGGATCACAGTGGCGACTCCGGCATCCCTCGCCGCTTTCGCGATGCTCTCATCATCTGTGACGACCATAGCTCGCTTTATCAATCTATTCTTCTCGATGCCGTGCTCTAGGAACAATCCAAACACTTCGGAGTCTTTGGCGTCCGCGACGACGATCATGGCATCGCCGTGCTCATCGAAAGTCAACTTGCTAGAAAGCACATCGCAGATTTCCTTCACAGTTTTCCTCAACTTTGAATCACTCCGGCACACACGCTCACTATCGCTGATGACGTGCAATTTTCGATCGAGTTTGTCCACTTTTCCATCCCACGCCGTCATAGGTTCGCACGTCTTTGCGCCCGCGCGCCCTTTCGTCCACGTCTTGCTTCCGATGAATCCATCATTAATGCTATGCAAGTGACCAGACTCCAGTTGAATAATAGACTTCAAGCCCTTATCGCAGCCAGTGGTGCAGTCGAGCGACGACAACGGTGCGTCCTTGGTGTAATACGCGTGAACGAGCTTGATTTTGTTGTCCTTGTCCGTGTGATAGTTTGCGTGCATCGCCACCGGGCGATGATTCTCTCGCTGTAAAGGCTTCGAGTGACGAATGATTCGAAACATGACCTTGCTGTTCATGAAGCAAAACGGATCCATGACTCGCACTGTCGCCCCTGACGTCATGTGCGCGTCGCGACTCGCGAACCAGAGCTCAAGATTGTACCCGCTCTGGTCCCACAACTCTTCCGTTGCCAAGCGATGCGCCATGATTTTCATCAACCGCAAACTTGCTTCAGTGGCGCTCACGTACCACATGCCGCTATTGAGCGCGGCAACGCGAAATGATCCAGCGCGCCGCCGAGCCTCACCGAACGAAACATCGTCGATAGGCTGTAAGAATCCATTGGCTGAATCATTATCGAAGCCATCACTCATGCTTTCGATGTCGCTGTCGCGGTACAAGTAATCGAATGGGTTCTGCTGATACGTGACGTCTGTGTCGGTAAGCAGCACAGAACATCCTACGGCGACGAACTCTTGAATCAAAGCAAACTTCTTCGCGCTCACTTTGTGATTACCCATCACGGGATCTTCGTGAAAGTAATAGGGCACGCCCAGCTCATCCAAACGCTTTGTCAGCGGCTCGTCGAGCGCGATGACGAGAAAGTTTGGAACTTTCAACGCGATGAGCATTTCCAAGAATGGCGTCAAACCAGGCGCTTGCGAGTTCGCCACCGCGGCTAGTACTTCTCTGTTTTTCGCCACTCGTCGCAAAACTTCGCAAAGCGCCTCGCGTCCGTCGCAGTTCTGAGGCCACTCTTCAGAGTCGCGCGGAACGATGAAATCTAACGAGCGCGCGGAACCCCATATCCGTCTATTAATTCGCTTCGGTTCACACCTGTTCGGTCTTGAGTCATCCACGGCGAACGCATCCGTTCTGCGCCCATTGATCGCTCGAAGCGCGAACGGTTCCATGAACGATGGCGCCGCCGCGACGTAGGAATCTTCGCTCGATGCGGCGGACGCGTTTGACGTTCGCTCTTCATTTCGTCGCTCGACGTGCGACGTGACCGTATCTGAAATGACCCGTGGTGATGGCGATGGCGGTGGTGGCGACGGTAAAGGCGACGGCGGTGGCGGCGGTGGCGAGTTTTCCACCGGCGGTGGCGGCGGTGGCGGCGGTGGCGAGGTTTCCACCGGCGGGTCATCGTCCACGTGGACTTCGCGAAGTCGCGGCGATTCCTCCACCGCCGCGTTCGCCTCCTCCGCCGCTCGATCGCGTCTCTCGATAATCTCCTTCACCTCCGCGTCCACTCGAACATCCAACTCGCGTTTCACCATTTCGTCCCTCGTTCGCGCGTCGCTCGCCGCGCCCGCCATCGGTTCCCCCCTCAAAAGCGCCCCCCTCGTCGGATTCAATCGATACAAATCCACCCGCAACAGCGCGACGAGCGCGCCCAACGCGATCCCTTGCGTCAACACCCGAACCGCGCGACCCCGTCGCGTCGTCCAAAACGCCATCTTCGAATCCCTCGCGCTCACTTTTTCGATCCCAGCTCTCGCGCGATCCTCGTCCCGAGTTCAAACGCCAAGTCCACCGCCGCGTCGCTCGCGCGCAGCGTCCCCGCGCACAGCGTTCGCGCCGTCTCGTCCCGTATCCTCTCCGTCCTCACCTCGATCACCCCGTGCTTCGCACCGATCGACACGCACACCGCCGTCGCACCCAGCGTGTACAGCGTCGAGCTCAGCGCGCCGCGCATCAACCGCGATCGTTTCCTCGTTCGTTATCGTCGCGTCGACGCTGAATCGAATCGAATCGAATCGAGCTTTTCGCGCGCGCTCGCGTCGCGCGCGCTCGCGTCGCGCCGTCGTCGCGCGCGTTCGCGACTCGAGTCGCGGTCGCGCGCGTCGGTCTCGCTCTTCGCGCGCGCGCGTCGCGGTGTCGCGCCACTGCTCGACGCGATGCCGACGACGACGACGACGACGCGCGCGCGCGCGACGACGGCGCCGCGCGCGCGCGCGAAGACGATCGGCCGCGCGACGACGCGCGATGGGACGACGCGGTGCGGCGCGACGCGCGCGCGCGACGCGCGCGACGACGCGGTGTCGCGAAGACGCGCGCTGGCGCTCGCGTGCGGCGCGGTCGTCGCGCGGCCGATCGTCGCGCGCGACGACGCGGCGCGCGCGATGTTCAACGCGGACCTGGATAAACCCATCGAGGACGGGCCGCGCGCGATCGCGACGACGCTCGCGGCGAAGGCGGCGCTCGCGGACGTGCTGGCGCAGAACGACTTGTTTAGGGACACGTGCGAGGCGCCGGTGTTCGCGTGCGATTTGAGCCAGTTGAACGTGAAGACGTCGAGCCGGGTGAGCGGACCGCTGCGACGGTCGTTGCCGACGCTGAGCGAGATGTACGGGGCGGACCCGTACGCGGTGGATTCGGTGCTGCAAAACGTTTCGACGCTCGAGGCAATTTTTAAAGCCAACAACGCGAGAGTGAAGGTGGATTTCAAGGGAGGGCCGGAGATGATTGGGTTGATTAATCAAGGGTTGGAGGAGTTGTATAACGATTTGCCCGCGGATGCGCTCGCGGCGGGACGGGCGGTTTTCGAGGCGTGCGATTTGGCGGTCGACGCCACGGCGGAGGGAGATTTGGAGTGCCGCATCGCTCGCGCGGTGTCGCAGAACAAGCGTCCGAGCGGTGGGCAGTCTTAGATTTTTGGGGTAAGCAGCATTCGTAGGCGTAGTGATGATGTTATTTTTGTTTAATATTTTGTTTTATTCGAATGCCTCAATCGACGAGCGCTCTTCAATCGACCCGCTACGCGACGGTGTAACTCGGCTTTGACAAATTGATGACCGTCGACTTGACCTTTGTCATGACGTTGATGCTATTGGTGATGCCTTGACTGCCGATGCCGGAGTCCTTAACGCCCTGAAACGGAAAATGGTCGGGCCCGCGCGCCGGCGGACCGTTGATTTGCACCGTGCCCGTTTCCATGGCGTCAGCCATCTGAATGGCGCGGTCGATGTCCTTTGTGAAGACGCATCCTTGCAAACCGAATCTCGACTTGTTTACGAGTTCGAGTGCTTCGGCGTCAGATTTGACGCGCACAACGGGGAGCACGGGACCGAACGGTTCTTCCCAGCAAATTTTCATATCGTGCGTGACGTTGTCGATCAAAAGAGGCCAGATCAAGTTGTCCTCTCGCCGCCACTCTTGGCAAAGCCTCGCGCCTTTGCTCTCTGCGTCGACGACCAAGGATTGAATGAAATCGGCTGAGCTCTTTGACACGACCGCAGTGATCGTGGCGTCGTCTTCTGGTTGACCAACAGTCATCTTTGCGATTTGTGCGTTCACCTTGCTAAGCAATTCATCGGCTACTTCTTCGAACACGGCGACGAGTTTCACCGCCGTACATCGTTGGCCGCTGTACGAGAAACCACCCTTCACGATGCTCTTCGCCGCTAAGTCCAAGTCGGCGTCGGGTAAGACGATGCAAGCGTCTTTACCGCCTAGTTCCGTTTGCAAAGCCACCATGCCCGCCTTTTGGGCGACGCGGATCCCAGTCTCGCCGCCCGTGAACGAAATCGCGTTGACTTCGGGATGCGTCGTGAGGTAGTCGCCGATTTCCCCGCCTCTTCCAGTCACCGCCTGGACGGTCCCGGCGGGAAATCCAGCCTTGAGGAAGCACTGAATCATGTGCAAAGTCGCCGTGCACCCTTGCGTCGGTGGCTTCACCACCACCGTGTTCCCCGCGATGAGCGCCGGCGCGATCTTTGAAACGCACAGGTTCACGGGGTAGTTGAAGGGCGGTATGCACAGGATGATCCCCACCGGAACCTTGCTCGCCATGCACAGCTTCGTGCGGTCGTTCCCCGGAAAACTATCGCTCATCAAAAGTTTCCCCTCTCCGAGCAATCTCACCCCCTCCTCGGCCGTGTAGTCGATTAAGTCAGCCGAGCGTTCTACCTCCACGCGCGCGTCCTTCGCCCCCTTCGCGACTTCCAAAACCAACGCCTCCGCCATCTCTCCCGCGTTCTCTCGCATCAGCGTCGCCGCTCGATGCAACAGCGCCGCTCTCGCGTGCAACGGCGTCCTCTGCCACGTCCTCTGCGCCTCTCGCGCCTTCGCGAACACCTCGTCCACCTCGCTCGTCGTGCACGCCTGAAACCGATTCGCCGGCGCGTTCGCCTTGCTCGGATTCAGCGCCTCGCACGTCGATCCCGACGCCGACGTCCGCCACGTCCCATCGACGCTGTATCGCATCGCCCGCGTCGTCGCGTCCCGCACGTCGTCGTAGAAGCGCGCCGTCGACATCCTCCTCGCGCGTCCCTCGTCCGGCGGCGCGCTCGCGACGACGCCCCGCGCGTCGCGCGTCGCGAGCGTCGCCGAGCGCGCGCGCGCGAGCGTTCGTGCGATGCGCGCGCGCGTCGACGCCGTCGTCGCCGTCGTCGTTCGCGCGTCGGCGCGCCGTTCGCGTCGACGTTTGACGATCGAGAGGGGCCTCGCGACGAAAAAGCGCGCGGGACGAAAACCGTAACTCTGACCGAGACGCGTCTCGACGTCGTTTGCGAGCGCACCGAACGGGTTTTTGATCACATCGTCCATGCTAACAAGGAAATCTTTTTTTAGGGTTTCGTCGAATTTTTTAGTCGCGATCGACGCGATCGACGCGATGGACGCGGCGGCGACGGCGCGACGCGACGGTAACAACGAGCGCGCGATGAAAAAACGGCTGGAGAAACGCACGATTCGTGGAAACGCGAAACGACGCGCGGGAGAGCGCGGCGGCGCGGGAGAGCGAGATCGACGATGAAGACGGTGGCGAGAAAAACGTCGGTGTGGTCGAACGCGCTCGCGGCGAGCGCGACGGTCGCGGACGCGACGACGGCGAGGGACGACGCGCGCGCGAAGGGTGCGAGTTTTGAGGCCCGAGGGGAGGACGAGGAGGCGCGCGTGCGACGGGCGGCGAGCGAATTGCGGGTGAAGTTGCTCGATGAGATCGTCAGAGGGGCGGCGAAGCGCGAGCCGAGCGATGAAGACGGGGTGAGGGGGTCGGAGGATGCGGACGCGCGACGAGCGAGACGCGCGGGGCGAGACGCGTTTCTCGCGGCGACGGCGAAGGATGGAGACGAAGACGAGGACGCGATCGCGCGGATGCGCGCGGCGGTGAATTTCGTCATGGGATTTTGCGCGGAGATTTTGCAACCGAGCGATGACGGCGGTTCGCCGGCGGTGATGCCGCCGCTCGGGACGCACGTCATTCTACGCGCCGACGTCGAGGCTGAAGGCGAGCGAAGCGTGTACTTTCAAGAGCAATGTTCTTACGATTTCGACGAAATACGCACCGCGGATCACTTCATCGACTATGAACGACAGTTTGTTCACGCGAGCGCCAAGGTTCAAACCGCGCCGCGGGTGTCCACATCCGGGTCTGTGATCGACGTCCACTTCGATTTGCCGAAGCCGAGCGACAGTTCGACCACGAACAATATTCGAGAAGGGAACTTTGTCGAAGTGCGCGGATGCTCTGGCCACCCGGATTACTTGAGACGGCGAGGCGAATGCAACAACAGTGGGGAAGTGTTCGAGTTCAATTTACCGTCGCTTCGCATCTCTGGTCTCGGTCGAGCGTACCCCGTCGCCGAAATCGTAGGCGAAGTGACTGTTCGAGGTTGTACGTCGGGATTGAAAACGTCGCTAAAGTTTCGACCGTTCGACGTGGAAACGTCGCCGTCGTTTCGAAACATCGTCAGCGGAACCATAGTTCGAAATAACACCGAGGTCAAACGATTGATTCTCGGCACTTGGGACACGCGGGTGTTGCTCGGCCGCATTTGCGAGGATCGTGACTCGCTCGACGACGTCTTGCACGCCGCGAGAGATTTCAAAGTCTCTCCGTTGACGACGGCGACGGGAGTCCGAAGTTTACTCCAAGCTCTCGAATCACCCGGAAGTATGTCCAACAAAAGACTATGGCAAACCATCGTGGAGGCGCTGCGCGTGGCGAATTTACACGAGCCTGAACGCTCCGTCGTGCAAGAAGTGCTCGGCGAACCGGCGACGGCGACGCGCGAGAAAATTGAAGAGGGCTCGACGATGGCTTATGAGCTCGCGGTCATAGTGGCGAACTCGCCTCCGCCGGATGCACCGCCGCCTTTACCCAGATACTGGTTTCCGCGAACGAAAAAGAATTAAAATTACACGTAGCGCCGAAGATTGCAAGCAAACCTTCCCTCTTTTCTCGCGGGTTGGATATCCACCACCTCCAAGCGACCTTTCCCGCGACACGAAACGACGTCTCCAGCGCTCAGATCGTACCGTCCCTTCTTCACCTCCTTCCAATTCACCTTGACGTCTCCAGATTCTACGTGCGCGACGAATTTCGATCTCGACATCCTAAATCCCGCGCTCCCGAGAGCGTCCAATCTCGTGCTAGACTCGGAGGAGAAAATATCCTCCACCTTTGGTTCGGGAACTTTTAACTCCGACGCGTCCACCTCGCGGGCTTCTACCTTCACCGTTCGCACCGAAGTCAACGCCGTGCTTAAAAACTCAGCCATCTCGGGCGACACCATCACGTCGGCGCCCCGCTCTCCGGTGACGACGATGTCTCCGACTTTTTCTCGTTTAATGCCAGTTCCCAGAATTGCGCCTAAAAAATCTCTATGCGTCGCGGCGTCGAACATAAAATTCC
>Ga0255763_1005430_pt1 | contig 10224 bp, 13 predicted proteins | sample 041ome_2_FD_179963 | JGI IMG/M metagenome (GOLD analysis project Ga0255763, IMG submission 179963) | Coastal salt marsh microbial communities from the Groves Creek Marsh, Skidaway Island, Georgia - 041406US metaG (version 2) | ecosystem: Environmental > Aquatic > Marine > Intertidal zone > Salt...
ACAGCACATGATTACCCTGAGTGCCGTGATGGGAAAGTTCAACACGCATGCCAAGGACATGGCCGATGAAGCCAAGATGGACATTCGAATAATCAGGAATACCATTGACAAGGTCTACAAGTGCTTATGTCAGATCTACAGTCTGCAGGAAACACTGGAACAGCCCATGCTGGCGGATGAGGAAGAGGGTCTTCCGATTGATGATGCCGAAGATCTAAATCCGTTTCAGGTACTTTTGCTTGATATATTGTCAGAACTGGAACGTCAGAGGCTCAGGAGGTCACGTGACATGGTATGTCAGGAAGTAATTACACCAAAGGGTCACCGAACGATGTCCTGGGAACCTTCGTGTAGCATTGTCGAAAAGATCCACGAGATGAGTGACAAAAATACAAACCCTAACCGCTGGAAACTGATCACCAAACGATCTTCGATGCCAAGAGAAATTAGTACTCATCTGGAATCATGTTCCGACATTCAGTTCCCCGAGCTGATCAAAAACAGGCACGCCTGGTCTTATCGAAACGGAATATTCATTGGCGACCCAGAGGGAAATCGTTTCTATCACTACGGATCCACAGAGTTTTCACAACTTGATCGGAATCTCGTGACATCCAAGTACTTTGATTCAGATTTTGACGACTTCACACATGTGGAAAATTGGTCTGACATTCCCACGCCTTATCTCGAATCGATCATGGACTATCAGGGATGGGATGAAGATGTCAAAAAGTGGATGTATGTTATGTTGGGACGGATGACCTTTGAGGTGGGTGAGATTGAAAACTGGCAGATCGTCCCTTTTTGTAAGGGTATCGCCCAAAGTGGCAAATCTACGCTGTTAAACTATGTTGTCAAGTTGTTTTATGTCCCAGCTGATATCTCAGTGATGGCCAACAATATTGAAGAGAAGTTTGGGCTTTCTTCTATCTATCAGGCTAATCTTTTCATAGGTCCAGAGATCAAACATGATTTCAAGATTGATCAGGCTGAGTTCCAGAGTCTGGTTTCAGGTGAAGAGATTCAGGTTGCGCGAAAAAACAAGAACGCCGTGACGATTCAGTGGAAGGTCCCTGGATTTTTGGCTGGAAATGAGACTCCTGGCTTTTCGGACAATAGTGGGTCCATCCTACGTCGTCTCTTCTTGTTTATGTTCAAGCGTCAGGTCATGGATGGTGATGCCAAACTTGGCGAGAAACTTGCCAACGAGATTGACAGAATTCTTCAAAAGTCTATCTTGGCTTATGTGGAAGCCGTAAAGAATTTTGGTGACAAGTTGATCTGGAAGGTTGTACCCAAGCAGTTTATGGACTGGCGCGAGGAGATCGAGGGTCAGCTGCACACGCTGGTGGGTTTCATGAAGACCACACAGCTGAAGTACGGAGAAGGCAAGCAGATGCCACTGGCCTGGTTCCGCTCCAAGTATCGCGAGTACTGTTCGAGCATGGGTACGCGTCCGCGTCAGTGGAAGACGGAGCTTTACGAAGGACCCTTCAGTCAACGAAAACTCAGTATTGTCATCGGCACTATGGAGTGGATGGGAACAGTCAAGAAAGACCAAGAAATTCTCAAGGGTGTCACGATGGCTCAAGATGATGAATAAGAAAAAACATTGACCTTTAGTAAGAACGGCTTATGTCATCTAACCGTTACGTTAACGTTACTCCGCGGACTCCGGGATCCAATCTCGGTCTGCCGAGTAATCGCATTTTGCTCACCGATCCAGATACGGGCAACGTTGTCCAGAGGATTGCGGCTTCCCGCGACGAGAAGTGGGTTTTCAATACGAAGACCAAGCGCTTCAACCTGATTCCCAAGAATAGGAATGCGCCAAAGAAACCCATCAGAAGGAACGTACGCATCGAGAACGCCGGGTTGATGAACATCAATTTGAGGGCGGTGAACAAAGTTTTCCCCGAGCCCAAGAATACTGACGTCAGGTTCTCGCCGCTGCGTCCATCGCTGTTCGGTCTCAAGGTGAAGTTTCAAAAGGATTTGGGATTCCGACAATTTTCGGATCTTGCCTACGAATTTGCCAAGAAACCATTTCCCAAGGGCGTGACCCGCGTCGTGATCAGGGGCGACCGCTTCCGCGCCTTGGTGGACATCAAGACCAGGGAACAACAGAACCGCCTCAACAAAAACCTTTTCAAAATTGTTCGGCGCATCGATGTCAACATGGGAGACTACAATATCCAGATATTCCGAACCGGAATGCTCATGAACGGCGGCTACGAAAAGAACCCTATCGAAGTTCCACTGAACTACATCGACGGAAGGAAGATTTTCGGAAAGGCACTGGACACGATGGAGGACTTCATGAAGAAGTTCGTCCCCACAGAGAAGCGCGTGCTTGAAGATTTTTCAGTTACCAATTTTAATGCCGATTTTTTCGTCAACCAGATAATCGTGGATCCTTTTGTTGCCACTGCCAATGGAAATGAGATCTATAAGTCACTCAAGAAGGCGGTCCTGGGAACGCCGAGTGTTCCCAACAGGGTGGCGGAGTTCATTCCAGATTTCGAGTACGAGTTTGGGAATAAGAATAGCAACTTTATGCAAGAATTGAGAGAACTTGGTGGAAAAGTTCCCAAGTTTCCTGACAACATCTATCTGAAGTTTCCAGGTGAAAAGGGCAAGGACAAGAAGCGTGGCGGTTCCTACGTGTCCTGGAAGAAGGGATACATCCGCCTTCAGGGTGCAGACAGTCTCGCCAAGGTCCTGCTCATGGTGCGTACCATTCAGATCTGGTACGATATGATGAAAAGGGATAATCCGAATGTCCTTGTCACCGCCAATATTGCTGGCACCAAGGTCAAGAAGGCCAAGAAGATTGTGGCTACCAAGGAGAATATTGAGAAGGTGGGGCGTGTCCGTCTCAACGTCTACAAGGGTAAAGACGGAACCAACAAGCTCAAATTGAATGACATCCGTTGCGAAGACACCACCAAGAAGGGGTACACGACCAAACAACTTAGGGTGATCGCAGCGCGACGTGGCATTCCCGGCGCAGACAAATTGAAGCGTGAAATTCTGTGCGAGAAACTTTTGGCCATGGCCAAGGCAAACAGGAATCGCGCAAAGGCTCGCGAGCAGGCAAAGGCACGTCGACTCATCCGTCCTGCGGTTCGTCGGATCGCCGAGAAGAAACGGGCCGAGCAGGCGGCACTGGAAGCCGAATTTGAAGCCGAGGTGGCCGCGGAATTCAATGACAATATCAGTTCCGTTGAATCAAATCTTGGCCTGCGCCAGACACCGATCCCGACGCCACCAAGGACGCCCACGCCCAGACCTTCGCCTGCTCCGGTGCCAAGACCAAGAACTCCGTCTCCCATTGAACCCCAGATGATGAACGAAAATTGGTTTGAAAGGATGGAACGGAATGCTTCTGCGCAACAAAAAGGTGAGGCACTGTTAAATAACATGATTGGAAACACCTCCAGTCCTAATCCCTCATTAAACGAGAACAATTATCGTCGGACTGCCAACATTTCCCTAAACGAGGCACGAACCAATTACATGAATGCGCGCAGGGAGTTTGGCATAAACGCCGAGCCAACCCGTAGGGCTTATGCAAGGTTCAACGCCATCAAAAATCTCAGTAGATAATAAGTAATGTCAAGTGACAGAGAAATTTTTGACTCGTTTCTTGGATCTTTCCGAAACATGTTCGTAGGAACAACTGTTTCGTTGGCACTTATAGGTTTCTCGTCGAGCTTCGAAATCATGGGACCTTATGTGCGTTTCATCGGATTTATCAATCTGCTCATGGTTGTTTATATGGGATATTTGGTTTACACTAATTTTACTAAAAGAATAAATAAACTCGAAGATGTCGACACCGCCAAATTGTGGCGAAAGTGGGCATATATGTCACTGATCTATACTATATCCATGGGATTTGTGGCACTCGTGTTTTTTGTTAGGAAGGTGTTGCAAGTATCTTTTTAATCTCGGGACCTTCGGCACCAGGTTTATTCGGAAAATTGATAACATACCCCTCTATGGCTTTGATACGCTCCATGTAATGCAATGTTTGGAGAACGTGTTCAGGTTTGATGGACGGGCATGCCTTCAATTCAATGACCCACTTATTGTCTATGATGATGTCCGCGCGAATGACACCGACGATGTTCTTTTTGTAGTAGACTGGAATATTGACTTCATGACTGTAGGGCATCTGTTTTTCGTCGAGTTCGACCATAAATGCTCTCTGGTAGACATTTTCCAGGTGACAAGGTCCAAGTTCCTTGAAAATGTTCTTGGCAATATTTTTCAAAAACTTTTCCATTAAAGAATACATGATCCTAATCATTAAATGCGTGTTACATTGAGACCGCCCGTCGTCATTAGACCCAAACGAATTCCACCAAGGTCTGATTTATTTAGTGCGACCACATCAGCCGTTACGGCAGGTGTGACGATATACTGTACTCTCAATTGGTGGCACTATAGGAAGATTCGCAAGGAACTTGAAAAGAGTTTGGATGATGACATTAAAGAAAAGAATCGTGATAAATAATAGTATGAGCTATGCACTCGGTGGTATATTATTGGGTCCATTTTACAAAGGTCGTAGCTCGATTCAGGCAAAGAGTATGGTCAACGATGCCATAAGATACACGTGGGTGGTTGGAAAAGTACCAAATATTAACCACGTCATCAACACGATACCAGAGGGTGTCAGGTATTCCATTCAAGATCACCGCCCAACCATCATGCCTTATGACGGCGTTCACATCACCCTAAATTATCTGATCGAAGTCCAGATACACACTCCAGAAAGTTTGGCCGTTAGACAAAATGAGATTCACCACAGAATCTATAGGATGAAGCGATACAACGATCACATCGCCATGAAATATGATGAAGTAATGGATAGGAGGCAGTGGCAGATTGTAGAAGAATGTTACAAGATGCCAACACCGATGTCTTTGTCACTTCCGATCGAAGGAAATGTTAATACTATGTGGGAAGACCTACTGGATTCCATCGCACTCAAGTATAACCTTGAACTTCAAGAAGTTTAACCAAGACTCTAATTTCTTCCTCGAGGTCGTCACTTATACGTTTACCGTCCTTTTCCACGCGAAATGTATCATGTGCAATACCATTTATAGTTGTGATACTTGCGGCAAGTATGTTTATGTTTAGTGAAACAAAAATCATGGAAAGATCACTCAAAAGATTTGGATAATCTTTGATCTTCACCCATACTCTTGTTTCATCATCTTTGTAATGACTGAAGTATACGTCAGTCTCACTGTCTTCTTCCAGTGGACAAGGTTCAAATTCAAATTCATCTTCGACCAGCAGTTGAATTCTGGAACACAACGAAGTGGACAAAGGTTTTCCCGAGTAGGTCAACATCATGTACTCGAGATCCGATTCATTTTCTTCGTTTCTCCACGCGTTAATTTGAAGACCTCTTAGTTTATGACCGAACCCAACTTCCTTGGGGAGAGGCTTATTACAACCAGGTATGATGAGTCTGGTCTTTTTACCATCGTGTATAATTCTATATGGTTGATTACACTGGACGAGCAACATTCTTAAAGAATTAATAATATCTTTAATTAGTAGATGAAACAACCAATACACAGGATACAGAAGTTGGGGACATTTGGAACAAAATTGAATCTAAAGTTGTTGAGGTCGAAGAAGACCGTGGAAGACAACAGACGCATAGCCAAGTGGGTGACAGGCGAGCTGGTGGATCTGGGTCCGACCTTTGTGAAGTTGGGTCAGCTGATAAGTACCCGCAATGACATTTTATCTGCCGAGGTCATCGAGGAATTTTCGAGTTTGCAGAACGAGGTCCCTGCCTTCGGGAATGTCATCAGTGTGGTGGGTGAAGATTACGTGACCGAGACATTTGACTACTTTGACAGCGAACCACTGGCGTCTGCTTCGCTGGGTCAGTGTCACCGAGCCATCACCAAGGACGGGAAGGACGTGGTGGTCAAGGTGCAGCGTCCTGGAATTGAACAGAGCATAGAGAACGACATCGAGATCATCAAGACCATCGCGAATATTGGATTCTTTTTCACCAGGGACACAAACTATTCAGAGTTTTCTGAAATTCTGGACGAATGGAAGCCCCTAATTTTGGACGAGATTGATTACGTCAAGGAAGCTTCTAACATGGTCGAGTTCAAGGAGTTGTTCGCTGGGTGCGATTGGATCAAGGTGCCCGAGGTGTTTCCGGAGTTGTCCTCGAAGCGCGTCTTGGTGATGGCCTACGAGCCTGGTGTAAAAATTGTAGATAAGGAGGAGTTGAACAAGTTGAATGCCGACCTCGAGCAGATTGCGTTTTTCGTGATTCGCAGTCAGTTCATGCAGGTATTGGAAAATGGTTTATTCCACGCGGACCCTCACCCGGGGAACCTGGCACTAAACTCACAGGGTCAAATTATATATTACGACTTCGGTCTCATGATGAAGATCGACCCCATGTACAAAGAAAACTTGTATCTACTGCTCGAAGCTGTATACAAAAAGGATCTCGATAAGATTTACACCATGATGATTGAACTCAACATAATCATTCCCACGGGCGACCGTGCGTCGGTGAAGTCATTCATCAAGTTGTTCCTGAATTACGTAGAATCTGTAGATTTAGATAAATTAGATGTAGAAGAATTGAAGGCCATGGAAGACGACCGACCGTTTCGCTTGTCGACCATGTGGGTCCTGCTGATCAAGTCCATCTACTCGGTGGAGGGAATCGCCAAGACTCTCTCGGACAGTATTGCACTCTCGGACGTGCTTGAGCCGTATTCCGAGCAGATCCTCGAGGAGAGTGGACTTCTCAACATAGCATTCACCGACATTCAACAGACCGCCATGAAAATACCAAGTTCCATACAATCCATCAAGAGCACGGTGGATGCGTTGGAAGCCAGTAACATGCGCGTGCGGCGGAGTATCACCGACAACGAAAAACTTTTATCGAAGAACAAGAATCTTCAACAGAGTGTTTTGGTGTTGGTGGTTTCGACAATGTTGGGAGAACAAGACATCACCCACGTATTTCAGGTAATCTCGTTCATTCTTTTTGTGTTCAGTCTTCGTCCTTGATGAGCTTGGGCTTGGCGAACTTGTCAGCCTTGGCCTCAAAGAAAAAGTCCAGGAGATCCTTCTCGAAGTCCTTGCGCTCGGCGTACAGGTCGGTGGATCGCTCGAGTTCCTCGGTGATAAACTTGACTGCGTTTTTTCGACCCTCCACACGGCGGTCCTTGCGATTCTGGAGGAAAGTCTTGCGGCGGTCCGACAGCTTGCGCATGCGACCCTGCATTCCCTCCGGGAGCTTAAAGGGTGTCGACGATTCGGCACAGATGGTAATCATTGTTACTCTTAATTGAGATTTATTTCTTTAATATTTTTAGTAACACATATGTGTGATAAAACTCACTGGATAATTCCACCAGAAATGATACAGGTGGATGAAACCCAGATATTAGGAAAGGGTAAGTACGGAAATGTATATTTAGGTAATTGGTTAGGAACTCCCGTAGCAATAAAGCATTTTGAACAACATCTCCCCTTGGAGATAAAGAAGATGATACAACGTGAATTTAGCACCATGACACGAATTCATCACCCTCACGTATGTCAGTTACTTGGATACACAGAAGAACCATTTCAGATTGTAATGGAACATTTTGTCAATGGGAACTTGCGCGAGTACATTGACAGAAATACCACCACATTGGGCGATCGTGTTGGTTTCATGGTTGACATTCTTAGAGCCCTTGTTTATTTGCACTCCCGCGAACCTGAACAGGTCATTCACAGAGATTTGAAACCTGAAAACCTTCTGGTGTCAAAGAGTGGAAAGGTCAAGATCGCCGATTTTGGTCTAAGTAAAATACTGGTCAGCGACAAAACTATCTATTTGGACGGGTGGCGTGTTGGCACGGGAAAGTACATGGCGCCGGAGATGCGCGACGTGGAACCATACAACGAAAAGATTGACATCTATTCACTTGGAATGATAACCAGAGAAATATTCAAAGACGTGAATCCGCCACCCGAGATTGAGGAAACGATAAGTCTAATGCTGGAAAATAACTATAAACGTAGGCCCTCTGCTGAGAAACTTTTAGAGTTCTTTTTAGCATATCATAAGAAAGTCCTTAACGAACGTCCCAAAACATCGTGTTGTGGAATTTACAAGACAACCCTGTAGATTCTCTTAGCGTCCTTGTCCTCTATGGACAAGATTTTGAATTTATCCGTTTTGACAAGTTTCACGCCCTTATTTGTCACGAAAGATTTCATGCGCTCGACCTCCTTGACCGACATCTTCCTAGCGTACTTTAAAACCATGGTCTTGTCACCGATAACAAATGCAGTCTCCATTTGATATTAAAAAATAAAATTATCAGGTAGATAAAGGGATGAGAATTAGACCCAGAGCCTTTCAGGTGGATCCAGACCATGCCATTAGCACGATATCGCTCGGCATGTCTGTATATCAGACCTATGAAAACCAGAAGACCCTAAAGTTACTGAAACGGATTCATAGGTATGGGTTTAGACAGGTTCTAAAACAGAAAAAACTTATTTCGCCTCCTCCAGTAAAACTGAGAACTCCTCCAAGGAATGAAAATAACGTTTAATGTCTTTAGTGAATCGCTTGTCCTTTTTTAATTTTTCTTGATTTTCATTGGCCCATAACCACGCGAGGTTGGACTTGGAATACTTGGTATCCCTTTGATTGGGCGTGGGCTTGCGGGGTCGGATGACCTCTTTCTTTTTCTGTTCAGGTTCCGGCTTTTGCTGACCTATGTAAGCCAGTGCCTGCATCACCGTATCGGCAAGGTCGTCCTTCTTTTTATGGTTATTAAAGAAATCAAGCCAAGAAGAATTAAGTGAATTCGTCGTGACCCATTCGCGGGCACGTTCGATGGCGGTGTTTTTTCGTTTGATGTATTGCTTTCTTCCGGGTCCGACGACATCTGGGATCTTATATTTAGCATCAAAAACAATTGTGTCTAAACCACGCCCGCAGAAGAATCCATGCAGGTAGTGTTCGATGGCCTTCATCTTCTTGTTTCGGTCTGGCTGTCTCTCAATCACGACGGTCTTGGCATCCCTTAGCCACTCCCTCCTATCCAAATGTTCTTTCAGAGCGGGTAACAGACCACCCTGCCTCTCTGAAGGAACACTTGCAACTTCCCACTCGATGATTCGCTTCGTGTCGGAATCAATAAAACACATTGCTAAATTCTTAATTCCCACATCTATACTTATGATCATCTTATTAAAGAATAAGTGATTATCTTCTTTAATTAAATGGAATGACATGTTGTTGGTGGTGTTGCCATGGAATAGATTCACAGATCTTACACCTACCATATAAATACGACTATAAATTAGACCGATTTTCTATGATGGGTCAGTTCTGTTCATGGGAATGTATGAAAGCATGGAACATGGATAGTAAGAATGTTCGTGCACCTGAAATCAACCAGTTCATTACACTTTATAAAAAGCGAATTTTAGGAAAAATTACGTCAACACGTATAGCTCCATCGCGATATGTATTAAAACTTTTCGGGGGGACTATGACTATAGAAAAATTTAGAAGTGGTACAGAAAGTATATGGGTTCAAATACCAAATAGTAATTATTATCCTTTGATTGTTAATAAATATAAAGAAATCATGTCCAAGGAAAAAAGAAAGGAAAGTACAATTATAACAGAAGAATCCAAAATTGATGATATAAATAGTTCCGAATCAACGACAGATGATTTAAGATTAAAACGACCGATCCCGCTCAAGAAAGCAAAGAATAACTTGGAGACACTAATGGGATTAAAGAAGAGAACCAAAGAATAATAAATGTGGTATGAACCAGAGACAGAATATGATATCCGTTTAGTTAACATGGATCAATTAATGATGACACCTGCGATAATTAGGGCAGTGAAAAGGGCTGGTGTCAGACTAAAGGAAAAGGATTTCGAAATGGATCCTTATCCGGCACCGACACCGCTAAGGGAAGACATAGCCAAGTTGGACTTTTTCGAGGGAACGCCGGTGAGGGTCAAGGAGCAGGGTGACTTTTACAGCATCGTCGACGGACGTCACCGGGTCGCGGCGATGCTCTGCAAAAAATTCAAGAAGATTTCAGTCGAAGTCGTTTCTGATAATTAATGTCACGTTATACTAATATGTCTTTGTTCAATGCTATTAGAAATGGAAATGTCAATGC
>Ga0255763_1005446_pt1 | contig 10207 bp, 16 predicted proteins | sample 041ome_2_FD_179963 | JGI IMG/M metagenome (GOLD analysis project Ga0255763, IMG submission 179963) | Coastal salt marsh microbial communities from the Groves Creek Marsh, Skidaway Island, Georgia - 041406US metaG (version 2) | ecosystem: Environmental > Aquatic > Marine > Intertidal zone > Salt...
GATAAAGGCTAGTGCCCAGTGTGTGATTATTTTCATTTGTAAACCTGTCCGTTATCTTTTATATATACAGGTTTGCAGTATGCACTAAATTCTTTTTGTCGTGCTATGCGTGATTTAAAATACATGCACCTGTCTACATCATAAAAATACATAGGAGCCGGTTGTTGTGCTCCGTTAAGAAATACCACCAGCATGAATGCGTGTATCATAATTACTTGTTTCCTCGACTAACTTATTTTTTTGTGCTTGTATTCTGCTTTTTATGTCGAGAGTTTTTGCTTCCAATTTTGTCATTGGAATACTAGGAACATAGACTACTAGGTTTGCTACATATAATACTATGATTATTAGTATACTATATCCAATACCAAATATTGTGCCAAATGCTACATCCATGATGATATATATCCTTGTCCTTCGAGTTTATTATACATTATTAAACCTGCGGCTGCAACCTGATATGCAACAACAACCATGAATATAAAAAGTATCACTACTGATATAACACCAATCCAGATGCACAAGCGTTCTATGGCTTCTTCACGCTCACGTTCTGCTTGCAGTCTTGCTTCTTGTTCTCTTATGCGTATGTCTGCTTGTAGTTTAACAATCTGCGCCCAACTTTGTGGACCGTAGTTCATGTTTACAAACTGACGCAGTTCGTTTTCCATACGCTCTGCTTCTTTTAATGCAGCGAATTCTTCAAAGGCTTCTTCTTCAATGCTGCCATATTTTTTCTTTGCTTTGGCTTTGTTTGCACCTTCTTTAACATCTTTGATAGCACCCATCCAACGAGCCATGTCGCCCATCATGCCTTCGATTTCTCGCCCATGCTCAAAACCTTGCTTAATTGCACTAAATGCAGTACCTGCGATTGCAATTGCACTCATGGGATCCATAACCCGCGACTCCTATCTTCTCTCAAGTGTATTTATAGGGTACTGGGTTCACTAATGTCTGCTGTTTATTTTAGATCTGGTTGCATACTTTGTACGACGGTACAGTGTTTTAAGACCATATGTTTGATGTGGCACAATTGTCAAAGGCGGCAACTGTGTTTGCTTTAACAAAGGACTATTCTTATCATATGTTACTTTTTCATCTGCCATTAGTTTTGTGTCACCGATACTGCACAGCCGCCCGCAACATAACAAGTTCCTGTTAGACTGTAGGTCTGTGCTGTTAAACTGTTTTGTGTAACATTGAGCGAATATGCGCCGCCACCATTGCTCAAGTTTATTGTGCTTGTGTGCGCACCTTCGTTCATTTGCCTACTGAATACACTGTGCCCGTTACCTGACAAATCTATGTCTACGCTTTTAAGTCCATCATTGGTTTGTTCTGCATCCACACTGTTGCTGTTTCCTGTGATATCTACTGTGGCAATATGTCCAACATAAGTGCCGCTACTGCCGTTGCGTTGCCCTACATGAACATTATTACTATCGCCTATGACATTAAGTTCTATAAATTTTGCGCCGCTCTCAGTACTATCTGTGTTTCCAAAAATATTGCCGGCAGCACTTCCAGTATAACCTTGCCCTAGTTGTACATTGTTATTATCACCTGTCACATCAAACTCAATAGTGCCGCCGGTGGCTGTTTGTCCTGTGTTTTTTTGTTTTATGAATAACTTATTAGTGTCGCCATTGTTAGTACTAGCGTTTGTGCTACTACCAACAGCATTATCTTCGCCTTCTTGAGTTATTTCTAAATCAAGATTGTCGCCGATGCTGGTGATATAAATGTCATTGGCAAAACTAGTTGCTGGATTGATCAATATCAATGCTATTGCTGCTGCTACCGCCCAGTTTGTAGTCATATAACTCAAAATCTCCTTGCTTTATATTTAGTGAGTAACCGTGGCCTTGACTAAGGTACAAATCTATATGATTACCAAAAGAAAAATCCTCACGCACCCAGTGCCACCACGGATCTTCGTCATCAAGTCTTATTCCTGTCTCAGGATCAAATCCAGTACCACCCGATTTTTTGTCACTCAGCAATGTTCTATTTTGACGACTTAGTTCATCTTCGAACGCTCGCATCAACGACATGTTTAGTTCATCCAATAGATCAGTTAGCAAACTTCGAAGCATATAATCACTTTCATCCAAGTCTGTTACCCATATATCCTGAAGTGTATCTACTAGTGCATCACCACTTAGTCCGTCATATTGCAAAAAGTCAATACCCAAAAAGTCTGCTAAACGTCTTTTGCGCATCATTTCTTCATACTCTTCATCTACATATGGATTGCGTTTACGCAATATGAGTAGTTGGTTAATACGCTCTTCAGGTAGTCCAATAACATAAGGTTTGCCCGGCGGACGCATGTTGTGTGTGGTCATTGTTGCTTGAAATGCTTGATTAAGTATTACAAACCCTGCATCTGTTTCTACTTCGATTTCACCAGTATAGCATTGCATGTTCTCATCACAACTTGGCAATAGTGTAATCATACTACCACCTAGTTCATCTACAACCATAATGAAGTCTGTACCGCGCACAGCAATAGTTGCACTAGGTGTTGCTATTTTAACATTTTGTTGATACTTTTTTGCTATTTGTCCACTAGCATAGCGCACTGTGCCTAGTGTCGCTTTTATACTTAAACTGCCAATGTCATTTGCAGGATCATAAACAAACTCATCAATAAGCAGTCTGCTGTGTTCTGTAATGTCAACACGGGTGTCGTCTAGGAAGTCGATTTGCATCTTACCAGTTGCAGTAACCGCAGTATCCTGCATCATAATACCTACACCAGTTTTTGCTTCTAAACTATCACTGCCACGCTCAATTGCACCACTGCCTTTTACTTTGCCTATCTCACCTACTGATGCTAGAGCAAGATTAGGAATAAGCAGTAGTGCAAACAATAAACGCATTAGTCAGTCTGCGTAATATCTATGTCAGCATTGTCGCCCACTGTTTGTAGATTAACAGTGTTATCATATACGCCACTCTGGCTTATAGTAACATCGTTACCTTTGCCTTTAACATCTAGTGTTAACACATGACCAGTGGTATCACCGTCACCTGTTATATCTAAATCAAATGTGTTATTGCCTGCTGCAAGACTATTATTCTTGTCAACTGTAACTGAAACAGTTGCAGCCTTACCATCAATATCCAGATCAACTACTGTGTTATCATCAGTTACACTAAATGCTACTGTTGCACTATCACTATCAGCACTTTGACCTATGTCAATTGTATATGCTTGACTATCGCCTACTGCAGTGATGTTTAATGTTACAGTCTCACAGTTACCTGCGGCTGCACTGTCACACATAAGCGCAACTGTGTTACTGTCACCTGTAAAACTCCAGGTGCCTGTGTAGTTGTTGCCTTGTATCTGTGCGCTAATTGTGTTGTAATCACCAGTTTGTGTGATGTCGAATGTCATAGTATCAGCCGCAGTTCCAGTTTGTCCCAACAATACTGCTTGCACACTAGAACCGATCACGTTATCCTGACCGTCTTGTGTAATGTCCAAATCTAGAGTATCACCTACTTGTTCTATATAGATATCGTTTGCTAGTGCTGATCCTGCTAAACTAATCAATACTATACTGGCAAATAAAAGCCTTTTAATCATTCTGTTTTTTGGAAAGGTTTACTTTACTAGGTTGAAGTTCTTGCCCTTGTTTACATGATCCAGCCATTTTGTCCAGCTTTCCCATCTATACATTTCAGCAACATTCTTAAAACAAAGATTGTTCTTATCACACACTTTATATACGTCTTCCAAATTTGGATCTGCTATTATCTGTGCAATTGCAACATGTTTTTCAATTCCAACTTTCATAAACTTGCGCAATTGTTCTGTATCTTTTGCACACACATCTGTAATCTTTTTAATTTCTGGATTACACATACGGTCTATCATTGTTGGCTTTGCCTTTGGTAACGGCATAGGTAAAGGTAATACGTCTTTATCTACACTGCGTTTAGTTATTGTTACTTGAGATTTTGGTTCTACTGCTTTAGGTTCTGCTTTTACTTCCGGTGCTTTTACCACTTTCGGTTCTGTCTTCACTTCTGGCTTTTTAACCTCTACTACCTTTGGTTCTGGTTTCACTTCAGGCGCTTTTACTACCTTGGGTACTACCTTTTTAACTGCGGGCTTTTTTTTAACAATAACCTTTGGTTCTGGCTTTTTTTCTACCAGTCCTACCTGTTCTGCCTTTGTTTTAGATTTGAACTTCCAAAGTTCCTTCCTCTCTCCTTCATTTATCAACTCTACAACCCCTGCTTCTATTGCAGCCCTCACGGCGTAGTTTACTGGTTCATTGACACTATAGCCATTCTCTGCTTCTACTAACTTAGTACCCAAGTCGAAAAACTTAAACATATCAAGTCCACTCCTTGAGCTGGCTATTGTTTTTTCGGTTGCAACACTTAGTAATACCTTGCCTGTGCTTACACTAACAATGCGCATTACTACAGTTACAGTATCAACTCTGTATTCGGTTTGCGCACCAACACCTAAGTATCTTGCGCCTAAACCTCCTACAGCAATATTACTATCGTAGCCTATAATTCCCCCCTCAAGGATTAAGCCTGCGAATTTCATTGGCTTTAGTGGTGTAGGACCATTTGGTAATTCTTTTTCATATACTTCTCTAGTATTACGAATAAGTTGACGTTCTTTAACAAGATTGTCTAAACCAATGCGTTCTACAACTTCAAACCAAGTTCCCCCACCAGCTTCTGCAAGGGCTTTAATAACCCAAACTTCTGCGCCTTGTGTAACAGCACTGCTAAGATTAGCAATGTTGTCTGCAGGCTTGCGTTGTCCAGTTTTATCAGTAAAACCGTATATCGCAATAGTGATCTTCTTGCCATCTAGTTCTGGAACATTTGCCAGTTCACGAGCAAGCGGTGCTTCTTGTATCCTAGGCTCCGGAGGTTGGTTATAAACTTCTAGCGACTTTTGCGCAGTTGTTCCCCCGCATCCTGTTAAGAACAAGGCAAGTAATATTACTTTTAAATTTTTCATTAGAAGTAAAATTCCCCTGCACCTGGAATAGTAATTGTTGTTGTACCATCGTCTCCGATAATAGTAAGTGTGATCTCTCCCGTTGTACTATCTTTAACCCAAGTTATTTCACTACCTTCAATAGTTGCTGTACCAGTAGTTGCACAACTTGAGCTACATTGAGCAAACATAGCATCAACCATTTGTTTACTCAGTGTTGCATATATACGAGACTCTACGTTCTTAAGAAACTTATTAAGTGTTGTGTTCTCTAGTTCTCTTTCTAACCTTGCTGCTTCTGCCCGCTTTTCATCCGCAAGTTCTTTTTTACGGTTGTGCTGCAGTTGCTCTACACTTAATACATGATTACTATATCCGTTTCCGTAATGAAAAGCAGGACTTTTGTAACTCCATGTAATTTCACTTGCGTTAGCAAATGACGTAGCGAGAATAAAGAATAATACTAAACTCCTAATCACGTTTTTGTCTCCTAGTATTTAGTTGTAAGTGTAAATATATTTACATCTACTTTTATTATAAGATAGCCACACGGCAAGTATAAGTACTTATATGATTTCTGAACAAAATGAACAGCAAGCATTATGGGATGCACTTGACTACTTTAACATCATTGTTGACAAGACCAGTCTCAGTGAGGAAGTAGAAAACATGGAACGTGATAGAATTGCAAATGCATTAGAAATGCACCAAGGCAACCGCAGTCGTGCCGCTGTAGAATTGGGCATAGGCAGAACACTGCTTATACATAAAATTAAAAAATATAATCTTTAAAAAGAAAAACCAGCAAGTTTTTGCTTGCTGGCGTAATTCTGTATAAATGCTTTTAGTATATCGACTTTTATCTCAACTGATTCTGCATCTCACTAACGGTGAAAACGTTTGAACCTTTTTGCATACACAAACTTATTATGCCCTTTACTGAATCAGTGGATACTCAATTCGTTTAGTAACATAGTGTAGTATTTATTAGACTAGAACTTTACACTTACCTTGATAAAAGTGAAAGCCATCTTGTACTCTTGTACTAAAGCCGCCCTGTAGTTGTATAACTTTACCAGGCTCTAGGAAGTCGTCTAGTAGATTAATCAACGGATTTACGCCTTCTATGTGAAAACACAGTGCTCTGTCCTGTTTTTTAAACCAATAGCAATAGCTTTTGTTTCTGCCGTAACGATTACTGGTTTTTGTTAGATATTTTACAGTAAGATCATTTGCCCAAAAACTATTTGTTTTAGGCTTGTTACCCTTGCACTCTTTGTGCAGCATGTCTCGAGTAATGTCTTGTTCGTAAAAATCTGGAAGTCTGGCGAGCATACCAATTTCATTGCTATGTATTGTGTATATATCTTCTCGTTCCAAACATGCTTGCAAATCACCACGAAAACCTGTTTTGCTAAACTTGTTGCTCATAGCACCAAAGAACAATCTTTTCTTGTAGTATTCTCTAATAGTATTTGCTCGTTGCAAGTAATCGCCATTTGCAATATACTCCAGTGTGCGAGGATCTTGGTCTATGGTACGCATCATTACAGTGCCGTCGCCTTCACTGTGTAACAATGCAACTGCAATTGGATCATGTGTAAATGTAACTGGGCCAGTTTCTAGTTCATCAAATAAGGATAGTAATGTCATCTTGTCGCCATCATAGTTAGGTGTAATCCACACACTCGCAATCGCAGTTTGCCAGTGTTCTCATATACAACGATTTTAGCTCGTTGACCATTCTTTTTTTCAAATTCACAATCGTAAGAATCTGGTATAGCCACACCTCCTTCTAATAGTGTAGCACGAACATCTTTTTGTAGTCTTTGATTATATGCACTGTCAATCCAACTACGAGCAAGAGCTCTGCCTAGTATTTCAGGTAGTTGATCTTTAACTGCATCTCTATTATCTAAACTTACATCTTCATCTACAAGTTTAAATTCATAAACATATTGTGTAATTTCGTTTTTCTTATAGGGTACTAGTGCCTTACTCATTCATACACCCTGTTATGTGTATCCTGACAACGCACAAAGGTTGCACACTTGGGCAAGTGTTTTAGTTTTGCAGCACCCACATAAGTGCAACTACTCCTAACCCCGCCAAGTAAATCCTTAACAGTTGTTTCCACTGCGCCGCGATACGGCACAAGTACTTCTCGTCCTTCACTGCTTCTATACTCCTTTAGTCCGCCAAAGTGCTTTTCATTTGCTGCTTCACTGCTCATACCATAGAACTGTACAAACTGCCGCTGTTCATAATGCGGCATGTAGTTGCCATTATCTAACAGCGTTGCTTCACCATTGGCGTAGTGTTTAGTAATAACTTTGCCGCCACCTTCATCATGTCCAGCAAGCATACCGCCCAGCATAACAAAGTCTGCACCTGCGGCAAATGCTTTTGCTACATCACCAGGACAAGTACAGCCGCCATCAGCAATAACATGTCCATCGAGTCCGTGTGCAGCATCCGCGCATTCTGTAACTGCCGATAGTTGCGGATAACCCACTCCAGTCTTAATACGAGTAGTACAAACACTACCTGGGCCAATACCAACTTTAACAATATCTGCTCCTCTTAATAATAGTTCCTGTGTTTGATCTGCAGTAACAACATTGCCAGCAATAATAACAATGCTGGGATATTGTTCACGCACACTTGCCACATAGTTTAAGAAGCGTTCGCTGTAGCCATTAGCAACATCAATGCACACATACTTAATCATAGGTGCACCAGCATACACTGCACGGAACTTTGCAGCATCATCATCTGTAATGCCCATGCTGTATGCTGTGTATTCTGCACGATCTGGATTATCTACAAAGAAACCCACAAGTTGTTTGATAGTGTATGTTTTCACTAGGCAGGTAAACATCTGTTCTCTGCCCAGTGTATCAGCCATGTCAAATGTACCCACACCATCCATGTTAGCAGCCATGATAGGCACGCCTTCATAGTCCTGTTCCCGCCTAACAGTAAGCGGGAAACTGGGATTGTAGTTTCTAAATGTATGTCTGCGTGTGAGTTGTACTTCTTTGCGTGAGCCTAATGTGCTACGCTTTGGACGTAGTAGTACGCTACTGTAGTCCAGTTTAACATCGTTTTCAATGTTCATAGTCGCCTCTTAATTGATTATGTACTATAATATACTAGATTTAGAAGGCAGTCAATATGTTAATTTGATTCTAGTTTAACTTCTAGTGGATAACCCTGGTTTCTTGCACTTAACAATACCTCAACGCCTTTTTGTTCTGCTAGTTCAAACGGTAGTATTGCTACTACACTAGAACCTTCATCGTTGATTTGTAATGCTTTGTGTTCTGCACCTTCATCATCATAATCAAATACATTTGTTAAACTTTCAATAACAAACTCATATGTTGTTACATCATCGTTTAGGTAAATGACTTTATAGTCTTTAGGCGGTTCAATGTTAAGAACGGGTCTTACATTTTGCTTTAGTTCTGTATCGCTCATTGTAACTCCTGATTGTGTGGAGGGTATTACTACCCCCCACTCTATATTATTATTTACTCTGTAACGTGCTCAATAGCAATCTTACGAGGCTGTTTTTCTTCAGGAATAATACGCTCCAGTGCAATGTAGAGCATACCGTTCTCGAGTTTAGCACCATTGACAACTACATCTTCTGCAAGTGTAAAACTACGCTTAAACTTGCGTTGTGCAATACCACGATGTACAAAGCGACTTACATCTTCTTCGTCCAACTGTGGGTTGTGTGAAATTGTCATAACACCGTCCGCTGTTTCAATGTCCAAGTCAGCAAGTTTCACACCCGCAAGTGCGATTTCAATTTGAAAGTTATTGCCGTCTTTAACAATGTTGTATGGAGGGTATCCTGTGCTGTTTGTTTGATGTTCCATGTAACGAGCCATGTTGTCGAATACACGGTCAAAGCCCACAGCATATGGTGTTAGTTTATTGATGTCGAGTGAGGTTAATCTTGTCATTTTCGTTTCTCCTTATAATAAGCAAGATATGTTATGAGACCCATTTTCTGGCATCTCGGTAATATAGTAGCTAACCGTTGGCTACCGCGTGTGTATTAAGTCACAACACTATAGGTTGGCCCATATAAAATATATTGACTATTTACTTGGCCCTGTATCCACCATGAAAATCCATGATGTTAAAAATATTTATCTTCTAGCGATTATCTAGTTCACGCTTTTTCTTCATCCAACGAGCTCTGCCCGCTGCTTTTGCTCTAGCCCGCTTTTCACTGGGCTTCACATAATGTTTGCGATCTCTAAATTCTTGTAGTACGCCTTCATCCTGCAATAGACGCTTTAGTTTACGCCACGCACGATTTATATCGTTATTGCGGACTTCGACTTTGAGTCCTTGTTTTTCTCTTGGTTCTCTGTATGCCATTTATTAATCCATTTTATCAGCGGATCTACAGGATCGGCTGCCTCATTTAAATTGAATCTCTTGTATGATTCTTTATTATTATAGTAGTATACGTTGGGTTTGTCAATAAAAAAACCTGTAAAAAAACTATTATATACACAGTTAATTATCACCAGTTCACTTTGATAGTATGCAGATGTGATCCATTCTAGTGTAGCGTTTTCAGCAGTTGTGTATATTGTAACAGGAACATCCATTCTGCGAACGTTGTCTACAATTGTGTCTATGTAATCGTCACATCCTACGAGCAGTATACTAGGCTGATCAGCAAAGTAAAAATCAGGATCCGTTACTACTACGACGTTGGATTGCATTTTCTACTTCCTCTTGTTCTTGAACTGTGAGGTCATCTACATCTGTATAACCTCGTTGTACTTGATCTGTTAAATGCTCTACATATTCATCATTGAGATATGTGTCGGTTAGTTGTTTGTCTAACTGCATCCAGTTAGTGCCTGTCCAACGAAACAGTTTATTTGGTAGTGTGTCTACTCGCACAAACAGGTCACCTTTTTCAGGTCTGTTTGGAAATTCTATTCCAAAGTCTGCTTGTGCCGCTTTTTCAAGATCCAGATCCGCTACAACGGCTAAGTTCTGGGTAGGGATCGTTAGTCCTTTTTTGGCTCTTCCTGTTGGAAAATATCAGGCACACCGTCACCGTTTGCGTCTGCTACAATATCATTAGCAAAATCATCTTTCTCAACTAGTTGATACTTTTCTGCCATCTTCATAACAACTGCATCTCTGCGTTGAATCTCTGCTTCTTGTGCAGCAATTTTTGTA
>Ga0255763_1005461_pt1 | contig 10185 bp, 8 predicted proteins | sample 041ome_2_FD_179963 | JGI IMG/M metagenome (GOLD analysis project Ga0255763, IMG submission 179963) | Coastal salt marsh microbial communities from the Groves Creek Marsh, Skidaway Island, Georgia - 041406US metaG (version 2) | ecosystem: Environmental > Aquatic > Marine > Intertidal zone > Salt...
TGCCCAGCATGCGCAGCAACGCGCCGGCTTGATCGGCGGCCACGCGCATGGCGGCGGTATCAACCGCTGGGCGAGGTGTGTCGATTGCTTTCATGAAAAACATTATATTGCCGAATAATATATTTTGCAATATACTAAATGCATCGCGTTGAGTAAGCACAAGGAATTTGCCATGTCCCGTCACGTTGAGACGTTTTTTGACCCCACCACCTGGACCCTCACCCACGTGCTGCACGCGGGCGTGGGCACAGCCTGCGCGATCGTGGATTCGGTTCTGGATTACGACCCCAAATCAGGGCGCACCAGCACCGCATCCGCCGACCGGGTGGTGGCTTATGTGCGCGAGCACCAACTGCAGGTGCAATGGATTCTCGAAACCCACGCCCACGCCGACCATTTGTCGGCCGCGCCTTATTTGCGCGAGCAACTCGGGGGCAAGATCGCCATTGGCGAGCACATCAAACACGTGCAAGGCGCGTTCAAAGATATCTTTAACCTCGAGCCCGAGTTCAAACTCGATGGCTCACAGTTCGACCATTTGTTTACCGACGGCGAGGTGATTGAGGTGGGGGCGTTGCGTGGCGAGGTGATGCATGTGCCCGGCCACACCCCGGCGTGCGTGGCCTACCGCTTTGACGACATCGCGTTTGTTGGCGACACCATTTTTGCGCCAGACGTGGGCACGGCACGCTGCGACTTTCCGGGCGGCAGCGCCGAGACGCTTTACCAAAGCATGCAGCGCCTGTTGCAATTGCCCGACGCCACCACGCTCTACCTGTGTCACGACTACCCCCCCAACGAACGCGCGGTGCAAAGCCACACCACGGTCGGTGCCCAGCGGCAGGGCAACATTCATGTCGGCAATTCAACCCCCATGGCCTCGTTTGTCAAAATGCGCAGCGAACGCGACGCCACGCTGGCCATGCCGGTGCTGATCCTGCCCTCGGTGCAGGTCAACATCCGCGCCGGCGAGCTACCGCCGGCCGAGGACAACGGCACGCGTTACCTCAAAATCCCTCTGAACGCGGTGTAACGCGGCCGCGGCCGTAAAATACTCGGCTGCTCATGGCTAAAAAAGTATTTATCCGCACCTTTGGGTGCCAAATGAACGTCTACGACTCGGACAAAATGGCCGACGTATTGGGTGCGGCCGAAGGCTACACCGCCACCGACAACGTTGACGAAGCCGACTTGATTTTGTTTAACACCTGCTCGGTGCGCGAAAAGGCGCAAGAAAAGGTGTTCTCCGACTTGGGGCGAATCAAACACCTCAAGGCCAAGGGCGTGCGCATTGGCGTTGGGGGTTGCGTGGCCAGCCAAGAGGGCGAGGCCATCATTGCCCGCGCGCCCTATGTGGACGTGGTGTTTGGCCCGCAAACCCTGCATCGGCTGCCGCAACTGCTGGCGCAGCGCGAACAGCAAGCCCGGCCGCAGGTTGATATTGCGTTCCCCGAAATTGAAAAGTTCGACCACCTGCCGCCGGCGCGCACCGAAGGCGCCTCAGCCTTTGTTTCCATCATGGAAGGCTGCTCCAAATACTGCAGCTACTGCGTGGTGCCCTACACCCGGGGCGAAGAAGTTAGCCGCCCGCTGGACGACGTATTGGTGGAGGTGGCGGGGTTGGCCGCGCAAGGGGTTAAAGAAATCAATTTGTTGGGCCAAAACGTCAACGCCTATCGTGGCGCCATGGGCCAAACCGCCGACGTGGCCGACTTTGCCACGCTGCTCGATTACGTTGCCGCCATACCGGGCATTGAGCGTCTGCGCTACACCACCAGCCATCCTAAAGAATTCACCCAACGCTTGATCGACGCCTACGCGCGCATCCCGCAGCTGGTTAACCACTTGCACCTGCCGGTGCAGCACGCCTCAGACCGCGTGCTCATGGCCATGAAACGCGGCTACACGGCGCTTGAATACAAAAGCACGGTGCGCAAGTTGCGCGCCATACGCCCCAACCTGTCGTTGAGCTCCGACTTTATTGTGGGCTTTCCAGGTGAAACCCAAGCCGACTTTGACCAACTCATGGCCATGGTCGAGGCGTTGCAGTTCGACGCCAGTTTTAGCTTTATATACAGCCCTCGCCCCGGCACACCGGCGGCCAACCTACCCGACGACACCCCGCACGCGATCAAATTGCAACGCTTGCAACGCCTGCAAGCGGCGTTGACCGCATCGGCGGCAGCGATTGGGCAAACCCGGGTGGGTACCGTGCAACGGGTGTTGGTTGAAGGCCGCTCCAAACGCGACGCGAACGAACTCATGGGGCGAACCGAATGCAACCGGATTGTGAACTTCGACGCTGGCGCCCAAGGGCAGCGCTTGGTTGGGCAAATGGTTGATTTGCACATCGCCCATGCGTATCCGCATTCTTTGCGCGGCGAACTTAGGCTGCAAGAGCCGGCGGCGCTTTAGCGCCCCATCAAACCGGGTGGCAGGCCTTTCATGCCGCCCATGCGTTGCATGAGCTTGGCCATGCCGCTGCCTTTCATTTTTTTCATCATGCCCTGCATTTGCTCAAACTCTTTGAGCAAACGATTCACCTCTTGCACCTGAACCCCGGCGCCGGTGGCAATGCGGCGCTTGCGCGAGGCTTTGATGAGCTCGGGCTTGCGCCGCTCCAGCGGCGTCATGCTGCAAATGATGCCGGCCTTGCGCTGCATGTCACGCTCGGCTCGGTTCAAGTCGGCGCCCTGCGCCTTGGCCGCGAGCTCGCCCGGGAGTTTGTCCAGCATGTTGGCCAAGCCGCCCATTTGGTTCATTTGCTGCAGTTGAGCCAAAAAGTCGTTCAGGTCAAAGCGCCCGGTTTTTACCTTGGCGGCAAGTTGCTCCGCGGCCTTGGCGTCAACTTGCGCCGTGACCTGCTCCACCAGCGCCACAATATCGCCCATGCCCAACACACGGCTGGCGTGACGTTGCGCGTCAAATGCCTCGAGCCCGTCAATTTTTTCGCTGGTCCCGGCAAACTTGAGCGGCACGCCGGTAACCTGCCGAACCGACAGCGCCGCGCCACCACGGGCGTCGCCGTCGGTTTTGGTGAGCACCACGCCGGTCAGCGGCAGCGCCTGGGCAAAGGCTTGCGCGGTATTGACCGCATCTTGACCCTGCATGGCGTCCACCACAAACAGCGTCTCCACTGGGTTCAAGGCCGCATGCAAGCGCTGAATTTCTTGCATCATGGCCTCATCAATCGCCAACCGGCCAGCGGTATCCACCAACAGCACATCAAAATAATGCGTGCGGGCGTGGGCCAGCGCCGCCTCGGCGATCGCTTGTGGCGTTTGCGAAACATCGCTGGCAAACCAGCTGGCCTGCGCCTGCTCGGTCACCACCCGCAACTGCTCAATCGCCGCCGGCCGATAGACGTCGGTACTGACGGTGAGCACTTTCTTTTTACGCTGCTGCAGCCAGCGCGCCAGCTTGGCCGTGGTGGTGGTTTTGCCCGCGCCCTGCAAGCCGGCCATAAGCACCACCGCCGGTGGCTGGCTGGCCAAATTCAGTTCGGCCTGTTGCCCTGGGCTGGGCGACATCACCGCCACCAATTCGCGCTGCACCACCCCAACCAAGGCCTGACCGGGGGTGAGCGAACCCACCACCTCTTGCCCAAGCGCTTCTTGCTTAACCTTGGCCAAAAAGTCGCGGGTCACCGCCACCGACACGTCGGCCTCCAGCAGGGCCATACGCACCTCACGCAGCATCTCAGCCACGTTGCTCTCGGTGATGCGGGCTTGGCCGCGCATTTGTTTAATGACGCGACCGAGGCGTTCGGTTAGGACGGAGGCCATGAGGTGGGGACTTTGCGTGCGCCGGCGGCGCCTGGGATGGTTACACTGCGGAAATGATTGTAGTCACCAGTGTGATGCAAACGGCGGTGTCGTGGTTGGCGGCGTTGAGCTACGCCGCGCTGGCGCTGGGCCACGCGCGCATGACGGCGTTACCGCGCCGGTGGCTGGCGATTGGCGCGTGGCTGTTGCACGCACTGGCGTTGCTGCTGATGTGGCTGCAACCCGAACCGCGATTGGGCTTTGCGGTGGCGATTTCGATCACCATGTGGTTGGCCACCACGGTCTACGCGGTCGAGGTGCGGCTGCTGCCCGAGCTGCGGGTGCACTGGGCCATGGCCTTGTTGGGAGCCCTGGCGGTGCTGCTGGCATGGTGGTTTCCGGGCAAGCCACACACTGGCTTGAGCACCTTTTTGGCGCCCCTGCACTCGGCGCTGGGGTTTGCCAGTTACGCCTTGCTTGGCATGGCCGCGCTGCACGGGTGGCAAATGCAACGCGCCGAGCGCGCCATGCGCCATGCCCAACCCACATCGGGCGACCTGCCGTTGCTGGCCCTGGAGCGGCTGACGTTTCGTTTTTTGCACCTGGGCTTTGCCCTGCTCAGCGCCACGTTGGTGGTGGGTATTGGGTTCTCCGAAAGCCTGTTTGGGGTGGCGTGGCGCGCCGATCACAAAACGCTGCTGTCGGTATTGGGCTGGGTGGTGTTTGCCACACTGATTGTGGGCCGCGCGGCATTGGGTTGGCGCGGGCGCGTGGCCATGCGTATGTTGTACGGTGGGCTCACCCTGTTGGTGCTGGGCTACATCGGCTCGCGCTTTGTACTTGAAGTGTTGCTGCAGCGATAGCGATGATGGTCCTGGCCAAAATCCTCTTGCTGTTGCTGGCGCTGGGCTTTGGCTACTGGTTATGGGGTGCGCGGCGGCAACAGGCCGTCAAGCCGCCGCCGCGCCCGCCCGCCAAGCAAGCGGCCGAGCCGCAGCCCATGGCCCGCTGTGCCCACTGCGATGTTCATATGGCGCGCGCCGACATGGTAAGCGGCCACCTGGGCCTGTACTGCAGCGCCGCGCACCGCCAAGCGCATGGCGACCAAGCCACACACTAACACCAGCCACTGGCCGCTGGGATGGCACGCCTCGGCGCGGGTTCAACCCAGCGCCCACCACCAGGCTCGCACCCACACCGGCGACGTTTCGTTGGTGGTGTTGCACAGCATCAGCCTGCCGCCGGGGCGGTACGGCAACGGCGCGGTCACGGCGCTCTTTACGCACCGCCTCGACCCCGACGCCCACCCGTCATTTGCCGCGCTTCATGGGCTGCGGGTGTCGGCGCATTTTGTGATTTGGCGCGACGGCGGACTGACCCAATTTGTAAGCACCCAGCGCGCCGCCTGGCACGCCGGGGTCTCCACCTGGCGCGGACGCGCCGGGTGCAACGATTTTTCGATTGGCATTGAGCTCGAAGGGCTGGAGGGACGCCGCTTTACCGGTAACCAGTACCGCACCCTGCTGCCCTTGCTGCGCCAGCTGTGCGGCCAGCACCCCATCACCGCCGTGGTCGGCCACGAGCACGTTGCCCCCGGGCGAAAGCACGACCCCGGGGCTGGCTTTGCGTGGGGCAAACTCGCCCCCCTGGAGCGGGAATTTGGGGTCACCCTGGGCGGCTAGTGATTTACCCGGATACACTAGTGCTGTTGTCTTGGCAACGTCATACACACTAGGTATAGTGTCACCTCGGCGCGACGTGCCGACCGCTCCTTTCTGACGTTTTCTTCTTTTTACCCACTCTAAACACGCCCTCGCCTTATGCAAACCAGCACCAATATCAGCCCCTCTCCCGCTCCAGTCAACCTAGGCGGCACGCCCGCGCAAGGGGCCCATCAACCAGCCCAAGCAAGCGTTGCCCAGTACCAAATCATTCGCCGCAACGGGGCGGTGGTGCCATTTGAACCCAGCAAAATTGCAGTGGCCATGATGAAGGCATTTTTGGCTGTGCATGGCACCCAAGGGGCGGCTTCGGCCAGCGTGCGCGAAACCGTGGAAGAGCTCACCCACGCCGTGGTGCGTGCCTTGATGCGCTCACGCCCCGGGGGTGGCACGTTTCATATCGAAGACGTGCAAGACCAAGTCGAACTCGGCCTGATGCGTGGCAGCCACCACGAGGTGGCGCGCGCCTACGTGTTGTACCGCGAACGACGTAGCCAAGAACGTCAAAAAGCCCCCGCCAGCCAGCCAGCCCAAAGCGGCCCTACGCTGCATGTGCTGGATCAAGGCCAGCGCGTGCCGCTGGACCAAGCCCGCCTTCGCCAGGGCATTGAAACCGCGTGTCAAGGGCTTAGCGCCGATGTCAGCGCCGAGCCCATCGTGCAAGAAACCCTGCGCAACGTGTACGACGGCATCCCTGTTGAAGAGGTGCAAAAAGCGGCCATCATGTCGGCGCGCACGCTGATCGAGCGCGACCCCGACTACACCTACGTCACCGCCCGGCTGCTGCTGCAAAGCGTGGCCAAAGAGGTGTTGGAGCGCGAAGTCAGCCAAGAAGAACTCGCCGCCGCCTACCCCGACTACTTTGGACGCTTCATCGCCCAAGGCGTGCAGGCCGAGCTGCTGGACGAGGCCATGCTGCACTTTGACCTCAAGCGTTTGGGTGAGGCACTGCGCCCCGAACGCGACCTGCAGTTCGATTACCTGGGTTTGCAAACCCTGTACGACCGCTACTTTTTACACATACAAAAAAAGCGCATCGAGCTGCCCCAAGCCTTCTTTATGCGGGTTGCCATGGGCTTGTCGCTCAACGAAGTCGACCGCGAAGCGCGCGCCATCGAGTTTTACGAGGTGCTGTCCAGCTTTGATTTCATGAGCTCCACGCCCACGCTGTTCAACAGCGGCACACGGCGCTCACAACTGTCGAGCTGCTACCTCACCACCGTGCCCGATCACCTCGACGGCATTTACGAGTCAATCAAAGAAAACGCACTGCTGTCAAAATTTGCCGGCGGACTGGGCAACGATTGGACTCGGGTGCGCGCCTTGGGCAGCCACATCAAAGGCACCAACGGCGAATCGCAGGGAGTGGTGCCGTTTCTCAAAGTGGTCAACGACACGGCTGTGGCCGTTAACCAAGGCGGCAAACGCAAGGGCGCGGTGTGCGCCTACCTAGAAACCTGGCACCTGGACGTTGAGGAATTTTTGGAGCTGCGCAAAAACACCGGCGACGACCGGCGGCGCACCCACGACATGAACACCGCCAACTGGATTCCTGACCTGTTCATGCGTCGTGTCATGGAAAAAGGCGAATGGACGTTGTTTTCGCCTGCCGACACACCCGACTTGCACGATTTATTCGGCGAAGCCTTTGAGCGCGCCTATGTGGCCTACGAAGAAAAAGCCGCACGCGGCGAAATCAAGCTGCACCGCACCATTCGCGCCGAAGACCTGTGGCGCAAGATGCTGACCATGCTGTTTGAAACCGGCCACCCATGGATCACCTTCAAAGACGCTTGCAACGTGCGTTCACCCCAGCAACACGTGGGCGTGGTGCACTCGTCCAACCTGTGCACCGAGATCACCTTGAACACCAGCGACGGTGAGACCGCGGTGTGCAACCTGGGCTCGGTTAACTTGTCCCGCCACCTGATGGATGGCCCAGACGGCAAGCAACTCGACCAAGACAAGCTCAAGCGCACCATTAATACGGCGATGCGTATGCTGGATAACGTCATCGACATCAACTACTACGCGGTGAAAAAAGCACGCGACTCCAACCTGCGCCACCGGCCGGTGGGCATGGGGATCATGGCTTTTCAAGACGCGCTGTATGAAATGCGTATGCCCTATGGATCGGCGCAAGCGGTGGCTTTTGCTGACCGCGCCATGGAGGCGGTGTGCTACCACGCCTACTGGGCCTCAACCGAGCTGGCGCGCGAGCGCGGCACGTACTCCACCTTTAAGGGCTCGCTGTGGGATCAAGGCATTTTGCCGCCCGACACCATTGATCTGCTGCAGCGCCAGCGCGGCGGCTACGTTGAGGTTGACCGCAGCAGCACCTTGGATTGGGAAGCCCTGCGCGCCAAGATTCGCGCCGACGGCATGCGCAACTCCAATTGCGTGGCGATTGCGCCCACGGCCACCATTTCCAACATTGTTGGGGTAGACGCCTCGATCGAGCCCAGCTTTGGTAACTTGTCGGTCAAGTCCAACCTCTCGGGTGAGTTCACCGTGGTCAACGCGCACTTGGTACGCGACCTCAAGCGCCTGGGGCTGTGGGACGACGTGATGGTGATGGACCTAAAACATTTTGACGGTTCGCTGCGCGCCATTGACCGTGTGCCCGACGAACTCAAAACGCTGTACGCCACAGCCTTTGAGATCGACACCCAATGGTTGATAGAAGCCGGAGCAAGACGTCAAAAGTGGATAGACCAAGCGCAGTCGCTCAACATCTACATGGCCGGCGCATCGGGCAAAAAACTCGATGAAACCTACAAACTGGCATGGTTGCGCGGGCTTAAAACCACCTACTACCTGCGCACCATGGCGGCCACTGGCATTGAAAAGTCCACCAGTCACGCCGGTGCGCTCAACGCGGTGCAAAGTGCAGCGCCAGAGGCGGCCGCCGCGTCGAGCACCGAACCCGCCAGTGATGTGAAATTTTGTTCACTCGACGACCCTGACTGCGAAGCCTGCCAATAAAACTCGGGCACACGCCCGATGCGTCAATGCAACACTCCACACAAGTTTTGCATTGACGCACTTGGCATTTCGAAACAAACCTTTAATAATTAAGAGATAAATTTATGTTGACTTGGGATAACCAAACCACACCGCGAACAAGTTACTTGCCTCCCGTTGAGTCCGACTGGACCGCAACCGAGGCCGCGGAATCGACGCCACCTGTTGCGCCGCAAGCCACGCAAGTCAAATCAGCGCCTTCGCTTGATGCCACGCACAGCAACGCCGCTGCCGACACCCGGCGCGTGAACGTGGCCGACAAACGCATCATCAACGGGCAAACCGACGTCAACCAGCTGGTGCCGTTTAAGTACCGCTGGGCCTGGGAAAAATACCTGGCAACCTGCGCCAACCACTGGATGCCGCAAGAGGTCAACATGACGCGTGACATCGCGTTGTGGCGCGACCCCAACGGTTTAACCGAAGACGAGCGTCGCTTGGTAAAGCGTAATCTAGGCTTTTTTGTCACCGCCGATTCATTGGCGGCCAACAACATCGTGCTGGGCACCTACCGGCACATCACCGCCCCCGAATGCCGGCAGTTTTTGTTGCGTCAGGCGTTTGAAGAGGCGATTCATACCCATGCCTATCAATACATCGTGGAGTCATTGGGTTTAGACGAATCAGAAATTTTTAACGCGTACCACGAGGTTGAATCGATTCGCGCCAAAGATGAATTCTTGATTCCGTTCATTGATATCCTGACCGACCCCAACTTCGTTACCGGCACCCTGGAAGCCGATCAACAGCTGCTGCGTTCGCTGATTGTGTTTGCCTGCCTCATGGAAGGGCTGTTCTTCTACGTTGGCTTCACGCAGATTTTGGCCCTGGGTCGGCAAAACAAAATGACCGGTGCGGCCGAGCAATACCAGTACATCCTGCGCGATGAATCCATGCACTGCAACTTTGGCATCGATTTGATCAACCAAATCAAGCTAGAAAACCCGCAGCTCTGGACGCCGGCCTTTCGCGAAGAAATCAAAGGTCTCTTCATGCAAGCGATTGAGCTTGAGTACCGTTACGCCGAAGACACCATGCCGCGTGGTGTACTTGGGCTGAATGCGTCGATGTTCAAGGGCTACCTGCGCTACATTGCCAACCGCCGTGCAGTGCAAATAGGACTGGACGCGCTCTTTCCAAACGAGGAAAATCCGTTCCCGTGGATGAGCGAGATGATTGATTTGAAAAAAGAGCGCAACTTTTTTGAAACCCGTGTGATTGAATACCAAACGGGTGGCACATTAAATTGGGACTGATTTGTTGAAGCCCATCGATATTCGCGCTTGCGGCTGGCATTTGGCTCAGCCATGGCGCAACCTCGTTCGGCGCGGTACGTTGGCCACTTGTGGCTGGCGTGCGGTGTTGAATCGCCCGACCAGGCCCAGCCACGGGATCGGGTGCCTCTCTGTGGATCCATAAGGAGAAAAAAACCATGGCAACTGCGAAGAAAAAACCCGCGGCTAAGAAAAAAGTCGCTGCCAAAAAACCTGCGGCAAAAAAGAAGGTTGTAGCCAAAAAGCCGGCCGCCAAGAAAGTGGCGGTCAAGAAGGTAGCGGCCAAGAAAAAGCCAGCAGCCAAAAAGGTAGCGGCCAAAAAAGCCCCCGCCAAGAAGGCAGCAGCTAAGAAAAAGCCAGCAGCCAAAAAAGTAGCGGCTAAGAAGAAGCCAGCGGCTAAGA
>Ga0255763_1005462_pt1 | contig 10184 bp, 8 predicted proteins | sample 041ome_2_FD_179963 | JGI IMG/M metagenome (GOLD analysis project Ga0255763, IMG submission 179963) | Coastal salt marsh microbial communities from the Groves Creek Marsh, Skidaway Island, Georgia - 041406US metaG (version 2) | ecosystem: Environmental > Aquatic > Marine > Intertidal zone > Salt...
TCGGTACCGCTTTTTTAATCGTTGTATACGTGTGTCTCGTCGAAGTCATCGCATTCTACCGAAAATCGAAGAGTAGTGGTGAAAAGAGCTCGTACAGGAAAGAGGAGTGATTTTTAGAAGAAGATTGTAATGAAGCAGTAGTTTGGACCAAAAAAAGCACAACTAATAAAAAAAAGAGAAAAAAAAGAGCAAAACAAAACCACAGAATACTACTACTACAGAAACCTCTTCTCATATAAAACACACGTACTAATAATAATAAGAAGAATGGCGTTGCGCAGAGCGTTCACTCAAGCGATCCTCCGCAGATCTAATCAGACTTCGTCTTCCTCCTCCTCCTCCTCGACTTCCGCCGGGTTGTCTGCGTTGTATTCTTCTTCTTCTTCTTCTTCTTCTTCTCATCAAAATCGAATGATTTCCACCTCCTCGCGATCAAATTACGCAGGAGGAGAATCGACGCAAACGTCCGTGGAAAAATTCCAAGAGTTGTTCGATAAATACCGCCCGTCGATGATGGACCCACCGGGGACGCCGTCGACGTACATGCCAGCCGAAGACGTCGCGAAGAGTGGCGAAGAGGAGGTGAAAAACGCCGGTCCGCCTCCGGAAACGGTGAAGTTGAATTTTCGTTTGCCCCACGAAGCGGTCTTCGCGGACGCGGAAGTGAACATGGTTTTAGTCCCAGCAGAAACCGGGGACTTTGGGATTTTGCCTGGACACGTTCCCGTGGTCGCCAAGCTACGACCGGGGGTGGTTTCCGTGGAAAATAAGGAAAGCGTGACGAGCAGAGTACGTAGACAAGAGTTTCTTTTTTGACTTGCGCGATCGTGCTTCCCAAAAGACCTGTTTTTTTTCCCAAAAGACTTTGAAAGAAGAAGTCATCGCTTTGATTATTCGATTTCGTCGAGCGCGTTTATATCTTCGTTTCATCGATGATCGAAAGAACGCTGACCTTTTATATATATATTTGTTCTCTCATCATTCTTTATTATAATAAACAGTATTTCGTCTCTTCGGGTTTCGCCTTCGCGCACGCGGACAGCTCCGTGGACATCTTAGCGGTGGAAGCGGTTCCGGTGGAACACTTGGACGAAACGGTGGTGAGAAAAATGTTGAGCGAACACACGGCGAAGTTTCAAGCGGCGAAGGACGATTACGAAAAAGCTACGCATCAAATTGGGATCGACGTGTCTACGGCGATGGTATCCGCGATTGAGACTATGGGTAAGTAAGAGAGAGAAAGTTTAGAAGAAGAAAAGAACCACACGCGTATTGGAGGATTTGTATTTTATAATAAGAAGAAAAAGTTTCATCAGAATCAGACGAAGACGCCTACTCTTTCATTTTTCTTCGCTCGGAAAAGCATTTCCTTAATCTCGTCCAGCTCGTTTCGATAGCTTTCCGCCTCGAGGCGATACTCGTCCGCTTTTTGAATCTGAGCGTTCAACTCCGAACGCAACGCTTTCAAGTGCTTGGATTTTTCCTTTAATATCGCTTGGTTTTCTCGCAACATCTGCGTTTGTTCTTCCTCCGTGACGCGTTTTTCCGCAATTCTTCGCAATTCTTCGCTTTGTATTCTCTTATCTTCCAACTCTCTCTCCAATTTCATCACCTCTTCGCTCTTTTGTACCAATCGTCTTTGTAGCTGTTGGATTTTCTGAATAGACTCGAAGGCGTTCGGATCGCTGCCTTCGAGTTGGCGCCAACGATGGACGTTTAATGGGTTCTCCAACTCTTCGCTCAAAGCGCGCACTTTCGCTTTCTCTCTCGTCAAGGAACGCGTTAAGACTCTCACTTCTTTCTCTAACGTTTCCGCTTCCCGGGCTCGGCGTCGCTCGCGTTCGAGTTCGTGCGTCTGCGTGCTCAAATTGATTTTCAACGCCTTGATCTCTCTCGTTCTCGCCTCGTAATCCCTTTGACCTTGCGCCAAAACGGATCTTTGCACTTTGATTTTCTCGTACGTCATGGCTAATTCTTCCTCTCGCCTCGTTAGCGCGTGCGAGATGACGTCCCGGTCTCTCGAAATGACGTCCATCTCTTGCTTCTCTTCCACTCGCTTCTTCTCGCACTCGGCGTGGTGCTTTTCCAGATTTCTTCTCTGCGTTTCGCTCAGTTTCAACTCGATCAAAATTTCGTTCGTCTTCTGGTCTAAATCGTCTTTCTTTCTCTTCAAAATCTCGATTTCTGATTCCATTTGCTTCCTCTTCATCTCGTCTTCGTCTATCTCTTTGGTCTTGCATTCGATTAAACTCTCCGCTTCCTCGCGACGACGTTCGGCGTTCAATTTCAAGTCTCTCAATCGTTCGCCTTCTTCTTTTAAATCGAGTAATTTCTTGCTCAACTCGTTATTTTCCACTCTCGCGCGTTCGTACTGTGCCTTGGCAGTTTTCGTTTTCAGATCTGTCTCTCTTAAACTTTCGCGAAGTTCAGTAATTGAGTGTTCTTTCGCGTCTAACTCTTCACGCGCGGCGTCCAATTTGCTTTTCAACGTTCTCGCTTCTTGCACAGCAGTTTGTCTCTCCTGCTCTAAATGTTTCGCTCGAATTTCGATGTCGCTCATTTCCGTTCTGTATCGTTTGATTTCGCTCTCGAGCGTTTTCTTGTGTTGTTCGTGTATCGAAACTAAATCTCTGTGCTTCTGCGTGTGCTTCTCCGCTTGGCTCGTTTGTTTCGCCAAAGCCTCTTTCTCTCGCATCAAATCTTCCTTTGCTCTCCTCTCTAACTCGATGTTTCTTCGCTGCTCTTCAACGACTCTTTCTATGCGACTGATTTCGAGTTTCAAATCGTCCCTTTTGTGCTCGCTTTCGATTTTCGCGTTTTCCGCCTGCTTCAGTTTTCGCAACGCCGCTTCCTTCACTTGGATAATCTTCTTCGTCTCTCGCTCGATTTTTGCGGCGGATTCTGTCAACTTTTCTGTTTCAATCTCTTTCTGTTTCGCGACTTCGTTTACTCTCTGTAATTCTAACGTAATCTCTGCCACTTCTCTCCGAACGCGTTCGGTTCTTTCCGCGTACGCGTTGCACTCTTTCTGCGCGTTTTTCACTCGGTGCTCACTTTTCCTTTGCTCGTCGGCTAATTTTTGGTTCTTTAGCTCTAAATTCACAGCTTGCGCTTTCATCCGCGAAATTTCACCTTGTTTCGATTCAATCATAGATTTCGCGTGCATCAACTCTCGCTCCAACCGTTCGCGTTTCGTGTCTGACTTTTCCGCCTCGAGTCTCTTCGCTCGAGCGATATCTTTCAATTTCGCGCACTCGCACTCCAGATCTAATTTTTTCGTCTCCGCCGTTCTCGCTCTCTCCCTTTGCTGCGAAATATCTTGACGCAATTGGACGACCTCGTCGACTTTCTCGTCGCGTTCGAGCTGAAGCGATTCTTTCTCGCGCTGTAAGCGACGGACGATATCGCCGGAAACTTTGGTAGTAGAAAATCTACCGCCAAAATAGTCGTCGGTCTCGTCGGCGTCGTCATCTTCGTCGTCCTCCTGACGATGACCGCGACGACGACGAGAGTGGTTTCTCTCGCAACCATCGAAACTTTCTTCTTCGTTCTCTTCTTCTTCGCCGTTCTCGGCCATTTCGCACCGTCTCGTCAACTCGGCGATTTCCACGCGTAACTTGGCAATCTGCTCTTTTCCCGCCATCTCTAAATCCGAAGCGTCGTCCGCTTGTCTCCACGCCGACTCGAGCTCTGCTTTCAAAGTTTCTATTTGCGTCTCGTCTTCTCTCGAATGCATTCGTAACATCTCTCCTTTCGCGGTCAGTTGACGACATTCTTCGGATAAACTCTTGCACCTCTTGTTCAGTTTCTTCTCCTGCTCGTGCGAGTGCTTCAGCGTTCGGTACAATTTTTCGTATTCCACGCGAAAGGCATCCAGGGACTTGTCCCTCGAGAGCGTTTGCATGACCTTTATTTATATGTCCCAAAAGCGCGCCATGCGTAAGGAGGAAAGGAAGAAGAAGACAAGAAAAAGAAGAAAAGAAAAGAAACGCCTATTTTTAGATACGACGAATAATACGCGAAGAAGAAGAAGAATAAAAAAAAAAGAGGAAGAAGACGAAGAAGAGAGGAACAAAAACAAACCTCTCGAAACGCGCGCTCGGTGACCCCGTCGTCTGAATCGTCGTCGTTGTCTTCATCTTCGCGTTTAGAGGAGGACGCTACAGTCGTCGCTGCTGTTGGCATCGAAAAGCGCGCGCGAGTGAAAGTGTTTTTGAAGAAACTTTTATATTTTTATGAAGGAAAGAGAGAGAAAAGATTTGAAGATTTGAGGAGTTATTTTGGGTTCAATAAAGAGTCATAATCTAACTTAACTTCTAGGAAGGAAACAATCCACCTTGGGTTGCTCGTAACATCGCTCGCGCGCGTCTATACTGCCGTATCGCGCCGGACCTTCCACCGAGCGAGCAGGATACAAGCACACTTTTTCTTTCGGCATGGCTTTGTATCCGACGTCCGGGATCGGGACCCAGGACGCGTCGTCGCAGCGACTCCCTTTGGGGCACAACAGACATCTGTCGCTATTACGAGTACTACTACTACTACTACTACTACTACTACTACTACTACTACTACCGCCACCACCCACGCACGGTTCTCCAAACATCACTTTCGTTGGTTTGTCTCTCACGAGTTTCTCCAACGGAATCATCTCCGCGGAATCTCTGGCGTTTTGACTCCCCGTCGGTTCGTAATCGTTGTGGTAATGATACCTTGTCGCGTTGTACCACTGTCGGGCGAAACCGAAAATCGTAATCTTCTCGCACACGGATTGCGCTAAATACAGACCGTACATACCATTCGTTGGCGTTGATTTCTTATCGATTCTATTCTTTACGAACGAATAAAACGCGCCACTCAGAGCGTAATCTTTCGCGTTGACTAACTTCTTCGCTCGATTGGAGACGTACAATTTCAAATGCGCCGGCGCCGTCAGGTGTTGCAAAACGATTTCTTCCTCCGATTCTCTGTACCCTCGGTGTTGCGAATTCACTAATCTCACGGTTGTTTTCGTCCCGGCGTATTTCGAATACGGCTCTTTTCCAGTCCCGTCGTTAAATCGAAACACCGCGTCGTGCGCGTCTATCACATCGCCGTGTTCGTACAACAACAAACTCCCTCCGTTCCCGACGACCGCGCACGTTTTAAACTCTCGCTCGCGTAACTCCTCCAACGCGTCTCGTTCCGGTAAATTCTTCGCGTCCAGTTTCGAAACTAAACCTAAATCTTCCATCTCCCCGTTCGCTTTCGGTACTTTCGGGAGTTTCGGCCCCAGTTTCGAGTGTAACGTTAACGGACCTTTAAAAGAGTTTATCATCGCACTTTTTTCTCTCGTCGTCTGTGTCCTCGTCGTCGTCGCATCTGATGACACCGAATACGACGATTCATCATCATCATCATCTGCTACTAACCACGCGCGGCGAAACCTGTCCAACATTTCTTCCTTGTTCTTGTTGTTCGCAATACTCTCATCGTCGCAAGAAGACGAAGGGTTCCTCCCATTTCGAAGATGGTGTCCGTTGTTCTCGCTGTCGTTGTCGTTCGACGTATTAAACAGAAGAAGAAGAAGAAGAAGAAACGCAAGAACAAAAAGAACGACGACGAGTCTGGTCACCACCTTTTTCTTCCTTAATGTCGTCGTTGTCTTCTTCTTCATGATTTTATATCATAACGAGTCGGGACGATGGTAATGAGGGATTAGACGTTTCTAAGAGTAGTGTGTTCTAGTAATAAATCATCAACCGAAAACAAAAGGCACGCAAATCGAACTCTTTTCCTTTGACGACGGAAAGACGCACTCACTCATCATCCCAGCTATAGTCGCTAACACCACATCTCTCGTTTCCGTGACCTCGTTTGGGTCGCGGAGAGATAAAGCCGGGGCGACGGTATCCGCGCCCCAGGAAATGGAGTCGACGTGTCCAGTCTCCGCTTCGATTTCCATCCTTAACGCGGCGAAACCAATCATAGCTGGAAGAGTCTCCAACTCTTCGTATAACAAATCCAACTTTGCGTCCAATACTTTACCGACGTCCTCGATGGTCAAACCTCCTTGGCAGGAAATCGCCGGTTCGTTGAACCAGCCGTTTAACACTAACCGACCTTTGGAAACGTCTTTCGTTCCTTTGACCTCTCTCACGCCGTGCGGTAATCTGGGATCGAATATTGTCAACCGATTAAACTTTGGCTCGATTTCCTCGAATAACTGCGTCCTCTCCACGATTTCCGTCGGATCAAAACTTTGCCAATAATTCGCGCGTTCCGGTCGCAAGATGGTCGTCTCCCCGCCGCGAAAGTATCTACCACTTTTACTAGGACTACTGCTTTTGTCGTCGTCTGAATCGTCGAAATTTTTCGTCAGCGAGAACACAAACGCCAACGGACCGTGCGGCACGTCCGCGTGTAACTCTTGCCCCATCCCGTCCACGTAACACGACATCCAAATCGGCGTAAAATTCGACAAAGCGAGGTTTTCTCGCGCGTATTTCAACAACTCCTCTTCAAACTTTGCGTAAAACTCATTTAATATCTCCCCCTCGTAATAATACTCTTTCGCCGGTGTTCTCAATTGCGTGTACTGATTCTCCACGTGCCAATAATCCCAGCAAAACCGTTCTGCGTTTGCTTTCTTCGCGTTCGAGTGGTTGTTTTGAAACGAAGAATATAATTTGTCCGCGTGTGCATAAAACGAGTCTTTGGTGAAATAATGTTTCGCTCGTTCGTTCACTTCAACTTCAACTTCATTTACTTCCGATGATGATGACGATGAAATTGATGACAATGCTCGACGACGAAAATGACTGCTCTTTTTCCTCCTCCTCCTCGAAAAGGAAGAAAAAGAAACAGAAACATCTCCTCTTCCTCCTTTTCCTCCTCCTAAACTCGAAGAAGAAGAAGAAGAAGAAGAACGAGAAGAAGAAGAACAACAACAATAAGAGTTGTTTGAACGCGTCGTCATCATCATCATCATCATCGTCGTTTTTTGTTGTTGTTGTTGCGTAGACTACTAAAAATTATTGAAAAAAGTTCGTTATGATATGAAGTATTTCAGAGACATTGTGATGAGAGAGCAGAGAGAGGAGCTTTTTTAAGTTGTTGTTGTTTTCACTACGAGTGAAAAAGGAAGGAAAAAGGGTCGTCTCGAGTACACTTTTCTCTCTCTCCGGACAGATCCTCTCTCTCTCCATTAGTAGTTTTTAGTATACTCTCTAAATTACTTTTATTAAACACACGCATACTTTGGTAATAGAATAGAACAACAACATAAACAACAACAACAACAGAAGAAGCGAATAATGAGCGGCCACCAAACGACCGCGTTTTCACACAACAACAAAAACGCCAACTTAGCGGCACGAATCAAACGCATGATGCAAAAAGACGAAGAGGTTGGGAAAATCGTCAAAACGACGCCGTTGGTGATGGCGAAAGCTTTGGAACTGTTTTTAACGAAACTGTTTAAAGCGACCGCGGATACGGCGTTAGCGCACGGCGCGAGGATAATCAACCCGGTGCACTTGAAAGGAGCGATCAGTGACAACGATGAGTTTGATTTCTTGGAAGACGTGGTGAAAGGCGTGCCGGATTTACCACCGCCGCCGGATCCTGCGGAACTCGCGGCGAAACTGTTGGAACGAGTCGACGAGGACGGGAACCCGAAGAAGAAAGAGAAGAAGAAGAAAGAGAAAAAGAGCAGCGCGACAAATCCTAAAGGAAAAGGAAAAGGAGGAAATGGAGGAAAGAAGAGAAAGAACAACGACGAGGAAGACGACGACTCCGAGGACGACGACGAAGAGTTTGACGAAGACGAGGAAGATACCGACGAGGAAGAAGACGAATACGAAAGCGACGACGACTCCGAGGAAGAAGAAGAGAAGCCGGTGGTAACAACGACGAGCAGGAGCGGAAGAAAGATCTCTGGGCCCAAGAGTTACGCGGAAGACGACGACGCGAAAAAGAAGAAGAAGAAATCGCCGGTGACAAAAAAAGCGAAGAAAAGTAAAGCGCCCGCTCCGCGGAAAGAAGAAGAAGAAGAAGAAGAAGAAGAAGCGGATGCGGCCGCTGGTAATTTAGGATCGTTTGACGACGATGATTTAGTCGGCGTAGCAATACCTGCACAGGAGGACGATTACGACGAGTGATAATTTTCATTCGTTCGTTGAATGTTGTTTTGTTTATTGTTTTACAATTGTGTAATTTTTTCTTATGCGTTCTAAAAACTAACTAGCGTGTGCTCTACTCTAGTAGCGCTGCTGCGTCTCTCTCTCTTTTCTTCGTACTCATTTCGTATCGTATATCCGAGTTATTACTTTCTTCTATTAGTATCTTTATTATTCTTTGTTATTATTATTATGTTAAGCCCCCAAGACGATTTCAGTTGCCATGGAAGGTTTGTCCAAACACGCGCCTCGAATCCCGCCGGTAGTTTGCGATCTCGCCTTGCTGTTCGTCGGCCCCACGTTTCGCACGACCGAAGACGCCGTTCGATCAGTCGCCGGTTTCGCGGCGTTCGTGACGGAGATTTGGTTACTCGCAAACGCCGTCGTCGGAGTGTACGCGTTCTCTTTGATGTCCAAACGGAAAAATCCGTGGTTCAAAGCATCTTTCGCCGTGATGCGCGTGTCCGGATCGTACTCTAACAGTCGACTCAACAAGTGTCGGAGTAAGGTGCCCGTTTCTTCGCACTCGAAACGCTCTCGAATCATGATATCCAACGGCTGCACCGCTTGTACGGCGCGTTCACTCTCGATATCTTTAGCGCCTTCAGGCCAGCTCAACTCGTACGTCTCCGAATTAAAGTATTTCTCGATAGTTTCCTTGGAACTTCGTTTGATGACATCCGTGTGCATGTGACCCAACACGTTGCGCATCATCGCCAAATGCTCCATGTTCTCGTGCGTTTGGAAGAGCGCGTCTCCGGTCAAAAGTTCTATCAATATGCATCCGATCGACCACATGTCGCACGGATAGGACCAGCCGGTACCGAGGATAATTTCTGGCGCGCGGTAGTGTCTCGTCGACACGATCGTAGAATGGTATTGATCTTCCAACGTCGTGCTTCCGAAATCGATGAGTTTGATCGCGCTCGTAACCGGCACCTTGATTGTGCACGCACTCGTCGTCGTCGTCGTTGTCGCCACCGCCGCCGCCGTCGCCATATTCGTCGCGTTGTTGTTGGCGTTGTTTACATCACCACTGACGACTCGCACGTACCCGGGAGCTTCCAGTAAAACGTTTTCCGGTTTCAAATCCGTGTGCGTCATTTTCAACTCGTGCATAAACGCCACCGCCTTGATCAACTGCTTGGCAAACTTCTGAACCAACGCCAAAGAAAACGGTTTGTAGTGGTTCTTCTTCATGAAATCAAACAAAGACAATCCGTACATGTCAAACATCAAACACGCGTGCCCTTCGTGCTCGAACGACTCTTTCAATCTGATGCAATGAAACTCGTCGCGTTCGTCTCTTCTCCCAATCTCTTTCAAAACGTCCACTTCAATTTTCGCCGCCGCTTTGTACTTTGGCACGTTCCTGATCACTTTCACCGCGCAGTACTCTTGCTTCACTCGATCGTAACACTCCAAAACCTTCCCGAACGTTCCCTCGCCTAACGGTGCTAAAATCTTAAATCGATCGTTCGGTCCGAGAGACTCGCCTAAAGTATACTCAAAGTGCCCTTCCTCGTTGGTCGTTTTCGTCGTCGTTGGCGGACACCCCTCGCCTTCTCCTTTACCTTTCTTCGTCGAAACTTTTTCTTCGCCCCCTCCCGCGGTGGCGGCTACTTTCTTATTATTATTATTACTCGTCTTCTTTTCTTTCTGTTTCTCTCGTTGTTCTCGATCGCACCTCTCGTCCACCTCTCGATGATGATGATGATGTAATTGTTTCTGTAACAACAGTTGATTTTTTTGGTCCGAAAAATTTTCGACTTTTCCTTCTCCTTCTCCTTCTCCTTCGAGAAGAGAGGAAAACGACGATGACGTGACATCGGCTGTTCGATTTTGATTTTGATTTTGATTTTGTTTCGTTCTTTTTCTAGTATTACTTTGTTGTTTTTGTTCTATCGTCGTCTTCCCTTCGGGAGGCGTGGAAATTTGTTGTTGCCCTCTCGTCGTCGTTGTCGTTGTTCTCTGTTTTTAAGAAAAGAAGACGCGTCGTTTAGCGCGCGTGAGTTGTTGATCATC
>Ga0255763_1005464_pt1 | contig 10183 bp, 7 predicted proteins | sample 041ome_2_FD_179963 | JGI IMG/M metagenome (GOLD analysis project Ga0255763, IMG submission 179963) | Coastal salt marsh microbial communities from the Groves Creek Marsh, Skidaway Island, Georgia - 041406US metaG (version 2) | ecosystem: Environmental > Aquatic > Marine > Intertidal zone > Salt...
TCTTACCGATGGAGCGCATGTTTTGGTTGGCACCAACGCGACCAGCGTTGACCTTTTCCGGGTAGACGCCATCCTTCGGGTGCAAGTATTGCACTTCGCCGGACGGGAAGACGCGGTAGATGCAGCCGTTCGCGATCTTCTTCGCGCGAAACGTAGTCACCAAAGCCATGCACTGCTCCTTTCTCGCGAGCTTCAAGAGGTTCGGGCCTTTGCGCATGATCGCCGCACCACCAGTCGGCATTTCAAAGATTTGTTCTTTCTTCGCTTCCCACGTCAAGACGTAGAACTCTTCAACCTGATTATTTGAAGAGAGAAAAAGAGAGGAAAGAGGAAAATTTTAGTTTGAAACAAAATATTTTGAACAAAATAAAGGAAGAAAAGAGAGAGCGAGAGATCGGGCGATTCTCTTCTGTGCGCATCATCGATCGATTTCCAACTCTACACGCGCACTCGCGAAACGATTTTCGTCGAACGAGTGCGATATTCGTTAGGAGAAAAGTGCGCTCGATCGAACGCGATGCATTTCCAATCCAGAAATAGGTTCCATCCGTGGTAAAAACGACGATACGCGCGCGAATGCGAATTTTCATATCTCCGCTCTTCTACGAAAAAATGTACCAAAACCAAGAGAAAGAGTTCCCTTGGTTTTGCGATACAGTTTGTTTTAGAGGGAGAAAATCCGACCGAAGCATCCATCGCGCGCTTGCGTTTACGCGTAAGGAAACTATCAATCTATCAATATACGCGAATAAACGTACCTGCGCCTTTCTCAACAAACCACCGGTGGAACCGCCAAAGATTGGAGACGGAGTGTTCGGGTCCAACTTCGGGGCGGACCACGCCGGAGCCGCCTCGCCTTCCGCGCGCACGATTTGGAACGATTGATTTTTTCTCCCAAAAGAGGAGGCAGATTTGTTGTTGTTCGTAAATTGCGCTCTGGAGTTGGTCTTCGAGGACAACTTCGGCGAGGATTTGATCGCGAACGCGACGGATGAAGTTAAAGAGGCCATTTTACAATTCAAAGTTAGTGTTGGTATCTCTTTAATACGTGTGCTGTTATGAGGAATATACGCTCAGAAACGAAACGAAACGAGAGCTTTTCCGCTTTAAAATTTATTTTTTTGCTCTTCTTCCCTCGACAGTCAGTGTGATTTCCTTCTCTCCTCGATTCGCTTTTGTTCACCAGTCTGTCATCAGTTGTTTTTGACCAAACCCATGACCAAAATAAAAAAAGAACTCGTCTCGTCTCCTCCACAAAATTGAGAATCGAGAAGAAGAATGGAAAACAACAGCTTACGAGAACAACCCCAAACAGGAGGACGATGATACCAACAACAACAACAGCATCGCGGGGCGCTTTCATCGCAACTACCACCACCAACAATAACACAAAGAAGAAGAAACAGACGAACATTTTTTTTGCGTTGAAAAAAAAGCAACAACAACAGAAGAAGAATGCGAACAACAACGACGACAGTTGGTCTTTGCTCGACGAAGAGATGAATCGGGCGGCCAAAAATGCGCCGATAAACGAAAATTTTGCCACGCGAAGAGCGCTGGGAATCGATTACGGGCTCTCGAAGACCGGGTTGGCGATATCCAGCGGCGGGTTCGCGCCGAGACCTTTGGAGAGTTTGTTGTGTAAAGGTAAGTCGAGAGTGGAGTTGATTCGAGAGATTGTGGACGTGGCGGAAAGGGAACGGGCGGACGTGTACGTGGTTGGATATCCACGACAAACGCGAGAGGAGTTGGAATTGCTCGAAGAAAAGATACGAGAGGTGACGGAGAGTAACGCGCAGAACAAGGAGAATAAAAAAGTTCCGATTCGCATGCATCGAGTGTGCGAGCAGTTTGCGGAGGCGTTGGCGCAAGTCTCCACGACTGCCGAACGGAAAATTCCGGTTGAAATGTACGACGAATCGTTCACGAGCGACGAGGCGATGAGCATGAAGCGTGGGTCGTTGGCGAGCGACGATCCAAAGTTGGATTCCATCGCGGCTGCTTTGTTGTTGGAGAGGTATTTCGAGCAGACGGATGGAGAACCGATTCGTATTACGCCATCTTCGTCGTCGTCGTCGTCTTGGGGGAATAGAAATAAATAGATTAGAAGGGGCAGGTTTTATGTACTAGCATTTAGCGTGTGACCTGTTGTATTGTAGACTAGTATTTAGGTAATTTACACGTATCGAACTGTAGAGAGTCAGTCCATAAGCTATGATTTCAGTTTCTGCTTAATACCACCTCTAAAAATCCTCCTCCTCTGATTCTTCTTCTTCTTCTTCTTCTTCTTCTTCTTCTTCTTCCATTAACGCTCGTTCGCGCTCCTCCTCAGCCATAGCCGTCGCTTCCAGCTTATCTAATTTATCTTCTAATTCTTTAACAGCTTCGTCTAATCCTTTTAAATCGTACCCGTCCGGAGTGTTGAAAATTTTATCCTGAAACTGTAACCTATCGCTCTCGTCTTTCGCGAGCAACTTGAAGTTGTGTAAAAGAACGTCAAAGTGTACGGTGTACGCGATTGGAATCGAACACTTCACCGGAAAGTAATTCTGCCTACTCGGTTCGCTTCCCCAGTTTGTGAGTAAATTTCGAAAACGTTTCATGTTCTTGTTCGCTTGCGAGGCAACTTCGACAACCGGGAGCAGATCTTGCACTTTGAGAGGGAAATTTTCGACGAGCCAAACGCGGCAGCTCATTTTCCGTCCCATCGTGCCGTCGTCGACGTCTTCCAAAGTCTCACCGCCGCCGCCGTCATTTATACTGCTGCCATTAATACCACTGTTACGCTTCTTCTTCTCTTTCCTCTTGTTCTTACTCCTTCGCTTATCGTCAAACTCGAAATATTCGTCCTCGTTTCGTTGTTTTTTACCCACCGAACGTATTCTCGTCACGTCTCGATAAATCGGTCGGTCTTGAAACTCCTTCGCGTCGCTCGCGTAACTCTCGAAGTCGTACGTTTCGTCCGCGGGGAGAAATCCAGAGCGATACTTCCTCGTTTCCATCGCTTTCCCTTTCGCTTCCATGACTCTTGCGTATCTTCCATCGATTTTTGACTCTTTCGTTCGTTCGGACACTCCGAGATACGAGCCCCAGCTGTCCACCGGCGAAAACGTATACTCTTGCGGTTCGTAGACGCCGCGCGAGGGGTTTTCAACGAACAAGAGATCAGCTTCGTTTTCAAGTAGCTCTTCTGGAGTCATCGCCGCTATGTCTTTGAGCAAATCGCTCTGAGGTGGAGGAGGAATATTCGAAGATTTCTTGGAAGTATTTTCTTCTAAAGCGTCGATGCATTTTTTGTTTTCGTGGTCAAAATAAAGCATCGCGGTGTTTATGTTACCGCCGCTTGTTTTTGCATCTTCTTCCTCCTTTGGATTCGCTAAGAACACGATCGAAAACGGCGCTCGGTGCCACACCGGTAAAAGTCCACCGCGTCGTTTCTTCCCGTTCTTTTTGCTCTTCTTCTCGTTTGTCCCGACATCAGACAAGGTGATGAAATCTCCACCGTACTTGTTGTTGTTTTTATCGTTGTTGTTATCGCGAGCAGTCCCTTCCACGGTCGTCTTCTCTTCTAAGCTTTGCCCTTCTACGTCTTCTATTCCTCTCAGCTCCCCATCTATTCGTACTCTGGTTCCGATTTTTGTCAGCGTGTACGTATCGCTCGGCGCGACTCTTCTCAAAATCGGTCCAAATATTGGAGAATTCAACTCCCACTTCAACTTTGCGGTAAAGTCCGGCGCATCCATCAATCGTTGCATCAATTTCGGCGTGTTCGTATCCAAACTTTCCTTCGCTTTCCTTTTCTTCGCGGTTAGGATGTAAATCGCCGCCTGTCTGTCCTTCACGTGTATCGCTTCGTCCAATGGTTTCCATCCGTGTACGCAGTTTCTCACGTTCACGTCCACGAGAGGATGTTCGGTTAAAATTTTCACAATATCCGTGTTTTTCCTCATGATTGCCAGATGTAATGCGGTATTACCTCTCGAATCGAACGAGTTGAGTAAATCAAAATCGTATTTTTCTTCTTGTTCTTCTTCTTCTTCTCGACGACGGTTCCTATTTTTGCCCTCGCTCGACGAACTCGTTTTCAACCTCTCCGCGGTGACTAGAAAGTCCTTCACGGTTTCCCGGTCGTTCTCAAAGCACGCCTTGTGAAACGGAAACTGTTCCGAGAAAGTATTATTGGTGGTCGTAGTAGTAGTGTTCGCATTCGAGGTGGAAGCTTTGTTTCCTCCTCCTCCTCGTCGTCTTGTTTTTTCTTCTTCTTTGTCTTCTTCTTCGATGTTGGACACGTTCGAAGACTCATCAAAATTTTTTCCACGACCTCTCCGGTGGTCGTCCTCGTCCTCGTTTTTGACGCTTTTCTTCACCGCTGCTTTTCCTCTCTCTTCTTGGTCTTCTTCTTCATCATCATTATCCTGGAAAGATAATTCGGAAACCGCGTCGTCAAAGTCTTCTTCTTCTTCTTCTTCTTCTTCTTCTTTGTCTTCTTCTTTTTTCATCGTCTTCTCTCAATGATTCCCTCCCGAAAATGTCGAAGATTTTATGATGACGATGATGAACCAAACGTCGTCAAAAAATCTTCTTCTTTGTCTTCTTCTATATCTGATACGCGAAGACGAGGTAAAGACGATTCACCGTAGCGCGTGTCCTCTCGTTTCCCCCAAAGAGCGTTTTTGTGTATTATCTCAGATATAGAAGATTGTGCCGCAGATGACTCAGAAAAAATGTTCATGTGCGGAAGTTTTAGAGTAGTTTTTCTCCCCGTGTGTATTTAAAAAGCCACATCAGAGGTCAAGCAAAAAATCGCTCTCGAAATTTCAATTTTCTTCTTTTTCGTTTGCTTCTTCTTTTTTTTTTTTTTTTTTTTCGTCTCTTCTCTTTCTTTTGTTTTTTGGTGAACAAGTTTCCTCAGAAAAAATTTATATATCTACACAAAGAGGGGAGAACGACATGAAACGAATGCTAAAACAACTGCTCATCAATAACTCAAAGTCTTCTATTTCTTTAACTTCTTCTCGATTTAGCGAAGTCGTTCTTCTTGTTGGAGGTTTTTGTCGAACAACATTCGTGACTCCTACTACTGTCGCTGCTCGTGGTGTTTCGAGTGCTTTTACTACTCGATCTTCATCGCGCGATGATGGAAAAAAATCCATCATCGCGACTTCTTCGACGGCGTCGTCGTCGTTTTCGTCGCTCGATGGGAACGACGATGAAACTGCAAACACCGCGAGTGGTGCATCAAAGAAGAAAAACAAGTACCCGTCCAAATTCGATTCGAACGAGAAAGTGAACAAAGATTTCACGCCGAACAGGTACCAAACGCAAGAGGAAAACGAACTGAAAACAAAACAAATGAGAGAAGTGAAACGGAAGGAATATTTGGAGAAGATTGTGAAAAGCGAAAACAATCGAGATTTTCAATCGAGCGATCACGCGAACGCGATCGGAGGAGACGGGACGGTGACGAAGTATTACGAGAACGTGGATATCAGAGAAGTCTCGTCGACGCAAAACCAATACGAAATCTTATTAGACGGGAAACCGTTAAAGTCGCCGAAACGCGCGCAGTTTATATTACCGAACAAGTTGTTAGCGAGCGCAATCGCCACGGAATGGGCGACACAGGAGGACGATTTGATTCGGCCGTTTACCATGCCGTTGATGCAGTTATCGTCCACGGCGTTAGATCACATGAGCGACTACGCGACGTTTGATTTTCACGTGAAGAAGTTGCTCGAATTTTTCGACGCCGATCAAGCCGTGGTGGCGCACCCGAGCGGGAGCGAATTAAGAGAGATCCAGTTGAAAACATTGAAGAAAGTGCACGATTGGGCCAGGAGGGAGTTTGGGGAGCAGTTGAATTTAAGTTCAGACTCGATATTCGCGCAACCGCAGCCGGAGGAGGTGAAACTTTTGATGGAGAAACGTTTGCGGTCGTTGTCGCCGTGGGAGATGACGTGTACGTTTGCGGCGGCGGCGGCAGCCAAATCGCTCTTGATCGGATTAGCGTTGAATAGAAATATCATCGACCCGGAGGAGGCTTTGAAGTGCGCTCGAGTAGAGGAAGATTATCAAATCGAAAGGCACGGATTCGTCGAAGGCGGGCACGATATCGACATTTCCGATTTGCGGGTGCGATTGACGGCGCCGCACGCTTTAAACTTAATTTTGAAAGCGAAAATGGGGACGATGTAGACATACTAGTTCGTAATAGTTTTATGTAGTATATTTATAGTGTAAAATAGTGTAACAATTGGGAAATACCGCGCGCGGTATTATAATACGTGTTGTTTGGTAACTTATTATTATTATTATTATTCGTTGAACTCCTGCAACGCTTCTCGGCGTCGAGACGAACGCGTCGGTTGAGGAGTCACCTTCGCCAACGGCACGTTCAAATCGTCCTCGACCCATTTTTCGGACGCAACTTGTGCTGCGGCTCGTTTAGACCGCTCTCGCGCCGGTGCTGCCATGACTTTTTCTTTTAGTTTTGATACTTTTGGTCCTTTACGATCGTAGAATGGTAAGTCTTCGCTTTGCGATAACTCGCTCGCGTACTTTTCGACGCCTTCTGCGTACTCCGCGAACTGTAAGTCTTCGTTAAACAAGGTTTCCACTTCGTCTTCACCTTCTTCGTTGTCGTTGTTGATGTTGTTACTGTTACTAGAAGACGAGGAGGAAACGCCCAACGAATCGTGAATTCTATCTTTCGCAATGTTGATATCTTTCAAGGCGATTTTCTCCTTCGGACATTTCTTCGTCGCCATCTTCATCGCGACGAACGCTTCGGACAATTGCAAAGTAACGCGTTGCTTCGTCTCCTCGGAAACAATGCTTCCATTAACGGCACTACCATCGTTTGGTTGAGATGTTAACATTGATTTTACATCCGGAATCGGTACTCTAGACAAGACCCTGGAGATGGCGGCGTGGTACGCCTTGACTTGCGCTCCGGCGACGCCGGTGCCGAACGGTTTCGCGTTCAACGCCAAGATTTCAATCGAAAGCGATCGAACGAGTTCGGCTTCACCGGCATCAGATCGTTCGATAGCACCATCCAAATTCTTGTTCTTGTCGGTATCGCTGTTCGATGCTTCATCTCCTCCTTCTTTGTGGTTGGATGACGACGATATTCCCGTCTCGAGTTCTAAGAGAGACGTCAGAAAGGCGGCAACTTTCGCGACGCCCTTCTTTTGACTCGCCATTCTCAACGACGGTAACACGGCATCGATCAAGCACGCTCTGACCTTTGCATCTGGTGCAGACGCGATGGCTGGGAAAAATACCGCGAGACATTGCGCCAATCTGGGCGTTTCTTGCGCGTTGCACGCAAAGATGGCGCCCAAGAGCGTCGAGATGACCAAAGACGGTTGCTCAAAGGCGTAGTACCCTCTTCTCAAAGCGAGTTTCGCGAGCGTTTCGCACGCGATGGTTTGCGCGGAGTTCTCAGATTCAGTAAACGCCGCTTCATTCATCGCGTCGATGTTTTCGGCGTCCAGTTCTTCCAGATCCGTTTTATCCTTCGGGTTTTCAAACGGTTCACACGCCGACTCGATGATTCGAAGAAGTTGCTTTTCCAACGTGAGCTGGTACCCGGCGGTTTCATTTTCTTCGCCGTCGGCGTCGGCGTCGGCATCGTCGTTATTCTCTTTTTCTTTCTCATCCTCTTCTCTTTCGTCGTCGTCGTCGTCGTCGTCAAAACGGACGTGAATGCCCTTCTTTGGCACCGGCATATCTCGTCTCGCATCCAACGCTTTCGGTCCGTATAACATGGCGGCATCACCGAGCGCGCGCAACGCCATGCACTTAACCGGCTCCGATGGATCAACATCAGCAGCCGTACGCAAGATTTGCACCGTTTCTTCCGTCAATGCGTTCGTTCCACACATTAACAGTAATCCGAGTAACTTGATACCTTCGCGACGAACGCCGGCGGACGCGTGCGCGACAGCCGGTCGAACGAGCGACTGCATGACAGCTTCAGTCGCGTGCGCGGGAAGCTTGGATGACGACGAGTTATTCGCCGTTTCAAAGAGCGAAGAGGCGATGAAGAGCGCTTGCGTTTCAGCGTAGACGTTGGTGTCGTCGTTTACGTCGTCGTCGTTTTTGTTGTTGTTCTCTTCATCGGTAACGGTGCCTCGAAGACTGTCGCAGGCGCCCAAGACGACGGCGACGTGTTCGTTGTCGTCGTGCACGCGCTTCGCCAAGTCAATCAACTGCTTTTCCCACTCGCCGTCACCACCTCGCGCGTAACACGAAACGTCGTTTTCGTCGTTTAAGTCGCCAATCGATCTCAATCGTTCGTAGACGAGCGTCGCGGCGCCTCTTCGCAAGGCGCCGTCGTTCATATCCGAGCAGTTCAACGTCATCATCAACTGTCTCGCCGCAAAGACCGAGGACGTTGTTTTCCCGTCGGCGTGCATAGAAATGGCGCGGAGCAAATCCATCGAGGATTCTGGCAAGCACTGATCCAAAGCATCTTCGACTTCTTCGGTTTCGGCTTGGAGCACCGCGCGCGCTTGACCGACGGCGAGAGACGTGTCCTTCCCTGAACTCGACGTTTGGTTCGCGAGCGCTTCGACGATGACGCGCCAGAACAACGCCTCTTCCGGCGAAAAGAGCTCAACCACACTTACTTTCTCTTCTTCTTCTTCTTCTTCTGATTTCTTGAGAAAGAATCTACGCAACCCGCTCGTTTCGCTCTTCTCCTTGGTCGCGTACGCCATCGCTTTCACCGTCTTCGTTTCAATCAACGTCTTCAACGCCATCTCCGAAACGTTCGGGTGCGACTCCGCGTCGAGTAATTTCAACAACTTAATCGGGTCGTTCTCACACACGCTCGAGGACATCCACTTCTTGAGCATGTCAACGCATGCCGATCTCACTGAAATCGATCGATCGTTCAAGCCTCTTCTCAATACCAACGCGCGATGTTCGATCGAGACGGATTCCACCGGAACCTTCGCGGCCAACGCCAAAAACGCGATGCGTCTCACTTCCTCGGAAATGTCTCTCGTTCTCTCCACGACCACGGAAATCGTGTGATCAGAAATCGCCAACGCGCCTAGAATAGCTTTCCTCGCGTCTTTATTCTTCTCGCCTCCGATCAACTCGATAAACGCCGTGGTAATTTCGCTGTTGCTGAAATCCGCGTCTTCCCCGCCATCTTGCAATCTCGATAACGCTCTCGCCGCTTGCGCTCTCACCGCTGGCGTGTTATCTCTCAACCTTTCCAACATCGTCTCTTCCATCTGGTCGTATAAATCGTCCGAAATCTCCGCATCTGGTCCGAGCGCGTTCAAAATCCCCGCCACCATTTGACACGCTCGAAACCGAACCGCTCGATCCTTCGCCGCGGTGACGTTCAACAAAAACCGAATCAAAGATTCGCAAAACTCGTCCGCTTCCTCCTCGTGGCCTGGTTCTCGGTGTGAAGTGAATGCGATTATAAATCGAATCACCCGTTCCGTGTGTAAGTCTCTCTGTTGTTATTAATAAATGTTGTTGTTCAAGAATAATATAATATGAGCTTCGTTTTATTCATCATACGAATATAATACTTTGAAAATCAAGAGACACAAAAAGGGGAACGATGAAAAAAGAAAAAAAATTTGTATCTCTCTCGTCTCTAAAAATCCATTTCATTCTCAAAATCACTCTTCTCAAACGAGGGGGATAAAGACGCGACGATATTATAAAGACGACCACAAAGACTACTTGATATACCTTGTATTCCAATAAAACGTGCAACAAGCACGTGCACACGTCCTGTAAGAACTTCTCGTTACCGCTCACGTGTCGTAATTCTGTCATTTGTCTCACGATGCGTTTGTGCATGGCGACGCCTAACTGCGTTTCGTTTAACAAACGCGCGACGGTTATTTGGGGTAACTTTTTTACGGCACTACTCGGCATCGTCTGTTGTTGTTCTTCTTCTTCTTCTTCTGGTAAAAAGTGTTGTTCTTTCGCAGGAGTTTTTGCGTCGTCCTTTTCTTCTTCTGCAACAAAAGACGGAGGTGTTGTTGTCTTCGTCTTCTTGGACGATGTCTTTTTCTTCGTTGTTTTCTCCGTCATTTTGTTTTAAAAGTTTTTGTTTGAAAAGAAGTGAAGATTTTCAGTTATTTTATTTTGTCAGTATATAGTAGTAGTAGTAAATTTATATCATCTTCATCTCTCTTTTTCG
>Ga0255763_1005477_pt1 | contig 10175 bp, 9 predicted proteins | sample 041ome_2_FD_179963 | JGI IMG/M metagenome (GOLD analysis project Ga0255763, IMG submission 179963) | Coastal salt marsh microbial communities from the Groves Creek Marsh, Skidaway Island, Georgia - 041406US metaG (version 2) | ecosystem: Environmental > Aquatic > Marine > Intertidal zone > Salt...
TATCCATATTCAAGACAAGACAAAAAAGCATTACCAAGAGAACCAATCACTGCAAGGTTAATTGCTGACATGTATATAGCTGCTGGTATTGATAGATTAGTGTCAATAGATTTACACACACAACAAATACAAGGGTTTGTAGATCAACCCTTCGACCATCTAACAGCGATGCCTTTATTTGTAGATTATTTTAAAGAAAAATTTGATGCACCAATTTCAGTAATTTCTCCAGATGCTGGAGGAGTTGGAAGGGCTACAACTTTCGCAAAACATTTAGAAGCGTATGTAGGTTTCGTACACAAGAAGAGGGATCCAAAAATCCATAATGAAGTTAAGTCATTTACTGTTATTGGAGAAGTTGAGGATAGGCATGTAATTATTTTGGATGACATCATAGACACCGGTGGAACTATAGCTGCTGCATCAAGAATTATAAAAGAAAAAGGCGTTAAGTCTGTAAACGTAGTTGCCACTCATGGTATATTCTCAGATGGTTCTGTTGAACAGTTAAAGGATGCTCCAATTGACAAAATAATAGTCACGGATACATTAACTCAAAATGGAAATTCAAAAGAAATTGGTAAAGTAGAGGTTCTTAGCGTTTCAACAATAATTGCTAATGCACTAACATCAATATTTACTGATGATTCAGTATCAGCTTTGTTTATGGGTGAAAACGTTTTATAGGAGAAAATATGGCTAAAAATTTAACAGCAAAAATTTATATGGTAGGTTCAACTGCAGGTGTTGAAGTTGAAATAAAAGACAAAGAAAAATTTTTGGAAGAATTAAAGAAACTTTCATCTGAAAATGATTTTTACATGCATTCTGACGATGACGGTGAGATAGCAATTAATACATCTCTAATACAAGCTATAGAATTTAGTGATGAATCAGATGGAAAAAGAGGCGCAGGCCTAGTTTCTAACGGTTAACTACTAAACCAGTTTTACGGTAATGCCTTCTTATAGATTTACGTTCTTCATCAGTAGTACCACCCCAGATACCAGAATCTTGATTGGTTCTTATTGCGTAGTCTAGGCATTCATTTACAACAGGACATTCCATGCAAATAGCTTTAGCCTCGTTGGCTTGTTTCATTGCTTTCATTGACGAACCAACAGGGAAGAAGAGGTCAGTGTCTGCATACACACAGTCGCCTTCTAACATCCAATCTTCTTGTTCAAAGTCAATATTTAACATTTACACATACTTTCTTACTTTGTGAAATATTTCACAAGCTAGTTATTTAATAGTACTAAACTCGAATTTATATGGAGGCTTTTTGAGAAAAATTTTTGGTCACAGAGGTTTACCTCGTATTTACAAAGAAAATACGTTTACCGGCATCAATAAAGCCTATGAATACTGTGATTTTGTTGAAGTTGATGTTCGGCTGACAAAAGACAATAATTTAATCTTATTTCACGATCCGAATATTGGTGATGATTTAATTAAAGACTTAACCCTTGCGGAGTTAGAAATCTTACTAAACGATGCATCATTAGCGGATTGTGTATTAACGACTAGAGAGCAACTTCTTGGAAAAATCAATTTTGAAATAAAAACTGATTCGTTAGATGATTCACAAATAGATATATTATTTCAAAAGATGCTTTCAATATTAGAACCTGAAGATATTGTTTCTTCATTTAACTGGAAGGCAATACAGTCATTTAAAGATTTATTTAACAGTAGTTATGGAATTATCTTTGACAAAGAAGAACAACTGTTTCAAGCGCAGTCATTGTCTAATCATGATGAAAACTTATTTTTTATGGCTCACCATACTTTGATAGATAGCAGAAACTTTGAACTACCAAAAGACAAAACTGTTCTTTGGACCGTCAATGATGAAATAGATTTTCAGCGTTATATGGAAATGGAAATATTCGGAATTGTCACAGATATTCCTGATAAAATGCAGTTATATAGAAAGTGAGACTATGGCTTTAATTGATGAATTAAGTACCTCTTTAAAAGAGGCGATGAAAGCAAAAGATAAACCTAAATTAGATGCTATTAGACAAGTTCAAACAGAGGTAGCAAAGAAAAAAGCTGAAAAAGGTGAAGAAGCAACAGATGAATTAGTACTTGGTGTCATTTCATCCTATGTAAAGAAGATGACTAAAGCAGTTGAAGAGTATCAATCACTTGGTGATAGAGGCGTTGAAATGGCTGAAAAAATTCAGTTTGAAATTGATTTCTTGAGCGAATGGTTGCCTGAGCAACTTAGTGATCAAGAAGTTGAAAAAATTATTGATGAAGTTCTTGGTGAATTGGGCGAAGTTGATTTATCCCAAATGGGTAAAATAATTGGTGCTGTTATGTCTAAAAGTGAACGCATAGATGGTTCAGTGGTAAGTAGACTTGTGAAAGAAAAGTTAACCTAAAATTTACTTTAGATGTACTCATGAAGATTTTTAAAAGACTTCTAATATTTCTTTCAATTATTTCTGCTATTCTTTTCATCGCATCCTTAATTTTTGATATAGATATAGTTGGTTATTTAGAGAGAGAGTTCGTTAGGGATAAATACATTGAAGCTCAACAAGAGGAAAATATTTTCAATAACAACTTTGACCCTGAAGAACAGAGTTTTATTTTATTTGATGAGTTATGTGAACAGTACGGTCCTTTTACATTCAGTCAGGCTTCAAGAAAATTACAAGAAGGCTTAAGGGCAGAATGTACAATTGAAGATGAAGATACTTTCTCCATAGAACTTCACGAAAACCCTTATTTAGAAAATAAAGGAGTTCTCAATAATCTCTCCAATACCATTTATAGCTATCCAGGTTTTGAAGGTGATAATGAAGATAATTTAAGAATTCAATTAGCTATTTATCAATTACCTCAGCCATTTAGAGAAATTTTGTTAAATGACATTCAGATTATAAATGGCTGCCATCCTTATGGAGAAGAACTATTTGGTAGGTGTGTGTACGGTGTTTTTGACCCAGTAGGGTATGGAGTTGATGGAAAATATGGAAATGAGTGGAAAATGTCTATTTGGATTTCTGATCGTGGAATTGAATCAGGAAATTTAAACGACATTTTATTACATGAAGCTGCCCATGCTTACTCCTATCAAGTACTAAGGAAATGTATGTTACAAGATGGAACAAGTTTTAGAGAAGTCGCACACAAAAGATTCGGCAACGAAGAGAATTTTGCAGACGCTTTTGTGCATTATTATGGTGGGAAATGGACTCATTATGTACAAAGAAATTATTTGGAAATGCCTGATAATAAATGGTTTACAGACATGATTGTATATTGCGATTGGTATATTGAGTGCAAAGAGTCACTTGAGAGTTCTTTCTAAACTATCCTTTTGTCCTAGAAAACATTACAAGTAATATTGTTTTGTGAGGGTATTCGAATTAGCAAAAAAATTAAACGTTAACTCTAAAAGAATTTTAGAAGTTGCTGAGATTCTTGGCATCAACATCAAGACCCATCAGTCCTCTTTAAGTGAGGAGGATGTTTCGAAAATTATAAAATACCTAAAAAAGAATAAGCGTATTGGAATTGTTTTTAATAAAACCGCACTTACTCTTATAGATGCGATTAAAAAGGGATTTAAAAAAAGAACTTTTGTTGCTGGTTTACTCTTTGGACTTACGGCTTTCACCATTTATGGTTTCTCATCATCCAATGCAAATGACATAGTTGCTGATGTTGAGATAATTGATACTGTTGAACAAATAGACGTTCTAACAACAACTCCTGTAGAACTCATTGATCAAGATATATCTTCACCTCCTTTGTTTACTGATTCTGATAATTCAACTACAACTTCAGTTCCACCTACAACTACAACTACAGTTCCACCTACAACTACAACTACAGTTCCACCTACAACTACAACTACAGTTCCACCTACAACTACAACTACAGTTCCACCTACAACTACAACTACAGTTCCACCTACACCTACAACTACAACTACAGTTCCACCTACAACTACAACTACAGTGCCTACGACTTGTGATGATGAAAGTTTTCAGCCCTATACTCTTTATACAATTTCAGGAAAAGCAAATACAGTTATGTCCTGTAGAAATGAAAAAGATGCTTTAGAGTCAGGCTATGTTTTTACTGTCAATCCAGCACCTCCGCCACCTACTACGACTACTACTACAACTATTCCTGTGTCTACTAATTACACTTTTGAACAAAATTACTACCACGAAAATTTATATGGCTCAGCAATAGATATTGATTCAAGTAACAATCTATACGTAGCTGGAACTTATTATCGCGCAAATACGACAATCGGTTCGCAAACACTTACAAACTATGGTGAAGATGACATATTTGTATATAAATTAAATCATTTGGGTGACTTAGAGTGGCTAAAAACATTTGGCAATTCTTCAGATAGTTTTGTATTTGACATTGCTGTTGATCAAAGTGGCAATACTATTGTTACTGGATACTTTATTGGATCTCTAGATTTTGGGACTGGTACACAGACTGCTACTGGGGGTGGGTCTACCTTTATTCTCAAACTTGATCAAAATGGTGACACTGATTGGGTTGTTACCTCTACTTCCGGTGAAAGATTTGATTATGGGTTTGGAGTTGATACAGATTCTACTGGAAATATATATATTGCTGGAAGTATGCAACAAAAAACTACCAATACAAGTACTTCGATTACTTTTGGAACATTCACACTTTCTTCAGTAAATGCTGAGAGGACATTTTACATGAAAATAAATCCATCTGGCGATGTGCAATGGCTGAAAACCGTAACAGGCAGTAATAATGAAGGCTATAGAGTATTTATTGATTCTCAAGATAACAAATATTTAATCGGATCGTGTAAAAGTAATGGTGTTACTACATTTTCTAATGTAGATGGTTCTGAAAGTACAACATTGTCCTGTTCTACAACTTCAGACGATGTCTTGATAATTAAATTAGATTCTTCTGATAATTATGTATGGCATTGGAATGACAATGCTTATCTATCTACTTCAAGAGATATTATTGTAAACAGCAGTGGAGATGTATTTGCAACATACTATGTTCAATACAACCAAACAGAGGTTTGTGGAACAAGTATTGACGCAGGTTCAGAAAATTACTATTACGTTCTACTAAAACTTGATTCCACAGGAACTTGTCAATGGTTTTATAGAAACGATAGATCAACAAATGATAGAAACTTCGTTTTGCACTTGGGTCTGGACAGCAGTGACAATATTTATTTTCTAAATAAATACGTAGAATCAGGTCTAGGTACACAGTTTATCTCTGTTTTTAATGACCAAGGTGTTCAGCAAAATTCATTGAACACTTGGGGGTTTGATTTTGTTTTTGACTCAGATGATAATATTTATTTATTTCAAACCCCTCAAACCATCAAGCGTTCTTTATCCGACATAGAATAAATTAAACAAAACTCTTGTTTCATTGTTTGTAACATCTATTCTTACTAATTATGAGTAAAGCAAACATTAATATAGCAGTACTTGGTGCAGGAAATATAGGCTCTGCTGTTATTGTACGTCTACTCAATATAGATAACTCACTGCTCAACATCACCGTTAAAAAAGTTCTAGTTGCAGATCTAAATAAAGATAGATTAATAGATAAGAACCTCCTTACAGACAATATTGATGACATTATTAATGATGATGAGATTGATGTTGTGATTGAAGTACTTGGTGGTATAAACCCTGGAAAAGAATATATAAAAACAGTACTTACGAGTGGAAAATCTGTGATTACAGCAAATAAAGATATCATCGCTGACTGTGGGGAAGAGCTTATAGAGCTTGCACAAGAACACAAAACTAATCTATATTTTGAAGCTGCAGTTGCAGCCGGTATTCCTGTTTTGAAACCACTTATCGAGAGCTTAAGAGGTGAAGACTTAAGCAGAGTCACAGGCATTATTAATGGTACAAGTAATTTTATGCTTACATCTATGGAAGAGGGAAGTACTTACGAAGATGCGTTAAGCGCCGCTCAGGAACTTGGTTATGCAGAACCAGATCCTACAAATGATGTCGAGGGCATTGATGCAATGTACAAAGCAATGATTTTATCTTTAATATGTTTTGGGGCAACTCCAGACAAAGAAAATGTATATACTGAGGGAATCTCCTCAATTACTAAAGAAGATTTTGATTGGGCTAGCAGGTTAAACAAAACAATTAAACTTGTTGCGCTCATTGATAATGAAGGTAGTGGATTTAATGCAAGAGTACACCCTGTACTTATTGACACAAAACATCCATTAGCAGCTATCAGAGGAGCCCTTAATGCAGTGGTAGTTGAGGGAGAGAATATAAATCAATTAGTATTTTCTGGTCCAGGTGCAGGTGCTGCTCCTACTGCAAGTGCAGTTGTTGGAGATGTATTAAGCGCCTGCCATCAAATTTTAAGCAACCAGTCAAACTGGTATCCCCTAAGAAGTCAAAAAAATGATAATAAAAATTTCGATGATGTGTCTTCAAGTTGGTTTATTAGATTGTCAGTAACTGATGAACCGGGAGTACTTGCCTCTATAGCTGGAACATTAAGTGAAAATAATGTAAGTATTGAGAGCGTTATTCAAGAAGGTCGTGGGGAACAGGCAGAGTTAGTACTTGTTACTCACGAAGCAACAGAAAATAATCTAAATAAGTCTATTGTGAGCATTAAAAATCTAGACAGTGTTAGTTCCGTTACCTCAACAATTAGAGTTTATATTTAATCAAGTGATCACATATCAATCAACTCGAGGGAGTAAGAGGGAACTATCTTTTGAAGACGTTATTTTGTCAGGTGTTGCAGATGATAAGGGTCTCTATTTACCAAACTCAACAACTTTAGAAAACTTAAGCAACCTTACTCAAGAAGACCTTAGTTATGAGGATTTTGTTAAAACTATATTCATTTCTTTAGATAAAAACTCAGCTAAATATGTAGAGGACCTTCCTATATATCCAGGATTTGAAAATTCTCCAGAGCCAGTGCTCAAAGAGATTGAAGAAAACAAGTATGTCATGGAACTTTTTCACGGACCGACAAAGTCTTTTAAAGACTATGCTTTGCAACCACTTGGCGCGATTGCAAACAGAAGACTGAATGAAATAGATAAAAGAGGTTTAGTACTTGTTGCAACAAGCGGGGATACAGGAAGTGCAGCAATTCAAGCAGTTAAAGATTCTGAAAATATAGATATAGTTGTACTTCATCCAAATAAAAAAGTGAGTGAATACCAAAGAAGACAAATGACTGAAGTGATTAAAAGCAATGTACTAAATATTGCCATTGATGGTTCGTATGACGATTGTCAGAAGATAGTGAAGGAGTTACTACAAAAAAATTCTTTTGAAAACCAAGTAATCTCTTTGAATTCCATTAATTGGTTAAGAGTTATGGGTCAAACTGCTTATTACGTCTGGTTGACAAAACAATTTTCTTCACCAATAAATATTGCTATCCCATCAGGAAACTTTGGTAATGCATATTCTGCATGGTTTGGAAGAAAAAATGGACTTGCAATAAACGAAATATTTTGCGCTTCAAATACAAATGATGTATTAACCAGATTCATTCACAACGGCTGCCTTGAACCAAAAAAAACAACACAAACATTTGCACCTAGTATGGATATCCAGATTCCATCAAGTCTTGAAAGATTGATTTACGATCTTCAGGGAGATACAACGAAATTTTATACCTCTTTGCAACATGAAAGCAGAGCTGAATTGGATGTAGAATCTCTTCTGAAGCTACAGCATATTTTCTCTTCAGCTTCTTATGACAACGATATGATTCTGGATGAAATAGAAAAATTTTATAAAAAGTTTCAGTTCATAATTGACCCCCATACCGCAACTGCTCTTTCGGATAATGTTAATTTCGGATCTGGCCTCCCTGTAGTTGGCATAGCCACAGCATCTCCAGAAAAATTTGAAAATGTTATTAAAAGGGTTATCCCTGAATATCACTCAAATGAGTCTCTCAACGAGGAACATTTTCTTGTTCTAGATACTGAAGTGAGTCTTGTTGAAAATACAATAAATGAATATTTTTAATCTGTTTTATCGAACAGTAGTAAAATCTAATATAATTGAAAAACATATGAGTATTGAAGAATTAAATTTATTAATTTCATCTTCTATAACCTTTAAAACTATTACACCATTGATTCCAGTAATGTTTTATTTTTTAGGAACTCAAACTAAATCTCAAGATATAAAAGATACCATTAAAAACAAAGTTACATTTTCATTTGCTTTATTTTTTCAAATATTTGTTTTGCCTTTAATTGGATTGACTCTTTATTTAGTATTCAATTCAAGTATATTTGCAATATCAATAGCTATTGTTTTATTAGCTCCAGGTGGATTCATTTCCGGAATTTTAACCCACTACAAAGGTGGAAATATACCACTCTCTGTCTCTTTAACTACATTAACTTCATTAATAACACCATTAACAACAGTATTTTGGTTAAGTATCATTTCTATAAATGCAGATGAGTTTTCATTTAATTTCTTGGAAACCCTAGCGCAGCTCTCCTTATTAATTTTGTTACCGTTTATTGTTGGATATTTTTTGAATACAAAAAATATAAATTTTTTAGATAGAGTAACTATATTTTTAGACAAGTTTCTAAAAATATATGTTTTTGCAATATCCTTGACTGGTCCATTTGAATTAAGAGAAGCACTATATGACTATTTCTTCGAAGCCATAGGGATAGTTTTAATAGCAATTATGGTTGTTTTCTTTTTAGTTGAAGGATCTTTAAGGTTCTTAAAAATTGATAAAAGGGATGCAGTCACTATTTCTATTGAAGCCTTATGTCAAAATTTTCCTATTGTGCTTACTTTTTCCATCTTGTTCGATTTACCTCAAATGGCTGTATTTGGAGTATTTTATTATTTAGCAACGTTACTTATAGTTGTTCCATATTCACTTTTAAGGCCTATAAGGTAATACAAACAACCCTAAAGACTATTTATAAAAATAATAAAAACTACACCTTTACTAATAATATGTATATAATGAAATTGTCTTTCAGGCAAACAATTCACAAATCATTTCCAAAAATTGATTTTATATAGGAGAAAAAAATGTCCGCAAGAACACAATTACAATCAAAATCTGTAGCAGACCTTAGGTCAATAGCTGATAGTTTAGGAATTGAACATAAAGGGTTACAAAAAGCAAAACTAATTGATTTATTAGTTGAACACAGTGATGAAATTTTAGTCACAGAAGAAATCGAAGTAGCAGAAGTCATTAGTAAATCAAGTGATGATGATGGACCTTCTGTAGTAAGTTCTGGAGACAGTGAAATTAAAAAAGGTGATACCAGAGATGGTCTTCTTGATATTCTTCCAGAAGGTTATGGTTTCTTGCGCTGTAATGGTTACAAGCCAAGTGAAGATGATGTTTATGTCTCGGCAGGACTCATTAAAAAATTTAGAATGCGAAAAGGAGATTTGGTTTCTGGACCAATTCGTGCGCCTAGACAAAAAGAAAAATATCCTGCACTTATTGAACCAAGCACTGTAAACGACGCAGATCCTGAACTACTTGCTAGGAGAGTAGATTTTAATAAATTAACCCCTCTGTTTCCAGATGAGAGATTAAAACTTGAAATGGATGGAAAACCTGAAAAAATTCTTCCAAGAATAATAGACTTGATTGCACCAATAGGAAAAGGCCAAAGAGGTTTAATTGTATCTCCACCAAAAGCTGGAAAAACAACAATCCTAAAAGAAATAGCAAATTCAATAACTACCAATAATCCAGAGGTTTACCTAATGGTCGTGTTGGTTGATGAGAGACCAGAAGAAGTAACGGATATGCAGAGATCAGTTAATGGTGAAGTTGTATTTTCTACTTTTGATAGACCTCCAGAGGAGCACACTCAAGTTTCTAAATTGGCAATTGAAAGAGCTAAAAGATTGGTTGAGGAAGGCAGGGATGTTGTTATTCTTCTGGACTCAATCACACGTTTAGCTAGAGCTCATAACTTAGCAACACCTGCTAGTGGAAGAATTCTCTCTGGTGGTGTTGACTCAACAGCTCTTACTCCTCCTAAACAATTCTTTGGTGCTGCGAGAAATATTGAAGGTGGAGGAAGCTTAACAATTCTTGGAACAGCACTTGTAGAGACTGGTTCAAAGATGGATGAAGTTATATTGAAGAAT
>Ga0255763_1005479_pt1 | contig 10174 bp, 10 predicted proteins | sample 041ome_2_FD_179963 | JGI IMG/M metagenome (GOLD analysis project Ga0255763, IMG submission 179963) | Coastal salt marsh microbial communities from the Groves Creek Marsh, Skidaway Island, Georgia - 041406US metaG (version 2) | ecosystem: Environmental > Aquatic > Marine > Intertidal zone > Salt...
TTTTGCGTGACTATTAGAGTAACGGCATTAGGCAAAAAACTTGCATCTAAGGCCGTTTCAAAAAGCCTAGAATCGGCAATTGCCGCCAGCCGAATAGCCGGGGCATACCTCACTGGCATTTTTTTGCTGGTCAAAGAAATATTTGATTCCGCATTTTTAACCGATACAGCCGCTAAAACGCCAATAAAAAACCGTGATGACTCTAGTGCTTTTGCAGACTCAACAACCAAAGAATTTACAAAAGCAAAGGCAGATGCCAGCACATTCACAGATGACCTTTTAAAGAATATCAATAAGGCTTCATCTGACCAAAGCAACTTTTCTGATCAAATATCTACGCAAGTCACCAAGGTCATAAGTGATGCATTTTTTGTTACAGATGATGCTAACGGTGCGGCAGTTGGTGATGATCAAACAGCGCAATTCTTCAAAGTCAGGTCAGACAATGGATCGCTGACCGATTCTGCTGTAAAATCTCTATCTAAGGGTTTGGCAGATGCGCCATCGGCTAACGATTCCGGTGTCTTATATCTGCAAGATTATTCCGATGAAAACTACTTTTCGGAGGATTATATTGGTGAATCAACTGCGTTCAGCTAGGAGCCAAAAATGTTCAACGATGGCGGTAAATTAAAAGGTCGGGTTGGCATTAAGCTGATCGACAAAGATGGCAACGTCAAACACGAAAAAGACGTAAACAATTTGGTCGTCAACACTGGGCTAAATTTTATACTTCAGGCAATGAACGGCGATACAGCCGATGTGATGGACTTTATCGCTATCGGGTCGAGTACATCATCGGCGGCGGCTGGAGATACGGCGCTAGGCACTGAAGTTGTAAGAGTTCAGATGGATAGTCGGTCAATCGCATCAAACGTGATTTCTTTCTCAGCCTCTTACGGCGCAGGCGTTGGCACAGCTACCATTGCTGAAGCAGGAATATTTGATGCTTCCTCTGGAGGCGATATGTTGTGTCGGGTGCAATTCGGATCGATTGTAAAAGAAGCGGCAGACAGTTTAGTTATAAATTGGGACTTGACCCTGACGGCTTCTTAAAATAGGAGGTGAATCATGTCCACTATCACAACTCGATCTGGCAAAGGTTCACCCCTTAGTAATGCCGAGCTGGATGCCAATTTTACTGCCCTCAACGCAGATAAGCTAGAGGATATTACTGGCGAATCTATTAAAGACCTTTCTGATGTGCATGATTCGTTTGTGCCGACAGAAGGGCAAGTTCTTACTTATACGGTAGCTGATGGATGGACAGCCGCAAATGCTGGCGGTGTTGGTGCATTATCGGCGGAAGAAGCAATAGCCTACGCAATCGCTCTGGGGTAAAAAATGGCAAAGAAGCTGATAACTGACTACGAAATTATCCCTGCAAGTGACATTGTAAAGGTCAAAGGCAAGTGGAAGGCCGAGCAAGTTCTGCTAATCACAGACGTTGACAGCAACGCCATCCTCTACAATTTTGCTTCATCCGGTAGCGGAACAACAGCAGTTAGCTATGACCCGGACACAGAGTTCACTAGCCTAACCTTAGAGCAAGACCTCAGCGGGTTGACTACAAGCTCTAACCTTCAAATCTTTGTTGATGATGCCTACACAATTATCGATTTCCCTGAGTCGTTCTATGATCCTGTAAACAAGCTCAGAGTATCTAACCCAGAGAACTTGATTGATACCGACTTTGAATACGGCTTGCAGTCATCTAAGTGGGAGACGTTAGAGCTAGTCAACAACATCCCCTCATATCACTCAACCACTGGGGATTCATCAATCGCTGACATTGTTAGCGTTACAGTGACTAGCGGCAGTGACCTTGTAACAGTAAGAACGCAGGAGGAGCATAAGCTAACAATCGGGACTCCCATTGATGTTCGCGGTTTGGCCTCTGTCACTGCTGAAGGTAATTTTTTAATTAGTGCTGTTCCTGATTCGAAATCATTTATCTACAAGGCAGTTACTCAAAGTCAGTCAGGCAATATTTCTGGTGTTTACACTTCAATCATTGCAGGGCGATTTTTTAGCGGATCGGCCCTAGATTACGATCAAGACCAAGGGGTTACATCTGATGGCGCGGCACTATCTAAACTGACCATCAACACTCCTTATGCTCATGGCTTTAAAGCCGGAACTGAAATTTATTTGATTAACACGCTAGGCACGAAAAAGTTAGTCCTTGATGCTGTTGCAACCAATGCTCCTGACGGTCGCCCATACGTAGACCCTGACGAGACAATTAGCCAGAACATACTTCCTAGCCTTGATTTAACAAAGACTGAAACAAAGGGGGTCAAAGGCGCTCACTCTGTCAAGTTTAATGAGTCCGCTGTCAACTACACCAACAACACGATTACATGGACAGACCACAAGTTACAGAATAACGACTGTGTTGTTTACATGGCCCCAATTGGGGCTGATGAGATAAGCGGGCTGAATAGATTTGACGTTTATTACGTGATTAGAGTGGATGCCAATACTATTCGACTAACAAATACGGCTTCCGGTTCTGCCATATCGCTTTCTTCTGGAGGCTCGTGGGCTTTAGGATTACACCAGTTGATGTTCTGCTGGGAAGTTCGCTCTTTCAATAAGTTCGCCAACTCAAATGAAACCACATGGAATACACCATTTTATTTAACAGGTTCAGGGTCAGGTAGAGACCTTGTTCAAACAACTGATGCTAAATCAAACCTATATGGCACAGTGTTGGGTCAGACACAGCCGCAACATTATCTATTAGTGCAAAGGTCTTCCGATACTGTCACTTGGAACTCCACAGTTGTTTACGATCTTTATTCATCGAAAAGATCAACCTCACACAGATTTCCGATGCTATCGACTGATAGTAACGTAGATTCAAGATATCAATATAACCCAATAGAAAACCCTGAATCTGTATACAGCGGTTATTACGGAGGCTTTGCCAGTGAAAGCGGTTATTGGTATGCCGCAAACCGGTATTTCAACAGTAGTAATGGTAGATTACTTATAAGAAATTATGGCTTTGCTAGGTACAACACAGCGTATTCACAAACGGGAACTAATGAAAACAACTATATTATTCCTTTAATCAAAGACCCTGAAGCGAATACACTTCATATTGACAATCATGGTTTGGATACAGGTAGTACAGTTACCCTAACAACTTCCGGACAATTGGCGACGACTTCAGGAAATCACCCGTATATTTTTTATACCGGATCGGTAAAAACTATCAATTTGAGTCAAAGCGGGAACGCACTTACGGTCAATAAAATCAGCGATGATAAAATATCTTTTCAATCTGAACAGTTACACTACGTCACTCCGACTGTATCGACTTTTGTAGCGGACGCCATTAACCCCACTGCAAATACTTTCTACTTTGCGGGTCATGGCCTAACTACTGGCGACGAAGTGGTGATCAACGTTCAAAATAGCGGTGCTGTACCGACTGTCGATTCTGGCGATTTAACCTACACTGGCGATGATGAATCATTGCTTGCAGTTCATGGACAAGTAAAAACCATTATTGAGGCATGGCAGGCGGCAAACTCAGCAAAAACACAATCGTATGCTGTCAATGATCCTTTTGCTGTCCAAACTTTGCCAAACTCAAATTTGGCTGGAAATACTCTCAATCAAATTAGTATCGGCTACAACCACTTTGGAAATGCTAGTGTCACATTAAACAATCAAGGTTTGTCGTTTAATGATTTCACAGACGGTCAAATTACAATTGTTAGCCCTATTATTGGTGCAAAAATGGTTGTCGAAAATCTCGACACAAACGGGGCTAGTGTGCCTTACGCTTTACAAGTCATCGGGGTCGATCCTACGCAAACACGAAGCTCCTACGGTAAAGAGTTTCAGATTTATCATTACACCAATAGCTCGGCGGCAACTTATTATGGTCTAGGTAGCAATGTTGTTAGTAGTGGCGTGAGATACAGTTGTAATGTCCATATTTCGCCATCTACTAACCAAACGGCAGGATGGATGACTTTCTTAGTATCGATGCAAAAAGACGTTTGGGATACAGACGCAAGGTATCCTTCAAGTCTTTATAATTTTCTGCGTGACTACGGTACATATACGAGATCAATAACCGGAGGTAACCGTGGCTATGACTCGTCAATTTTCATCCGATTTGATATGGCAATCGCCGCTAACCAAACAATTTCAAGCAGTGATGCGAATGGAATTTTTACCAGTATTCTCAGTGCATTCCAAAATAACTTGACCAAGCCTACTTTAGCGGCAGGAAGTACGGTAGTCGCTAATGTTGTTAATAACGACAGATTTAGGACTTCAGCTTCAGTAGGGGGGATACCCCATGATTTAACCAATAATGGTACGGCAGATATTACATTCGAAACTTCTACCGCTGGAGCGATTGATGGCACGTTTAAAATTGGCGATGTTACTTCTACGAGCTACGAGCTAGACATTCCGTTTGAAGTTTCAGCAAGGTCAATTAGCTTTGCGGATACAGATGTAAATACAACAGACGATTTGATTACATTAACAGACCACGGATTACAGGATGGCGCTAAATTAACCTATTCTGAAGGCACTGGAACTGTAACAGGGTTGACTGATGGAACAGATTATTTTGCTATCGTCCAAAATAATAACCAAATTGCAGTTGCCGCTACATTGGAGGATGCGAGGCTTGGAAGCCCTATTGATCTAACAGCTACAACTGCTGGGACATTAATTTTTGCGGTAGATTCAATAGCCGCCCTGACAGAACAATCTGGCGTAGTTTCTACTACCTCTGGCTCCAAAATCATAATTGGCGATGAAGATAGTTTGTTCAAACGCTATTGGAAGCGCGGCGATGAACTTATTTTGCTCAATAACTCAGTAACTCCTGCAACCTTTGAAACAGGAATTATTGATGTTATCCCGACTGACGGTGAGATTCATCTTGAGCAAGAACTCAATTTCACCAGTGCATCGACATCCATATTTAGAAACACAGAAATTTACGTGCGTCCGAATGGATCGTTCCAACACCGGCCTTTCGATGGTGGTGTGGAGATTCAAACTGGAACGTCACCTAACTCAACTATCTCTAGGCAGACCAGAAAATATTTCCGGTATCAGTCAGGCAAGGGCATTCAGACAAGTTACGCAATCAACTTCAACCCGCCTACACAAGCTGAAACTGTTACTGGTTCTGGTACAACAGCAACCGTAACAACAAAATATCCTCATCGATTATTGTCAGGGTTTAATATTGAGGTTGTTGGCTCTGAAAATGCTGATTACAACGGAACATTCGTTGTCGGTACGGTAATTGATGACTTTACGTTTACCTATGAAGTCGCAGGAGCAAGCTTGCTCCCAACACCATCTGGATTTATTCAAGTCTACGTGAGTTCGTATAGTGACAGTTATGTCCGCGCAGGAATGTTCGACTATCAAAACGGTTTCTTCTATGAGTTTGATGGGCAAAACCTATACTGCGTAAGAAGGTCATCGACTCAGCAGTTATCGGGAACTGCTACGGTTACCAATAGGTCTCATCGAGTCAATGGACTAAACACCACATTTTTAGGCCAAGTCGCTGTCGGTGACATGATCGTAATTCGCGGTCAGTCTTACAAGATTGTTGATATTCCAACCCAAACAACAATGGATATTCAACCGGCTTATCGTGGCGTAAATGCGTCTGGTGCAATTATCACAAAGACTGTCGATACAAAAATCGTACAATCTGAATGGAATCTCGACACTTGTGACGGCAATGGCAAAAGTGGATTCGATTTAGACCTGAAGAAAATTCAGATGTGCTATATGGACTATTCATGGTATGGCGCTGGCAAAATCCGGTTTGGCTTTAAGGATACGTATGGACACGTAATCTACACCCACGAGTTTATTCACAACAACCGTCTGATTGAGTCGTATTTCCGGTCAGGTAACCTTCCTGCAAGGTATGAAGTAGGGACTTTAGACCAGCCTAACTATACGCCGAACCTATTCCACTGGGGTACGTCAGTAATGATGGACGGCACATTTGATGACGACAAGGCGTACCTGTTCACGGCAAACTCTAATAACCTGAACTTCTCAAACGGTCAGTCGGTCACTGCTAACACTACCAATAATTCATACCTTAGTTATGTTTACAACTGGCAAACCAGACGATATGACTGGTATGTCAGCGTTCCTTTTGCTACCAGTGACGCATCTAAACTGACATCAGGGACGCAGTTATATACTGTCGGTGGAGAGCTAACAGGCGAAAAAATTGATTACGTGGCTTATGAGACTGTCAGTGGCGTTACGAGAGTCGTAGCCAAAATATACATTACCAGCTCAAGAAATACTCCACAAAACGGAACCTATCCATCGGTTCCTGCGTCAACAACTGTTTCGATTGGTGCGGAAGCCTCTGGAGAGTCAATAGTTGATCTGGGTAATGAACTGATCCCTATCATTTCAATTCGACTAGCACCATCCGTTGACGGAAGCTTGGTCGGCGCATTGGGTCAACGAGATATTATCAACCGGATGCAATTGAAGCTAAACACTATCGGTGTGGTTCTGACCCATGATTGTGAGGTGTCTTTGATCTTGAATAGTGATCTTTCAACCAGCAACTTTGAAGGGGTCGGATCACCATCATTGTGTCAGCTTATACGGCATGAGGTTGGTGACGCTGTAATTGGCGGAACTAATTTGTACCAGTTCAGAGCTTCAGGCGGTGCGGCAGACAGCGCAGGGCAGAACGCATCAGTCACATCTAACTTTGAGCTAGGCGAGATTATCGATCTTGGTAACTCAATTCTAGGCGGAGATGGTGTTTACCCTAACGGCCCTGACTTGCTGACAGTAGCCGTGAAACTACTTGATACAAGTGGCGTTGATGGAGTGAACAAGTTTGTGGCATCAAGCCGTATTTCATGGGCCGAGTCTCAAGCATAAGGAACTGCTATGGACAAAAGAACAGTCAACTCAGCGCATTTGCGGATTGATAGTCTCGAAAAAGAGGTCGTTGCGATTAAAACCGAGGTCAAAATTCAGTTCAAAGATTTATTTGGTAGAGTCAAACGCTTAGAAACCATCCTCATAGCCGCAACAGGAACAATTCTCATTATGCTCCTGACGGTGCTTTCTAAGATGCCCTAGCCATGATCTTTGAAGCCATAGCCGCAATCAAAATAGCGAATGAGGCTATCGGCGCGATCAAAGAGTTTGCAGGCCATGTTCAGTCTGTTGGCGAGATGGGGCCGCAGTTGACAAAGCTAGCTGACGCAAAGGAAGAGATTGAAAAGAAAGCTAAAGATGGTGATATGGAGTGCTTCTTTGAACTCGAAAAAATACGATCCAGAGAAGCAGAAATAAAACAACTTTTTATATATTCGGGCCGTCCCGGACTTTGGACGGATTACGAAAAATTTATAGCGAATCGCAAACAGATCAGGGCAAATGAGAAGAAGCGGGCAGAGGCTAAACGACTGGCTAAGAAGAAAGCCATCAAGAATGCAATTACTTATGGTGCTGTCGGCATTTTTACTCTCGGTTTGGTCGGCGGGGCTGTGGCCTTTGTCATTTGGATTATATCTTTTAGAGGTAAGTAACTGATGTCACAGTTCATGGATTGCATCAAGGCTCCTAACGCAAATTTAGCAATTGCAAAGGGGCAGTACCGAAATGTTTCATCGATTCATAAGTTTGGCGCTGTTCCAGCAATGTCTCAAAATCAAACAGGCACAATTTGGGACATAGACGACACTTCATACCCCTGGGATTCGTTTGCTACGGCAGGAGTCCTTACAATACCTGTTGTAAACGCATCAGATGATGGCAAAAACATCACTTTACTAGGACTAGACGCAGACTACCTTGAAATACAAGAAACGATCACTGTCAGCAGTTCTGCGTCCACAAACAGCACCAATTCGTTTAAAAGAATTTACAGAGCATTTGTGCATGACGGTTCTCAGGCAAATGTTGGGGACATTCTGGTTCAAAAAAGCGGGGTAACAGTCGCCGCTATTAAAGCAGGCAAATCACAAACCTTGATGGCTGTTTACACGGTCCCAGCAGGAAAAGATGCTTACATTTTGAAAGGAACAACAACCTGCCAAAGTGGTGCAGACGCTACTGGTAATATGTTCATTAGGTATTTTGGCGAAAATGCATTCCGGATAGGGCATAGTTTTGAGGTATCAGGAGCAGGAGGTCAATATTCTTATGAGTTTGGCGTACCTCTTAAAATACCTGCAAAGTCGGACATTGATGTTAGAGCTACCGTTCGATCTAACAATGCGCGGGTAACAGCCGCTTTTGACATAATTCTTGATGAGTATTGATTATGACGGAACTAGAAAAGTATGACACGAATGGCAACGGGGTTCTCGATCCAGATGAAATTCTGGCTATTGAACTGGAGGATCGCCGTCGTAAAATGGAAGATGAAGATGCTCATCGCGATGAACTCCGTAGGCTTGAATCTGAGGACAGGTCAGCACAGAGGAAAATGGCATATTTCGCGTTGGCTGGCTTACTTCTTTATCCCTCTGGCATTTTTATATGTGATCTGCTTGGATTGCCTAAAGCGGCTGAACTCATTGCTGACATAGCTCCTACTTATTTCGCGTCGATTGCCGTCCTATGTAGCGCATTTTTCGGTGCGTCAGCTATCAAGAAAAAAGGCGAAAGCGGCTAGCCATGAAGCGCAAGCAGTGTGGCTATGTGTATGAAAAGCATGAATACCGCACTGATTGTGGTTGCTCATTTTTATTTAGGCCAGTCGGTAACTGCGACAAATGTGGCCGCAAACCATACGACAAGGAGTTAGATCATGTTAGGTATACTCAGCAGTCTAGTCCCCGCAGTAAGTAATGTTCTCGACAAGGTAGTCGAAGATAAAGACCAAAAGGCAAAGTTAGCCCATGAAATTGCAACACTGGCTGAAAAGCAAGCCCATGAAGCGGCTATGGCTCAAGTTGAAGTCAATAAAGCAGAAGCCCAACACAAATCAATATTTGTCGCAGGATGGAGGCCATTCATCGGATGGACCTGTGGAGTCGCGCTGGCGTATCACTTTATATTTGCTCCATTCATTGTATTTGGAGTTGCGTGGTCTGGGGCAGAGATACCTGAAATCCCTGCGTTCGATATGGACTCGCTCATGACGGTGCTTCTCGGAATGTTGGGGCTCGGCGGTATGCGGTCGTTTGAAAAGGCAAAAGGATTGACAAAATGATGAATCTCGATCAACTCCGTATGGAACTTGAATACGACGAGGGCTGTAAATACGAAATCTATTTAGATCACCTTGGACTGCCTACGTTCGGCATTGGTCATCTTGTTACAGAGCATGACCCAGAACACGAGCAAGAAGTCGGTACTGCTGTCTCTGAGGAGCGTGTCATCGAGGTATTTGAAAAAGACGTTCAGGTCACGATTGATGAGTGCAAAAAACTTTATGAAAACTGGTTTGATTTGCCGGAAGAAGTTCAGCTAATTCTGGCGAACATGATGTTCAATATGGGTTCGCCAAGATTGAGTAAGTTCAAAATGATGAGAGCTTGTATCGATGACCGTGATTGGGAAGGTGCGGCTGATCAAATGATTGACAGCAAATGGTATCGTCAGGTTACAAATCGAGCCGACAGGTTAGTTACCCGTATGCGAAATATTGCTATTATTTAACTGGGTTCCCTCAAGCTAAACCCTTTTTGCCCGTTACCCCCTAGCGGGCTTTTTTTTGTATGTTTTATGAAAAAAGTGTAAATACACGCTTGACACTCTATGAAAAATCATTAGACTACAACTATTGAATTAATAAACCCAAAGGAGAAATTCAATGAAAGTATTCAAGTTCAACCCTGAAACTGGTAAGCGTGGCGAACTCATTGACGAGATTCGTATTCCAAGCACTCAAGGTCAGAGCATCGAATTTGCTCAGTCTAAAGGTGTCCAAACACATCTTTCTTTCGTTATGCCAAAAAATAACGAAACGGCTGAATGGTCATCACATCTGTACATGGGTCGAGATGACGATCAGGGCAATCTGGTTGTCAATGAATTCGATGCTTGGGTTTGCTGTTGTACTGGCAAAATCAATGGTATCTGGCAGTGGAGCGTTATCCCTCCGTATTCATCTTTGGCTAAAAACAAGGCCGCATAAGCGGCCCGCTAAGGCCGCTTTGAGGAGGTTATC
>Ga0255763_1005482_pt1 | contig 10172 bp, 5 predicted proteins | sample 041ome_2_FD_179963 | JGI IMG/M metagenome (GOLD analysis project Ga0255763, IMG submission 179963) | Coastal salt marsh microbial communities from the Groves Creek Marsh, Skidaway Island, Georgia - 041406US metaG (version 2) | ecosystem: Environmental > Aquatic > Marine > Intertidal zone > Salt...
GTTGTTGTTAATATCCTTCCTCCTTCGTCTCTCGCGCAGCCTCGAGTGCGCGTGCGCGTGAAACTCAGCCACGTGAAACCAGTGGTTACTCGCGTATCTTCTCTCTTTCGGGTTCACGAGCGCGTAGTGTCGCGCTCTGACGACGAACGCTTTCGAAGAAGACGAAGAAGAAGAGAAAGCGCGAACGCACGCGGTCGCGTCGTTTGCTGTCGTCGACGACGACGACACGGACGACGACCGTCCCGAAGACAGAAGAAGAACGACGACGACGACGACGACGAAAACTCCAATCCGCTTCACCATTCTTTGTCGATGAGAAGAATAAAAGAGCTTCACAATCCACCTGGGAACAACAACCGATGACACTCCTCCTCGAGGGCAAAAGGCGTTATTCTTCTTCTCGGGTGAGGAGAGAGAGGAGAACACGGGTCTCATCCTTCTTTGTTGCTTTCAAATGAATGGCATTTTGTCGTTGCGCGTGGGGGAAATGCGGCACTTCAAAAGCGCTTAAAAATGGTGATGAAAAACACGACCAGACGATAACAAACGCACTCTCTCTCTTCGCAATGTTTTCCCGTTCGGAGGACTACTCGTCTGTTGCCGATGTCGTCGTTCGAGCGCGCCTGGAAGTTGTTCTTCCGCGACTTGGAGGAGAAGACTTTAACGACGAGGTCGAGGAGAAAGAGAAGACGATGGTGCGCGTCACTCTGACGATTCCGAGCAACGACGACGACGACGGCGATGAAGAAGAAGAAGAAGAAGAAGAAGAAGAAGAAGACGATGGTGCTAACGATAACGCGCATCGGCACGAGCGGAACGCGTCGTTCCTGTCGAACGTGTCCTCGATTATCACGCTCAACACGCTCAACGCGGAAGACGACGCGGAAGACGAGGAGGCTGGGAAGAGATTTCTGTTTTCGCAGGATGAGAAAATTGGTCACCTGGAAGAGGCGATTGCGTTCACGGAGGAGGATTTCGTGCGGCCAAAGTTTGCCGCGAGTCGTGGTGCTGGTACAGGCACGACGGGCAGAACGCGGGAGCAGCAGCAGCGGCACGATCGCACGGAGTCGTCTCTGAATAACGCGACGACGTGTTCGATTTTGTCTCTGGAAGATTCCGCGTTGGAGGCGGAGGCGCTCGCGGCGAGGGGTCGGATGTACGAGCAAAATACGGATTTGATGGGAGAGGAGGAAGAGGTAGATCCGAGGGTAGAGACGGCTTTGGAAGATTTGAACGACGCCGCGGAGGAAGTGAACAAAGCTGAGCAAGAGTACGATCGAGGGAAGCGGACGTTGAGAGAGGAGAAGGAGCGCGCGAAGGAAGCGGTGGACGGGATGTATAAGCAGCTGAGCGGGGCGGTGAAGAAGGCGGTGCCGGCGTTGCACAAGAGAGCGGTGGCGAGTTTGTATCAGAATAGGAGTCAAGAGGCGATGATTGCGCACGCGGAATGTTTCGATCATCACGAAAAGTGTAAGAGAACGGTTTCAAAGTTAGAGAGAATGTTAGCCAAGAGACGAGAAGAAGGGACGAGGGGAGACGGAGGAGGCGATTCTCCTCGTTCTTGCTCTTCTTCTTCTTCTTCTTCTTTTAGCAAAGACGAAGACGAGGAGGAGGATAAGGAAAACGTCACAGACGACTGCGACGACGAGGAGGACAACGAACACAGCGACATCGCCAACCCAGAGCTCGCAACCTCTCCTTCAGCCTCTCCGAAGAAGAAGAAGAAAAAACGGAAGAAGAAAAAACTGGACAAATCGAACCTCCGCCTCCTCGAAAAACTCTCCGAGGCCGTCGCCAACGTCGCCGAAGCCGAACGCGTCATGCGTCGCGCTTTGCTCGCGCACGAAACCAACGCCAAACTCGCCATGGAAGCCGTCGACGAGTGCGCTCGCCTCTCCTCCAACACCAAAAACATTCGCGCGATTAAAAAAGCCCAGCCGTACTTTGCGATCAAAAAAGAAGGCGAAGACGCCATCGAAAAACTCGAATCCTCCGTGAAAGAGATGCGCGCGAGAGTAAAATCGAGCAAAGCCAGATACGGCGAGTGTCTGGAACAGCTCGACGCCATCAGCAAAGAAATACACGAGAGAAGAGAGCTGGAGAAGAAGACAAAGGCGCTGAAATTGATGAAGAGCGCCACTCAATAAGGCGTTTCCAAAAACGCAGAGAAGAGAGAAAGCGAGAGCAAGCCCGTCAAACGAAAGGCGCGAGAAACTATATAGAGGAAAAGTGTCGCCCCGTATACGTATACGTATATATATATAGAGAGAGAGAGTTACCACTACCGCTTGTAAGATCATAGATCCGCGTACGCGCTCTTGTAGAATTCATACGTTTTCGCTCGTATTTTCCTCTCTTTTGGAAGTTTTGGATAAAGTTTTTGAGGTCAAAATTGCTTCAACATTATTCTTGGACGCCGCGCGCGCTCGCACGGTGAGTATTCTATCGCCGCCGCCGCCGCCACCACCACCACCACCACTACCATCACGACCACCACCAGCAGCTGCGAAAAGAGAAAGAGAATACGTTAACGATGACGACGACGACGTTAACGCTCTCCTCCTCTCTCCTTCGTTGTTTTTACGGCGATAACGACTTCAACGGGGGAAACAAAGGACGACGACTTTCCGTCGTCGGGAGAGCGACGACGATAACGGTCGGGAAAAGAATTGGTGGTGAAGGAGAAGGACAACGACGACGACTCGCGAGGGTCGCGGCGACGACGATGTCTTCGTCTTCGTCTTCTCCATCTCCATCTTCTTCCTATCCTTCTGCTTTGGAAAAGTTGAAGCCTCCGGAGACGCTGACGGCGACCGATTTCGTGGTCCAAGTGCCCTCTTCGCGACCGGCGGAGGCGATGTTACCGCCGCCGCCGCCGCCGCCGACGACGACGGTCGTGTCTTCGTCCATCTCGGATCCACAAGTCGTGCAAACTATTCTTCAAGCGCTCGCGTTGTTTGCGTTTGGTGGTTTCCTCTCGCTCTCGGAGACTGCGCTGACGACGCTGTGGCCGTGGAAAATCAAGGAGCTCGCCAACGAGGAAGGACCGACGTCGCCGTTCTACGCGGTGCAACAAAACGTGACTCGATTCTTGACGACTATTTTGATTGGGAGCACGGTGAGTTCGATTTTAGCGACGGCGATGATGACTGAGGCGATCGTGAAGGTGTACGGGGAGAAGGCGATTGGTCTGGCGACGATTGCGATGTCGGCGTTTGTTTTGTTATTTTGCGAGATTGCGCCGAAATCGATCGCGGTGCAGCACGCGTTGGCGGTTGGGAGGTTGGTGGTGACGCCGATACGGTTGATGTCGACGATTTTGTACCCGCTGGGTAGGATATGTACCGCCATAGTGGATTTTGGATTTCATTTGTTGCGGATACAAACGAGCGCCGAGCCATTCGTCAGCGAAAACGAGTTGAAGTTGGTATTGAGCGGAGCGATGGAATCGAATTCTATCGAAGCGAGCGAGCAGTCGATGATACGAAATGTTTTGGATTTATCGAACACGCCAGCAAGGGAGGTGATGACGCCTTTGGTGCAAATTTGCGGTATTGAAAGCAAAGCGACGTTGGAAAATTTGAAGGAACTTTGGAGGGAAGAGAAGTATACGAGAGTGATTGTATTCGACGAACGAGTTGATAATGTGGTTGGCGTTGTAAACGTGCTATCGATGATGGAAAGAGATGATTCTAAATCGGACGACACTATCGAAACGATTATGGATAAAAACGTCTATTTCATTCCCGAATCGATGCCGGTGGAGAAATTGTTGAGCGAGATGTTGAGGAGAAAGATTCACATCGCCGTCGTCGTAAACGAACACGGTGGAACTATAGGGCTTGTGACTCTCGAGGATTGCATCGAGGAAATCGTGGGCGAAATCTACGACGAAAACGACGACGATGAGTGGGGCGAGATCAAGTCGGACAGGGAGGATGATTTCGAAGAAAACGACGCGAGAGGCAAAACTTTGCCGAGGTTCGTGTACGAGGTTGTGGAAGAAGAAGTAAACGGGAAAGACGTCGATATCAACGGTGGCGTTGGGAACAGTAACAGTAGCAGTAATAGCGATAGTAGTAATAATAGCGGCGGTAGCGGTGATAGCAGCACTGGTAGTAGCGGTAGAGTGTACGAAGTGGACGCAAAAGCTGATATCGAAGAGCTCGCGGAGTATTTAGAGATTGATATTCCCAAAAGCCCACTCTACGAGACCGCTGGAGGTTGGGTGTGCGATATTTTCGCGCGAATTCCAAAAGAAGGCGAAACATTTTCGGTTTCTTACCCCGTCTTACAAGACGCTTCCGCTTCGACGCTCGCGTTGGCATCGTCGTCGTCTAACAGCAAGTTGTACGTGGACTACGCTGATGATTCGGAGGAAATTGATGGTTTAGAAGAAAATGCGGACCATAGAAAGTCCGACTTTGATCTCGACGACGATTACGCGTCTAGTTCGTCTTCCTCCTCTTCTTCGTCATCATCAAACGGTGGCATACCTGAACTGGTTTTGAGAGTTGCCATCGTAGAGGCTGACGAAAGGCGAGTTTCCTCGATTAAAATTTCAATTGGCGAAGAAAGTAAGAAGCAGGAGAAACGGGAAGGAAAAATAAATGGTAGCACCAACGACCGTCGAGGAATGAACGGCGTCTCGTCGTCTACTAAACAACAACGACAACAACCGGTATCGTGATGACGTTTCTTAAAAATAAATGTATATAATTAATTAAAAATGTTATGTGAAAAAAATAAGTTCGGATGATTTGAGGCGTTTTCGCGCAAGCGAAAGGAGAACCTTCTCACGCCTCTACCGCGCCAAAGTCTACGCGAGAAATGGTAACATCCTCATTCATATTTTGTTTCTCAGCAGCGTTCATTTTTCCATCTCCCGTAGCCGCCGACGACGACAACGTGTAAGATTCTCCGAGTCGTCGTTGCGACATCAGCCATTTCGTGATGCGACTGAATAATTCGAGCGATGTCTTTTCCTCGAGAAAGTGATCGGTTCCATCAATCGTCCAACTTTCGAGAGTGCCTTCTCCTCGACACTGTTCGTACGTGGTCACGTCGACGTTTACTTCTTTGGGAGCTCGTCTTTGCGTAGCCTCGGTTGGCAGTGTAAATTTATCTTCGTCGAAACGCTCGCTCTTGCAACCAAAAGCTGAAGAAAGAATCGACATCGACTCGCGAAAGGACGGGAATTTCGTTCCGACGATGTTCACTCCACCTTCGATGGGTACCACGGTATCGCCCGTACCGTGCACGCCGAGAAAATTCGTCGCCTTTTTAGGCTTGCACTTGGATTCATCGGCGAAAGTTGCTCCGGCAAATGACGCGATGGCACCAAAATATTCTGGTTTTTCGCACGCTAATCGATTAGCCATAAAGCCCCCGGTAGCGATTCCAAACAGATACACGCGATTCGCATCGATGTTCGGATACGCTTCCTTTACTTTTTCAATCGCATCGACGATGTATTCCGCGTCGTTGTTTTCCTCCATTTTGGCAGATTGTTCAAGATTGCAGCACGCGTCGCTTCCGGCCCAAGCCGCGCACTGGAACTCCGGTCCGATTCGAGACATGGTACTGTTGATCCAATTCGATGTCAAACGATCTGCGAGGTAGTTATTCGAATCCGACGCGATGTTACACAAAGCGCAACTCCTCGTGTTGTGCGGCGCCGAAAGAGGCAGGTACAAAAACTGATCCGAGGTGATTCGCTCTCGCATGCCTATTTGCATCAGCGTTTGCCTTCTCTCTCCTCCGCCCCCGGGCGACGCTCGAGCCGCCGTGAACGAATACAACTGCTGCGCGTCGTCGCCGAGACAAAATCCGTGCAAGTACACCACCAGCGGGTACGATTTGTCTTCCGTAAAGTCGTTCGGTTTCAACACCGAAAGAGTCGTCGATATCGGTAACGAGGCGGAAATATCTGATCTCGTGTAATCGAACGACGACGACGACGCTTCGGCGAAGCAACGACGGACGAGAAGAGAGAGCGCGAAAACGACGAGTGATGACGACGACGACGACGACGACGACGACGCGCCGAAAACAGGAAAAGGCGGTCGTCGCATGTTGAAAAGAAAGATGTGAGGATTTCTCCTTCGAATATTTTTTACCACATCGGAAAATCGAAAAGACGTTTCGTTGCGCAAAATTTTACGTCGGAACCAACGCCGCGCTACCTAACACGTATGTCTCTAATTTAATTACTAAAATCGCTTCTATTACTATCGCAACTGCGTCTCTCGACAGCGCCGCAGCTCTTATTAATCACTACCATCGCTTTTAATAAGACTATTATCGCAACTACTACTACCACTACTCTCGACGGCGCCGCCGCAGCGCTTCGACGCGCTCGCCGAGCACCCGACGTAACATCCGCCAGCCTCTTCGCCTTCGCTTCCGTCCGCGACGCGCCCGTAACAAAATTGACACTCTAAGGTTTCGTAATTCGGAATTAGCGTCACCGGCAAACCGACTTTTTCCGTGAAAAAAGTCTCCGTCGGTATCTTGCACACGTTCTTACACACCGACACGCACCCTGACTCCTCCAAAACCCGGCACCTCTTCACCAAAACGCCTTGTTTGTACCCGCTCTTCTGACTTTTCTTCCCGGGCGCGAACACTGCCTCGAACGCGTTCGCCGGTGCCCCGCTTTCTTCCACCGCGTACTCCTCCGGCACGTCGTTCACCTCCGCGTCGCCGACCAACCACGGCAACAGCAACGGCGTCACGAACGCCGCGTGTCGTCTCGCGAACCACTCCGGAAAAAGTCTCAAAAACCACCCAAACGCCTTCGCCGCTCCCGTCGGTATGAACGATTCGATGATCGCCAGACCGAACATTCGTTGCTCTTCTTCGCTCGAACTCTTCGCCACCGCGCGTACGCAGCGACGCGCCACGTCTCGCTCAAAGTTGATTTTTCCATCATCGTCATCACTCGTTGTTCTTCTTCCCTTTTCTTCTTCCAATTCTCCCTCTTCTTCGTTCAAAAACTGCGCCAAACGGCTCGCGAATATCGATATCAAAGCTCTGTCGATTTCGGAATCTTTTCTCTTCTTCGTTTTCATCGTCCGTCTCTCTTCTTCCTCCTCGTCCTCGTCGTCGTCGTCGTCGCGAGAAGAAGAAGAAGAAGCGGACGCCGGTGGTGGCGGTTTTGGAGTAATCCATCGCCTTCCCGAAGACGACGTCGAAGACGAAGAAGAAACGCGTCGTGGTCGACGACGACCGCGCGTCTTCTCACTCTTCCTCGAGGAGAAGAAGAAGGAAGAGGAAGAGGAAGAAGACGACGCGGCAAAGCGCATCATCATCGCGACGCGTTTTTGTGCGGTTTCTTCTCTCGAACGATTTTTGGGTAAAAAATCGCTTTTTCTCTCCGCACTATTTGCCGCTCGCACTTCTTCTTCTTACCTCGTCGTTTCAGAGAGAGAGCGATAGAGAGAGAGAAGAGAGAGAGAGACTGTGAACGGCGAGAGAGAGAGCGATAGAGAGAGTTAGAGATGCTGCGGCGGCGGCGCCTGCAAACGACGACGCGCCTTTGCGGTTTCCCCAACAGAGGCCTCGTCCTCGTCGCTCTTTTCTTCGTCGTCTCGCTGAGAAGCACCGACAACGTCGTCGTCGCCGCCGGCGCAAGAGGAGAGGACGCGCCGTTGTGGTGCGAACCGGATAACTGCTACGATTTGTTGGAGGTGCATCAGCACAACGCGACCAAGGCGCTGATTAAGAAACAGTACTTCAAGTTTTCGAGGATGTACCATCCGGATAAAATAGGGACGACGACGACGAGCGGCGAGAACGACAAAGACGACGAAAACGACGACGAAAACGAAAACGCTGGGATCGAAGAACGACGAAAAGAGATGACGCAGAAGTTTGCAAAGCTCGCGCGAGCGTACGAGATATTATCGGACGAAAGGAGACGCCAGGACTACGACTACGCGTTGAAGTATCCGGAGGATAGAGAACGGAACAGAGCGATGTTTTACAGAGACAAGTATTCAAACCAAGGCATGAAGGCGAGCGTTACGTATATCCTTCTCGGAATCGTGATCGTGGTGACTTTGTTTCAGTTCTTCAACGATAGGAGCGTGTATAGAAATGTGTGGTTAGATTTCAAGGCGAGCGACGTATACGCGCGAGAGATGAAGACGAGGTTGAAGAAGGTGAACGAGAGGAGGATGATGGCGAGCGTTGGCGGCGTCGGCGGGAAGAAGAAAGGCGGAGGGAGCGGAGGAGTAGGAGGAGGGGGGTCCTCGAGCTCGTTGTCGACGATGAATAGAGAAGATTCCAATTCGTCTTTGAACGCGTCGACGAGCGGGAATAACAACAACAACAAAGTGCACGCCAGTAAACGCGAAAAAAAGAAGTTTTTGAGAAATCGGAGCAAAGAAGACGAAGAGAGAGATATTTTAGACATCGAAGACGAGTTGAGAGCGCAGTTGGTGGAACAAGGCGTGTTGTCGACGCCAAACTGGAGAAACTTGGCCGTTGTCGTCGTTTCTAAATGGGCAGCGAAGAAGGCGAAAGAGCTCGGCGCCAAAGCGAAAGCGAAAGCGAGGGATCTCTCGAAGAAGAAAAAGTAGATAGATTACGTACCCGTTGGTACCTACCACTGTTAGTAAATACTACTATGTTATGCTTGTCGTTCCTTACATCTTTTCGGGATTTGACATACTAAACTACATCATCTAACTTTCTCTATCATTTTTACCTACTATGTTAAGCGCTACAATTTACTCTCTCTTTCTATATTTGATCGTACGTTTCCCTTCGAAGTTTATTGCCCAACGTCAAGTACGCTTTTTGAATCATCTGGAATTTTTCCACTTTTCCACCTTTCTTATCTGGATGCCATCTGTGCGCCAATCGTCGGTAACTATCCTTGATCTCCTCAATCGTCGCCTCGTTGCGTTTGTCGTCGAGTTCTAAAATCTTGTAAAACGATTGCGAATCCGTGGAGAGTCCACGATTTGCCGCCTTCCTCGACGCACGATCCCAATCATCTCCCCATTTCAAACGCTTTTCTTCCGCGCGCCTCTCTGCTTCCAACTTCTGCGCGCGTTGGCTCTCCAACTCCTCCCTTCTTTCGTTCCTCTCTCGACGCCGGTAGACTTGATTCTCCCAAATCGCCAACGCCCACGATTTTCGTTCCTCGTTCACCCAATCCTCCCGTTTCGTGCGTTTCCACCGACTCCACTCCGCATCGTCTCTCGCGAGCTGCGCACATTCGTCGAGCCAATTTATCGATTGCTCTGTCGCAAAGTTAAACGCGTTGTGTTCTTTTATGACATCTTCTCGATCCTTCTTTTGTTGCGCTCGAGAGCGGAAATCCAACGTTTTCGCGTAGTGTGATAGCAACGCCGCGGATATCACACCGGATAGGAAGGATAAACCATAATCCGTCATTCCAGAAAACATGAACGTCAAAGTACTCATACTTATACCCCCGATACCCATGGCTCGCTTGGAGCATGCCAATTCATCGCAGGCCACATTCCCAGATGTCCCGCACACAATCGCGCTTCTTCGTAAATATCGAATCGTTTCCTTCTTTTCCGTTTCGTGTCCGTGCGTGAATTCTACGAGATACGCGGGCAAATACACCGCCAGCGGCGTTCCCCGAGATACGACTTCTAAGTGCACGAGCACATCTTTCACGTGGTTCGTCGAAAACGTGTCTTTGAGTTCCTTCGAAGCTTTTTCACGAAGATCGTCTCGAATATTTGCCAACGCCAACGTCCACGCGAACGAACGTTTAATTTCAAACGGCAACACGGTCACATCACGCGAGTTCTGCATTTTCTTATTTGCTTCTTCAACCTCTACTTCCGTCTCTCCTTTTTTTCCTACGCTTCCTGCTAATGACGCCGGCGGCTCGATCAACCTCGCAAAATCCGGCCGCACCGAAAACGTCGCAAACTGCCTCGCCGCCGCGTCCTTCTCGAAATCGTATCGCACCGCCTCGCCGTCGTTAAATTCTCGCCACTCCTCGATCTCTTGCCACTCCACGTCGCCGTCCTCGCCGCCTCCTTTCCCTTCTTTCCTCTCTCTCCCGCTGAACCCAACCTTCGCCTTATACTTCACCCGAAACGAAACGTCCGCAAACTTCCAATACGGTATCAACGTCTTCAACACCCTCGGACCTCCGCCTCCGCCGCCCGCCGAAGAAT
>Ga0255763_1005486_pt1 | contig 10166 bp, 10 predicted proteins | sample 041ome_2_FD_179963 | JGI IMG/M metagenome (GOLD analysis project Ga0255763, IMG submission 179963) | Coastal salt marsh microbial communities from the Groves Creek Marsh, Skidaway Island, Georgia - 041406US metaG (version 2) | ecosystem: Environmental > Aquatic > Marine > Intertidal zone > Salt...
TGAATCATTACAAATTGAAAAATATGGCTTAGATAAGCCAAAACTAAAAATGACATTTAGCAATGAAAACCAAAAAGAGGTATTTTCATTTGGAACCTATAACCCAGTGACAGAACAACAGTATGTGCTATATGACAATAGTGTTTATATCTTAGATGGCATTTTCTCAGAAATGGCAAGTTATCTACCTGTTGAATTAATTGATAAAAAACCATTAGCACCCTTTGAAAAAGTCATGAAATTTGACTTCTCTAGACTTGAGCAATGGCAAGAAAATTATTTGCGAGTAGAAATAGATGATATGGGTAAAATTAAGGCTGATGGGAAAAAAATAGACTTTGATGAGATGCAGCTCGCGGAATGGTTTACTGATAATTGGTTAAAAGCAGTGTCGACCGCTGTTGAACCTTATAAGCTCGATGCTAGGATTGGATATAAGAGTTTTGATGTTTATTTAGACGATAAAGTAAAGATAACTTTTTATCGTATTCAAGAGTCACCAGAGTTACTATTATTTAGGAAGGATGAAGGTCTTTTATATCACTTTCCGCAGGATGTTGGATTTACGATGCTAAATCCGAATATATCCCGACAAGATTAATTGTGCCTGAACTTCCAGAGGTTGAAACTACAGTCCGTGGAATAAAATCAATAGAGTCATCTGTCATTGAGAGGATTGATGTGTTTAATCCAAATTTGAGATGGCCTATTTCGAATGATCTATCCTTTTTTTTAGATAACAAAAAAATATTAAGTGTCTATCGTCGGGCAAAGTACATTATTATCAAGTGCTCAAATGCACATCTCGTGATCCACCTTGGTATGACAGGTAAATTGGTGTTTGCTAAACCTAAAGACACCTTAAAGAAACACGATCATATGCAAATAAAATTTGCCAATAGTGACCAAGTCATTCGATATAACGACCCAAGGAGATTTGGATCTGCACATCTAGTTAAGAATAAACTTGAAGATTTTAGATTATTGTCTAATCTTGGCATAGAGCCGCTGGCAGAAGAATTTGATGGAAACTTTCTTTTTACTAAAGCTCGAAACAGAAATGTACCAATAAAAGCTTTTATCATGAATCATCTCATAGTTGTAGGTGTTGGTAATATCTATGCCAGTGAGGCATTATTTTTATCAGGAATCAGGCCATCGATTCCAGCAAGAAGGGTTACAAGACAAAAAATGGAGGCGCTAGTAAAAAATATTAAATATGTTTTATCTATCGCAATCGAAAAAGGTGGATCAACTATTAGTGATTTTATGAACACAAAAGGGGAGCAGGGTTACTTCCAAATTGACCACCAAGTATACAATCGTGAAGGTCAGCCTTGCAATCAATGTGGAGCTAAGATAAAAAAAATAATTATTGGTCAGCGTTCAAGTTTTTTTTGCAGTAGCTGCCAATGTTGATTGTTGAGTCATGAGAGAAACTACAACCATTGATAAGATGCTCACAAATAATCCAATTAGTTGAGCTGGTATCAATCCACTCTCTCCAAATACAATTTCAAAGAAGATCCAGGTCGCAATCCCAAAGCAAATAGATGCCAATGCGCCGTGATGATTAGCTTTTTTCCAAAAAATGCCAAAAATAAGCGGGGTAAATGCACCAGCTAAGGTAACTTTATAAGCAGACTCTACCATTTGGAAAATAGTTAAATCTGATGCTAGAGCATAATTCAATACTACAAAAGAGAATGTTACCAAACATATTCTCATCATTTTAAGAAATTCTTTATCAGTCATTCCTGGCCTGAGGGGTTTGATAACATTTTCTGCAAATGTAACAGATGGTGCTAACAGTGTTGCAGACGAGCAACTCATAATTGCAGATATCACCGCTCCAAAAAAAATTATTTGTGCAATTGGTGGAGTGTATTTAATAATAAACTCAGGGAGCACATATTGGGAGTCAAATTCAATAATTGACTGAAAATACACCGGATCGATTATTGTTGCTGAATAAGCGATAAACATTGGAACGAATGTAAAAGCAAAATAAATTGATGCTCCAAAAATAGACCCCCAGAAAGCAATCTTAGCACTTTTGGCAGAGGTAATTCTTTGAAAAACATCTTGCTGGGGGATGGAGCCCAGCATTAATGTAACCCACACCCCAAAAAATGAAATCCATGTAAAAATATCACCCTTAGGCCAAAAATCAAATTTGTTATTTTCTCTCGCATGATCAAGCACATAGGTAATACCGCCAGACATGTCAGATACGATATAGCTTATAAAGAGCAGGCCAGAAATAATTACCAACATTTGAATAAAATCAAGAATAGCAACTGATAACATACCGCCAAGAGTGGTGTATGAAACGACGATAAGAGTCCCAATAATCATTCCTACCTCTTCTGAGACTTGATGACCACTTAATACGCTGATGATCAAACCTAATGCTTTAATTTGGGCAGCGACCCATCCAAGGTATGAAATCAAAATAGCAATTGACGTTATGACTTCAATTTTACGGTCATATCTTTTGCGATAAAAATCACCAAGAGTTATAAAATTAAGATGGTATAAATATTTAGAGAATAGAAAACCTGCAATAATAAGACACAGGCTAGCCCCAAATGGATCTGCAACCAACCCATGCAACCCTTCGTTGACAAATGTGGAGGAAACTCCAAAGATGGCCTCAGCACCAAACCATGTGGCAAAGACGGTTGCAATGACAACCGGCAAGGGTAAATGACGTCCTGCGATGGCAAAATCTCGCGTATTTTTAACTTTCGTGGATACGTAAAATCCTATACCAACAGATATCAGTATATAAACACAAACAAAAGTGAGAAGCATATGTTCGAAGTTTGTTGATTAAAAAAGAAAAATAATAATAAATAATTGAACGCACATCAATATAAAAAAAACAGCAATAACCCATTTTAAATAATTATTATTTTTTTTATGCTGCGCATTTGAGAGCTGTTGTTTTACTAATTGATTTGATAAATCAACTTGCTGCGTTTTAAGTTGCTCATAGTGTGGAAGATTTTTAATAATATTGAGCCATTTTGGAAAATCTTTCTTTAGTGATTTAACAAAGTGTTTAATACCCAGCTGTTCTTTGAGCCATTTTTCTAAAAAAGGCCTGGCGGTTTTCCAAAGGTCTAGATCTGGATTCAATTCTCGGCCAAGACCCTCCACATTTAATAAAGTTTTTTGAAGCATCGTGAGTTGAGGCTGTATTTCCATGTTAAATTGTCTGGAAGTTTGAAAAAGCCTGATCAGTAATTTACCGAAAGAGATTTCTTTGAGTGGTTTATTAAATATGGGCTCACAAACTGCTCTTATTGCATTCTCAAATTCATCTACTGAGGTGTCTGATGGTACCCAATTGGAGTCAAGATGAGCTTGAGCTACTCCACGGTAATCTCGATTAAAAAAGCAAACAAAGTTTTTAGCTAAATAGTATTTATCCTCCTCGTTAAGGGTGCCCATAATCCCAAAATCCATTGCCACGTAACGCCCATCTTTCGCAACTTGTATATTTCCTGGATGCATATCAGCATGAAAAAAACCATCTCTAAAGACTTGGGTGAAGAAAATGGTGACCCCATTTTCTGATAGTTCAATCAGATCTATTTTATTTTTCTTTAATACGTCTATTTGCGATATCGGAATACCATCCATTGCTTCCATCACCATCACTTTTTCATGACAGAAGTCCCAATATACTTTTGGCACAATCAATAATTTTTTATCTTTGAAGTTTTCTCCCAAGTGCTCACAATGTCCAGCCTCTAGGAGGAGATTTAATTCTGATTTAGTGTGTTTCTCAAATTCATTTACTACCTCAACTGGCTTTAAACGCTTTCCTTCAGACCATAAAATTTTTAATAAACCAGCAACCCACTTGAGGAGCTTGATGTTATTTTTAACTTGTCTCTCTATATCAGGCCTTAAGATTTTAATTGCTACTTTTGAACCATCCATCAATTCACCAAGATACACTTGAGCAACAGAGGCGCTAGCAATCGGCTTTTCTGAAATATGCCTAAATATTTTTTGATAACCTGCTGGATAAGCTTCATCAAGAATTTTCTTTGTTTCTTTAAAACTGAAGGGAGGTACTTTATCCTGAAGTTTTGCTAGCTCATTAGCAATATCAGTGGGTAAAAGGTCTCGTCTTGTTGATAACATTTGCCCAAATTTAACAAATATTGGTCCAGCTACTTCAAGAGCTCTTCTTAAGTTTTCAGACTTCGTCCCACTTTTAAAAATTCGCAATGGGAAAAGCAAATAGGAAAGAAATCTTACATAAATATTAGAATTAAAAAATAAATCTAATTTATAGAATAGGGCGATGCCTATGAATCTTAAAAATTTAAAGACGGTCATTTAAAAATCTCATTATATTTACGTTGTAAATTTTCAAATCTTATTAAAAGTTCATCAACATCGTCATTAAATTCTTTTACTTGATAGGGCTTAGCGAAAATTTTATTTTCTTCTTGATAATATTCCACAGTTGTTTCCATTATATTTTTTGAAATATCACGGATTTGGGTGATGATTTTGTTCGATAATCTTTGATAAATTCCTGCAGCTTGAGGACCTAGGTATCTATCTATCTCTAAACTTAGATCCCACTCTAAGTTTTTTAAAACTTCGCTTAATTTTTTTGCTAATTTCATGTCACCTTGGATTTCGATATCATCAAGGTCTTGCTTTGTTATCATTTGAAAGACGGTTCTATTTGAAACTTTGATCGTTAAACTTGGTTGCGACTCAGCATTTTTTACTAATGAGAGTGATCCGTCATTATTGATCTGCATTAACTGAATGAAAAGATCATTGCCGTAATTCAATTCAATTACTTTTCCTGCAAAATTTACTAAATGGGGTTTTGTCCAGTCGTTTTGATGAAGAATATGATTTACTCCATCGATCATTTTAGTTTTTACCATCATGATTTATATCCAGAGTGAACAGCGATTACTCCTGCAGATAAATTGGTGTACGAAGTTTTACAAAACCCAGCATCATTAAGCATATGTAACAATGTTTCTTGGTCCGGGTGCATGCGAATTGATTCTGCTAAATATTGATAACTTTTTTCATCATTTGCAATTTGCTTACCAATTTTAGGAATGATCTTAAATGAAAAGAGGTCATAAATTTTTTCAAGTGAGGAGTGAATTTTAGAAAACTCAAGAATCACAATCTTACCTCCAGGCTTGAGACATCTGAACACTTCGTTTAATACAGACTGTTTGTTGGTCATGTTTCTTAATCCAAAACCAATACTGACCACATTAAATGAATTGTCAGGGAATGGAATTTGTTCTGCGTTTATGAGCATGGAGGGAATTATTAAGCCATGATCAATAATTTTTTTTTGACCCTCTTCAAGCATGCTTTGATTTATGTCGCTGTGAATGATAGATGCTTTTGGATTCTTTTTTTTGAATAAAATTGACAGATCTCCAGATCCTGCCGCAAGATCTAAAATATGATCATTATCTTTTATAGTGATATTTGTAGCAACATAGCGCTTCCAAAAACGATGAAGCCCAAAAGACATGAGGTCATTCATTAAATCATATTTGGAAGCAACTGATGAAAAGACTTCTTTGACTAATGGTTCTTTTTCTTCAATGTCGATTTCACTAAATCCAAAATGCGTTTTATTTTTTTTCAAAATGTTGTTTCAGTTTTATTTGATAGTCTTGCCATAAAATATCATAATTTGATGCCAATTCATAAAGATAATCCCATGTATATAAGCCCGTGTCATGTCCATCACTGAAAATCAGTTTGACAGCATAATTGCCAACAGGCTCAATGGCTTGAATTTCAACATTTTCTTTTCCTATCTGCAATACAGCCTCAGATGGGTGATGCCCTTGAACTTCTGCAGAAGGAGAATAAACTCTCAAAAACTCTGCTGAGAGCATGCATTCAGTGTTGTTGTTGAAGTTGATTTTTAGAAGCTTTTGTTCTTGATGATAATTAATTTCAACAGGGACGGGGGCAGCCACAATAAAACTACATTAAACTTTTTAATTTTTTTAAAGCGTTTTGCTCTATTTGTCTAATTCTTTCTGCAGACACACCTAGCTCATCAGCTAATTCATGGAGTGTTTTAGATTTTTCTTCACTTAACCATCTAGATTCTAGAACGTAACGACTACGCTCATCAATTGATTTAATCGCATTAGATAACGCTGAAAGATTATTATATTCCGACTCTTTGGAAATTAATTGTTTAACCGGGTCTGCATTTTCATCTTGCAAATAAGATATGGGGCGAAATACTTCATCTTCATTATCTTCATCTTGGTAGTCAAGAGCGATTTCATTACCGTTGAAACGGTATTCCATTTCTTTAACATCAGATTCTTTAACATTTAACTCTTTTGCAATTTCTTTGATTTCTTCTTGCTTGAGCGGTTGTAATGTTTTTTTCATGCTGCGGAGATTGAAGAATAATTTTCTTTGCGCCTTGGTAGTGGCTGTTTTAACTAAACGCCAATTACGGACGACAAACTCCTGAATTTCTGCCTTGATCCAGTACATCGCAAATGAGACCAGCCTGACCCCTCGAGATGGATCAAATCGCTTCACAGCCTTCATTAATCCAATATTTCCTTCTTGGACAAGATCTGCCTGATTTAAACCATAGCCTGAATACGAGCGAGCAATTTTTATTACCAGCCTTAAATGAGACATAATTAATTGTCGAGCCGCATTAAGATCATTTTCTTCATGAAGTTTTTTTGCTAAATCCATCTCTTCTTCTTCGGTAAGCAGAGGAATCGCCTGCACCTGCTGTTGGTAAAAGTCAAAGCTATCCAAAGACGGACTTAAAGGTATGCTTAAAGCATTATTCATAAAATAATTTCCTTAATTTCTAATGTTATTTTAGCACTCTATAACTAAGAGTGCTAATTTTAGATAAAAGTTCACTTAAAATCAATGATTTAACTATTATTTTTTACTTTTGATAGGGTGCGATTTGTAGAAAAATATGAGGCGAGCCAACCGATGACAATAGTAAGCATTATCATTGCCAAATAATGAGTGATGAGTAAATCATTAATGGAAATATTGAAGCCGAGTATAGACTCGATAACGTAGGCATAATAGTTAAAAATAAAGATCATTAACTTGATAATCGCTATTGCGACAATTGCCCCACCGATTCCATAAAATATTCCTGTATACAGGAAAGGCCGTCTAATAAATGCATTTGATGCACCAATGAGCTTGCTGACTTCTATTTCATCTTTAAATGATAAAGCTTGCAATCTAATGGTATTGCCTATAATGACAGCCAATACACATAATAATAAGATCCCTAAAAAGTTAATAATGAGTTCACCTAAAGATAAAATGGAATTTAGTTTATTCACCCAAGTAGAGTCCAATAATACATCATCTATAATGGCAAATTCTTTTAGTTCTTTTACAAGGTAATCAATTTCATTTTCATCCAGCGTTGCTAAGGATAAGTAGAAACTATCCGGTAATGGGTTTTTTTCAATCAGGCTATCCCCATCAATCATAATTTTTTTCTGTAATTTAACCCAAGCATCTTCTTTTTTTTCAAAGGTAATTTTGCTAACAATGGGTTGCTCTTTCAGGAAGCTGGTAAATGTTTTGAGGTCATCATCTTTATACTTATTTATTAAAAAGATGCTTATTTCCGCAGAGTATTCAATTTGCGAGGAGGCTTGCTTTATATTCTCCAAAAATAGAAGTGCAGACATCGGTAGACAGGTTGTGATGCCAATAATGAGAAACATTACCAGACTTGCAGCCTTGGCATAAAATAATCGGCGCAAAGCCACTTTAAAAGCTTCAATGTGATTAAGCAGGTAGTTGATCATATGGCTGTTGATTTAATTTAAGTTGTCCATTTTCTAGATGTATATGTTTAAAGCGCATAGGAATATTTGGTAGCTCGTGAGTTGAGATAATAACTGTGACCCCAACTTGTTGAAAGCTGAAAAAAATATTCATAATATCGTTTGCATAACCTTTGTCTAAGTTTCCTGTAGGCTCATCGGCAATAATAATACTCGGACGACATACAATTGCTCTTGCTATAGCCAAACGCTGTTGCTCCCCACCTGATAAGGTAATGGGCATCATTCTTTCTTTGTTAAGTAGTCCCACTTTATCAAGAGCAGCTCTAATCCTTTTTTCCGCTTCCTCACCAAAAATATTGTTGACCGCTAAGGGCAGGGCAACATTTTCATAGCAGTTTCTGTCATACAACAACTTATGGTCTTGAAACACCATACCAAACTTTTTTCTGATCTTATTAAGTGTTGTATCTTTTGCTTGTGCAAGATTAAAATTTTCAAAAATGACTGTTCCTGATGATGGTTTTTCAATAGAAGATAGTACTTTTAAAAGTGTCGATTTACCGGCACCAGAGGCTCCTGTAACGAATACTAATTCTCCAGGAAGTATTTCAAGGCTTATGTTCTGAAGCGCCTCTTGATAACCAGGATACCTTTTGTAAACTTGATCAAAACGAATCATTCCAACATACCCTCTACATAATCTTCAGCACTAAATATCTTAAGGTCATCAATTTTTTCCCCAACACCAATAAATCGGAGGGGTATCGGTTGTTCTTTTGCAATCGCCGCAACAATTCCTCCCTTAGCCGTGCCATCCAGTTTAGTCATAATTAATCCAGTTAATGAAACTGCCTCATTGAAAACTTTTATTTGATTGATTGCATTTTGACCAGTATTGGCATCTAAAACTAAGATCGTTTCATGTGGAGCGGTTTCATCAAATTTTTGAATAACCTTTTTTATTTTAGTAAGTTCATCTATAAGATGTTTTTGGGTCGGAAGTCGACCAGCAGTATCAGCAATTACAATATCTATTCCCTTAGCCTTAGCCGATTGCATTGCATCAAAAATTACCGCACTTGGATCTCCTGTGTTTTGTGATATAACGGTGACATTGTTTCGATCGCCCCAAACTTGAAGCTGCTCTTTTGCTGCAGCACGGAAAGTATCACCAGCCGCAATTAGAACACTCTTTCCTTCATCTAGGAGCAGTTTAGTTAATTTACCTATAGTGGTCGTTTTACCTGCCCCATTCACCCCTACAACCAAAATCACAAAAGGAGTAGTTTTAATATGAATTAATGGTTTTTCAATTTGCTTCAATAGTTCTGATAGAATTTTTTTAAGCAAATCTTTTAATTCAGAACCATCTTCTAATTTTTCTTTTTTTACTCTGTCTTTTAATTGAGTAATAATTTGTTGAGTGGCAGCATAACCGACATCTGCAGCAATCAAAGTCATTTCAAGTTCATCATAAAACTCTTGATCAATTTTTTTTGTAAATGACAAAGAAGATAAATTTTCACTAATAGCATCTCTTGTTTTTTTGAGACCTTGCTTAATTTTTTCTGCGAAGGAAAGCTTTTCTTCCTTATTAGGCGAGCCTTCTTTTTCTATTACCGAATCTGTTTCAATTTTTTTATCTGGTCTTAATTGTTTTTCTTCATTTTTTGGTTTAGTTTTTTTGACAGACTCTTTTTTTACTGTTTTTGATTTTGTTACAGCCGTTTTTTTTGGCTCTGTTTTTGGCTTGGTTTTTTTTTTGACAGGTTTTGAATCAGTTTTTTTTGATTCATCACCTTTAAAAAGTTTTTTTAGGAAATCAAACATAATTTCTTTATGATGTGAGCGAACTTACTTTATGTTTAACAGTCATTGTTAATAATTATAGCAAACATTAACCTCTATCATTTCAATATTATGCGAATTTTATTAAGTCTTTTTCCATTATTTTTTTGTTTTTCACTGTCAGCTGCTGTTCAAGAATTCAAACTTGAGAAAGGCATGAGAATTATTGTTAATGAAGACCATAGAGCCCCTGTTGTCGTTTCACAGGTGTGGTATCAAGCTGGTAGTATCGATGAAGTTAATGGTAAAACTGGTGTTGCCCATGTTTTAGAGCACATGATGTTTAAGGGTACCAAGTCAACTAAGCCTGGAGAGTTTTCTGAAATTATTGCTCGTGCCGGCGGTAGAGAAAATGCGTTTACTGGAACTGACTACACTTGTTACTTTCAAACGATGGAGAAATCCCAGTTAGAACTATCATTCAAAATGGAATCAGACCGAATGCAAAACCTTGTGATTTCTGCGAAAGAATTTGACAAGGAT
>Ga0255763_1005500_pt1 | contig 10140 bp, 9 predicted proteins | sample 041ome_2_FD_179963 | JGI IMG/M metagenome (GOLD analysis project Ga0255763, IMG submission 179963) | Coastal salt marsh microbial communities from the Groves Creek Marsh, Skidaway Island, Georgia - 041406US metaG (version 2) | ecosystem: Environmental > Aquatic > Marine > Intertidal zone > Salt...
AATTGTAATTCGGAGCGGTGAACCAGTCATCAGTTACAACGTTTTCAGGGATCCTTTTAGCAATGGTATCAATGCGGTATTTGGTCAGGAATACTGCATCAAGCAAGTGCTGGACATCATTGAATCAGCAGACAAAGAGGTTGGGCCAAATCGGGGAATTATTCTGGTGGGTCCCCCCGCCTCAGGAAAAACAAATGTTGTAGACCTGATCATTCGTGCATTGGAGGAATATACAAAGCAGATTTCGGTAAGGCTCTATACTTTCTTTTTCAGTTTTGAAAACGAAGATGGAAGCCGCTGCGTTGAAGTACACTCCTCTTTCCATCATAACCCTTTACTGCTCTTTCCAACCTTGATGCAGAAGGCTGACGGGAGTTTGAGCCGTCCCCGGCAAGAACTTTTTGATCATATCAACCAGCAAAAAGGAGAACGAACACTACTGATTCCCTGTTTTTACCAAAATGCCAATCTTGATAAAAAAACTCTCGATATCCTTGAAGAACTCCTTAGTAATCCGAAAAATAAAGGAATGAGCCTTTTTGAGGTCCTAGAAAAGTATGTTCGAGTGGAAGAAATCGAGTTTTCTGGGGCCCAAGCTCATGGAATTTCCAATATAGATGACATGCAGCACCTGCGAGTCCGTGTCAGTCCTCAGGATCTGAGTGCAGAAGATATGGGGATTGTGAATGAGCACTTACCAGGCAAGTCTTTGCGGTATTATGAGGGATCAATCATTGGATCCAATCGAGGAATTCTCCATATTCATGACGCTTTTGGTGTGAGTGGAGAGCGGATTCGTGAGAGTGATTATAAGCCGCTATTGATGTTGCTTGGAAGTGGTAGGGTTTCGGTTGAATCTACGCAAACCGCAGTCGATAGTACGGTGATCCTAACAACCAATATTGAGGAAATGGAACTGTTGGATCACCAACTGACCTCCTCGAAGTTACTGGACCGGATAGAGAAGGTCCCCGTCAACTATCTTTTGGATGCGAGTAGTGAAACCGACATTCTGAGAAGAGATCTGGCAAATATGCGTGAGAAGTACGACGTTGATCCAAACCTTCTGAGGATCGCTTCATACTACTCTGTGATGACAAGGCTCCTGCCGCCAATGCGGAAGAAATTTCCTTCAAGTTGGAGTCAAAGGAAAATTGAACTCTATCTAAACATCACCCCTGAGCAAAAGCTGTTCATCTACTCGGCGTACGCTGAAGACCCCGTCAATACCATCAAAAAGCTTCCGCATTGGCACCCTTTCCGAAACGAGGCCATGCGACTTGGTTTGAATCTGAACGATGAGCATAGTTTTAGGGATCAGATCTCTCACCATCCTGAATCGGTTAACCTTCGGGATTCAGGGCTTTTCAGTGAGGAAGATTTAAGATTGATTGATGATGAATTTATGCGGGATTTGTGGAAGGAACACTATCCCAATGAGGGACGAAATGGGATTTCGATCCGACAGTTGCAGAATGTGATGCGCAACACGATGGCTAGTTCAGACGGACTGAAAGTACACGTCGGTATCTTCTTAAGCCAACTCAACCGCATCATTACAGAAGGTCCAGATTTACATCATTGGTTAGAGATTGATACCCGTTACACACGCAAGCGGAAGCCTATATTAGACAGAAGTGTCGGTCGCTATGACTTGCACGAAGGAGAAGGAGATTACGGAGACTTCCAGGGATTGGTAGGGGTAGTGCGAGCGATTTACTTTCACATCATTCGCAAGGAAATCACAGTTTGTACTGTGGACCGTGATCCACGGCAAATTGAAGCTGATCTGAGAAGGTACCTTCAATACGCACTATTGGCTCGTGCACAGAGGAACAGAGCTTTTGCCCACGTGATGGTACCTCGCTTTACTTTCATTGATCCAAACAGCGGTATGAAAGTAGACGAGCCCGATTACAACTACATGAAGAGTATGGAAAGAGTGATGGAACCGGAAATGGACGAAGAATTGTTCCGGCAAATGATTGCACAAAAGTTCTTGGATCTTCAATCTAGTGGAGAGTTAGTGCTGGAAGGAAATAGAACAATCATTAACTCAAGGGATGACAATCTGTTGAATTGCTTCGCACAGGAATACTCCAGGGCACTCTCACACCGCAAAATCGAGGAAGAAATCAACCCAGAGGTGCTACACAATGCTTTCTTCCATAAGTTGAATGACCTAAATCACTACAAGAGCATTGATCTGGGAGTTCAGAAGCTGGTCGAGACAATCATCACAAACATGCATCAACGATTTGGCTACTCACGAAGCATTGCGTTGACCACAATCGTTTACGCCTTGAGAAAAGATATTGTCAATTTTAAGGAAATCCTGAGTTGACGCATTTTTAGAAGAGTCGGCTTCCGTTGGGAACGACTCTTTCGGGCGTTGTCAACACCACAGATCCCTGTTCGTCTGGGAAACCTGTCACCAAGCACTCAGAAATAAACGGCCCGATCTGCTTTGGTGGAAAATTTACAACCGCAACGACTTGCCTGCCTAGTAAGTCCTCCGCCTGATAATGTTGCGTGATTTGAGCACTTGAGCGCTTCACTCCTAACTCTTCTCCAAAATCAACCCAGAGTTTCCAAGCTGGTTTGCGAGCCTCTGGAAAAGGCTGCACATCGATGATGGTACCCACCCTAAGGTCCACCTTCATAAAATCTGTCCACGATAGATTGCTCATGTCTTCACCATTTTATTGCCAAAAAGAGTTTGCCATTCTTCGGGTTTCATCTGCTTGGCATCCACTCTTCGGTATTGTTGCCCGATCTCATAGGCTTTTTTGACAGCAGGTCGGCTACCAATCAGGTTTAGGTAGTCAGCCACGTATGGAAACATTGATAAATCTTGTTTCTGCCTCTCCCAACCAGTTGCCCAAGGATAGATCGCCATATCTGCAATGGAATAGGTCCCAGCCACAAAGTCGCGATCCCGCAACCGATTATTCAGGACACCATAGAGACGACTGGTTTCTTGGGTATATCGTTCCTGAGCATAAGGTACCTGCTCTGGAGCATAGATATTAAAATGATGATTCTGTCCCAACATGGGACCGAAGTGCGCAACCTGCCAAGTTAGCCACTGCTCCACCTCCCAGGCTTCTCGAATTCCTTGAGGATAAAATCTTTCCGTCTTTTGAGCGAGGTAGCGCAAGATTGCACCTGATTCAAACAAGGAGAGAGGACCCTCTCCATCTTCAGGCTCGGTATCCACCATTGCGGGCATCTTGTTATTTGGCGAAATCTTTAGGAACTCGCTATCGAATTGATCTCCTTTGAGAATATCAACTGGATGAATTCTGTAATCTAGCTTGGTTTCCTCGAGAAAGATGGTGATTTTATGCCCATTGGGCGTGGGAAAATAATAGAGTTCGATCATCTAAACTTATCCGATCACAAGAGAAGGTTTGTAAGTAATTATTGAAAGGGCTGCTTCCACTCCCACCAAGCCTTGGTCAATAGTCCACTCAATACGAGCCCTCCACCAAGAATTCCTAACTTACCGGGTAATTCTTGTAAGAAGAGCCAGGCCAGTAGAATACCGACAACACTTTCCAGAAGCATGATCATGCTTGTTTCTGGTGCACTGATATAGCGTGGGCCCGATTGAATTCCAATGTAAGCCATCGGTAGACAAACTCCCCCCAATAACAACAACCAGCGTAAGTTTTCCCAAGGTGGAAATGTAGCACCACCGAGTAAGCCAGATCCAATACTAAGTAGGAAACAGGCGGGCACAAGAACTGGTGTTACATCCAAGGGAGCCCGAGAACGTGCCCCCAAAAAATTAATGGCTGTTGCCAGCGCGGCACCAAGCGCCATCAAGAGTCCAAACGCGCTTGATCCTGATTCACCCATGGCGGCGCTATCCATGACTATCAAGGTCGATCCAACGATGCTGATCCCGATCAAAATCCAGGTCGAGTGGTTGATTTTTTCACCCAGCACCAGCCAACTCAGTAACCCCGCGATTACTGGAGTGGTATTTAGCAACAACAGGACGTGAGCTACTTGAGCATGTTGAATTGCCAGAACAAAACAAGTGGAGCTACAAATCAAACCAAGCATTACGACCCATCCTGGTCGGCCAACCTGTCGAACCTGCTTCCACCAGTTCATTTGGTAACGCAAACCTGTGAATAGCGCGAGTCCGATACCTTGAAATAAACTGCGCCAAAACAACTGGATTTCCAAAGGTTGATCGGCCAACCGAATCAATAGGGAGTCGGGTGAGATGAACAGAACCCCCATTGTGACCAGTAGGAATCCCCGAATGCGATGAGGAGATTGATCAGTCAATGAGTTGACCGCTTTCTTGTCGAAGAGACTGATTCTGAAAAGTAGAAAAGAATGACCAGCGGTTATCTTTCAAAGGTAGACCAGAACAAGGACACCCGTGTAGGAATAGAGTTGAAGCCCCAAGGGTACCTGGGCAAGTTCAAAAGCTCCAAAGTAACCAATGATTGGGAAGGAACCCAGACGTTGATTTATCTGCTTGAGGTCGACATCATCCTCACCATAGAGTGGACGCCCACGTGCAGCACAGTTGAAATAGATCCCAAAATCAGGTGTCTCTGGCAAAGTATCCCAGATTCGATCTAACATGATTTCTAGATCTTCTTCTGCGGCTAATCGATTACGCAAGGCAAAGGAAACAACATTCCCCTCCTTGACCAGTTCTGGGACTTCCAAGCCTTGGCTGACAACATCGATTCCACTGAGATGCCTTATGATCGTAGACTCTCCTACAAACTGGGGCTCTTGGGGATTTAATGGAAAGCTGAGCATCAACTGTTGCGCAGCGCTTTCGATATCATTGAATCCAAGTTCAATAGCTGCCTGCACGTATGACTCTAGCGCTGAGTGTCCATCCAATTCGATAATCTGGTTGTTTTCTACTTTTGTGATGAACATGGGTTCCCCAATCACCAGGGCGGATTGAGTCACTCCTACTTGGTAACGAAATTCCCCAATCAGCGTCATTCCAGAGATGCCATGCTCGACGATTTCTTCCTGTCCCAGTTGGACAGAGCGATTCCAGGCACCATCATCACAGGAACCGGCACCAAAAACTTGCGGCTGATTGCTTGTATAGCGCAGGGTATTGATGAAATTATGTGGAGTTTGCTGATAGGCATCAGGGAAGAAGAGGAAAAGGGGCTCTTCACACTTCAGCCCTTCAAGAAATTCACGAAGTTGGTGAGCCACACTTGGAGAATGCTCTCGACGCTGGCAGGTTGTTAGGGCATTGGTTCTGATTTCTGGGGTCTGGGCCAATAAGATGACAAGGCCTGGTTCCCCAAAAATTTCCCCATTTTCAGAAAGTACACCACCAGCACTGCAACCGGCCCATTGGGTTCCGGGTGTATTCTCAACCAGGATTTGTCTAATCTTCTCAGCATGATCTAGATGCTCTGCTGAAAAGAAGACTAGTCCCCAATCCACAAATCCCCGAACTTTCATGCGGGCTTGTTGGATAGCTTCTTCGACTGCGTGAACGGAGTTAGATTTTCTGGAACTTCCTGTCCCGATAGTGCTCATTAACTAAAATCTCCAGTGACTTCGTCGTTCAGCAATAATGGGTTTCGAGTAGGGCCGTATTTGAAATGGAATTATCAGTCTCGATGCTGAGGAATCTAATCGGTAAAATGTATGTGAACATTTTTTTTTGAATATAGCAGATCAAAGCTAACAAAAAGCGTTTTCAAAGGCCATGAATTTCATGATCTAACCGATCTCTTCTCCAAAAGAGTGGAGATCAATTTACCAGCCTCATTTTCAAAAGATAAATTATGGAAAAAGTGATCAAATCAGAAAAGGAATGGAGGGATCAACTGACCTCAGAGGAATTTTACGTTTGTCGCCAAAAAGGCACCGAGCGGGCCTTCACTGGGACTTACAATCAATATAAGAAACCTGGAACCTACGTCTGCACATGTTGTGGTCAGTCATTGTTTGATGCAAACGATAAGTTTGATTCTGGCACAGGATGGCCGAGTTTTACGCAACCAATTCATCCAGAAGCCGTTGCAACTGAAGTGGACCGGAGTCATTTTATGGTTCGAAATGAGGTACTTTGCGCCCGTTGTGATGCGCATCTTGGCCATGTGTTCGATGATGGCCCAGCCCCAACAGGCCTTCGCTTCTGTATGAACTCCATTTCGCTGAAACATCAGCCACCTCAGTCAGATGAGACAGAATGAACCCCAAGCAATATCATGTAGTCTTGCTTCATGGTCTGGCTTGTGATCCTTACCTCTGGGAAACAACGGAAGGACATCTTCAAAGAGCTGGTTTTGAGGTACACCAACCTCTTATGCGGAATCAAGATTCTATCTCAAAAATGGCTGAGTTTGTTTTGGAGGAGGTCGAGGGAGAATTCATTCTTGGGGGGCTTTCAATGGGTGGCTATGTCTCCTTTGAAATTTGGAGACAGGCTCCGGAACGTGTAAAGGCCATGATTCTCTGTGATACAAAACACAGACTGGACGCTCCAGAACGTGTAAAAGCCCGTGAACAAACAATGCGATTGGTGGAAAAGGGAAAATTTGATCAGATGGCTAGCCTTTTCCACGGGATGCTAACTGCTCCGGATTATCTAAATGATGTCCAGAAATCAGAGAAGTTGATGGCGATGATCTATCGGACTTCTCCCGAAGAATATTTAAGGCAACAAACTGCAATTTTTTACCGCCCTGACAGTACTGAAACCTTGGTAACGATTGACTGCCCTACTCTGATTCTGTGTGGGGAGCTTGATCAAATCACTTCACCTGCGGTTCATCAGGAGATGGCTGGCAAAATACCCAGATCCCAACTTGAAATCATCTCAGGGGCTGGTCATCTATCCACACTTGAAGCCGGTGACAAGGTTGGACCGCTCATCTGTAATTGGTTACTCGGGTTAGCCGATTGATGAAAATTTTTCTCATCATGGAATGACTCTGAAAATCCAAGATCTATCAGCAAAACTACCGAAGTTTACTTTAATTGAGTTCAAATGAACCCATCAATTTCTAGAAGTTTAGATTCCTTGACTTGCCTTCGGCTTGAGCGGAACATGGATTTCCTTGGTGATAATTTGCCTGCTTGAATGTTGGAGAGTTTTATCGACTGCCTGCTTAGGAAAATCTTTACCCATAGGAGTCAGACATGCTGAAGCAATCGATCATCGAACTTTACGATGAATATACACACTCTGGTTTACCACGACGCCATTTTCTGGAAAGGTTGGCCCAATTGGCAGGGGGAACTGCAGCCGCTTTAGCGCTGCTGCCAGTATTGGAGAATAACTATGCGATGGCCCAGGTAGTAGCGGAGCAGGATGTCCGGCTGACGACTGGGACTATTGAAATTCCAACCCCAAATGGTCCTATTGAAGCTTACGCTGCAAAACCAAAGAACTCAGGAAAGCTGCCGGCTGTGATTGTGATTCATGAGAATCGTGGTTTGAATCCACACATCATGGATGTTGCTCGGAGAGCAGCGGTGGAGGGTTACTTAGCTTTAGCACCTGATGCGCTAAGTCGTACGGGCGGTACTCCCAGTGATCAGGATCAGGCGCGCAGCTTGATTCGGGAACTGGATATGGGGGTTACCCAGCAGGACTACTTGTCTTCAGTCAGCTTCGCAAAAAATCACAGCGATAGTTCTGGAAGAGTTGGCTGCGTTGGTTTTTGTTGGGGAGGTGGGATGGCAAATCAATTGGCTGTACACTCAACTGATCTTAGTTGCTCAGTCTCATTCTACGGAAGTCAAGCCAGCGCTGAGGATGTGCCGAGGATGAAAATTCCTTTAATGTTACACTATGCGGGCCTGGATGAACGAATCAATAAAGGCATTCCTGAATTCATCAATGCGCTGACGGTAAACGCTGCCCCTTTCACAATGCATATGTATCCCGGTGTCAACCACGCCTTCCATAACGACACCAACGGTGCACGTTTCGATCAAGTTTCAGCAAATCTAGCCTGGCAAAGAACGGTTGCATTCTGGAACCACTACCTCAAGATCTAGTACCTACCTTGATTACCGGGCTCTAAGCCCGGTCCTCTGATCAGGCCACCCTACAGATTTCCTATCCATCTAGCCGAATTGTTTATTAAAATCATCAATTGACTAAATTATTGTTCAGCGAAAACATGTTATTTTTCAGATAACATGCTCAGCGAGCCTTACGCACGATTTAGTTTTAAACAACGAAGAAATCTCCTGTAGAGAAAGAGAAGTTAGAAAAAATATTTAAAATTATTTTGCAAGTGCGAAAAAATTAAGTAAACTTACTAAACATCAGTTGGAAATTTATTCACAATTTTTTCTACAGGAGACAATATGCACCCCGCATATCAAGAATATCAAGAAATTGAGCTTCAACGGTATTTCAAGAGTGAATATCGAGATGACTGGGAGTTTGCAATGATCCAGTTTGTCGACAAGCGAAAAGAGAGAAGAAGCGCGTCAGTTCGAAAATTTTTTCTCAAGGCTTGGCAAGGTCTGCTAGATTTTGCTGGTATCCACAAGCACTACGGGCTTGACCACAAGCACCCTCGAGCCATCTAATCATCGCTTGAAGGCAGGGGGTCTCGTCAAAGATGCGGGGCCTTCCTGCTTACCCAAATTTTCAAACAATCATTGTTCTGGTCAACAACCTCAATCTACTCCCACCTAGTTCTAGATTTTTAGTTTAGCTTAATTTCCGAAGGCTAAATCAGGCCTAATTTGTACTCTCCAAAAATCTTCCATCAATCTCCTCTTTATTATCGGAAGAAAATCCAAGGGTGGACACCCAAAGGGATCTACGGCAGACTATTTCCCATTGGTTTAATGAGTGTCATGTAATTGGATTCTTCAATCACCCGCCCTTGATGTTTAGCAAACTCTCACAATCGTCTCAGTTTTGGATCACGTTGGCCCTAGTGGTGGCTGTCCATCTGCTTATAATATTTATAGCGCTGATGGATTATCAAACGATAGATCCCGCCTCGTCGAAAGAGAATGTTGTAGAGCCTGAAGTGGTGAAATCAGAGTCTCCTTGTGATGGAAAAGATCTGACTGGCAAGAACAGAGAGGTAGTTGGGGATCGGGTGAACCTGAGAGTCGGACCTGGAACCAAGTTTGAGAAGGTTACTTACGTAAATCCGAACGATTCAGATCAGGAGTTGGTGGCGAGGTTGGAATCTGGTATGAGGGTTTTAGAGCAATGTGTTTCAGGGGATTGGGCAAGAGTAATGGTTGATCGACCAGCCCGTTACAAAGAAAGCCACCAAGGCTGGGTTGCTCGGGAGTATTTACGCTAAAAATTTTTACACTTCAGATGTAATCAGGCTCTTTCACACCATAGCTTCTACCAAGTGTTCTGAATGCTTCCTCCAAATATGCCGGAATTGGGACTCCACGCTCGGATCTTTCCTCTTTAACTCGCCACTCACGATCTCCGGGTGCCATAACCTCCATTCCATCTTGCGCTGGCAAAGAACGCAGTTCCTGTAAATAGTTCTGCATCAATTCCATGAAAGTGGAACGAGAGACAAACAGATCCGGCTTAAGAACCATGAAAAATTGGCCAAGATGCCTGGGTATGGACATATCGTCAGAGTTCATCTTTAAGATTTGTGAGCAAAAAGGCATTCCAGTTAGAGGTGAACAAAGCACTTCAATCATCCCCCCCAGAGCCGCACCCTTGTAGCTGTAGTCGTTACCACCAAAGGACTTAAGCGCAACGGCTTCTTTGTGATTCTTCGTTGGTTGTCCGTTTTTATCGACGGCAATATCGTCAGGTAATGGTCGTCCTTGAGCTCCATAATCAGCCACACGATTCCAAGGAACACAGCTTGTCGCCATGTCTATCAGGTAAGGCGTATCATTGTCTAATGGTGCTGCGAATGCGATTGGGTTTGTGCCATGGAAGGGCTTTTTCGATCCATGAGGCAAGACCAGGGTGTCAGTGTTGGAGAAACCAAAGGCCAGGAATCCCTCATTTGCAGCTTCTTCAACGTAACTACCAAGAGCTCCAAGATGGGAAGAGTGAATTACTGAAATCATACTGATCCCGTAAGTTTTGGCTCTTTGAATTCCCTCCTCAATCGCCCGATAAGATGCATAATGTCCGAAGCCGTTGTCAGCATTGACCTCAAC
>Ga0255763_1005516_pt1 | contig 10124 bp, 10 predicted proteins | sample 041ome_2_FD_179963 | JGI IMG/M metagenome (GOLD analysis project Ga0255763, IMG submission 179963) | Coastal salt marsh microbial communities from the Groves Creek Marsh, Skidaway Island, Georgia - 041406US metaG (version 2) | ecosystem: Environmental > Aquatic > Marine > Intertidal zone > Salt...
TGCAGGCGAGGTTGTTACCTTTGATATACCCCAGATTTATGCAAACGGCTTCTTTGGTTTTAATAACGGAGACTTCGAGAATCCCGGTGCTGATCCAGCAAAGATTGATGGCTGGACTCAATATAATGAAGTTATTCCATTGGATGGTGCAGGTACCATTGCAGATTGGCCAGTGCCTATTAACGATACTATGCCTCCAATTGGTCAGTATCCAAGAGCAAAAGAATCCTCCATGGTAGGACCTGGTACATTCTCGTCTGGAATAGATAACGATAGAGTTTTAGATAATCCAGATGGCGGCGCTAACAGCATGCGGCTCACTTCTGATGATTTAACAACAGAATCCACTGGTATTGTTCATGGGCCCTATTTAGTCAGTGATAGCGCTGTGCTAATAAAAGCTGGTGAATCAGTGTCGTTTGATTGGAGAGCTAGAGGCAGCGCGGACGCTAGAGTCGCAGATGCTTATGATGTATACGCCTATCTTTTAAATACTAAAACTGGAGCCACTATCAAGCTATTAGATGAAACTGGAACTGTTGCGGGTGAGGATACCGGTTGGCGTAACGTAGAGACCACTGTAAATCAAGAAGGTACCTACAAGTTTGTATTCATTTCTGGCACATTTGACGAAAGTGGTGGTCGTAAAGCTGGCGCAGAGCTTTTTGTGGATAACGTAAAGGCGCCTCCTAATCCAAATCCCAAACTTGATCAAACCTATATTACTAATTCTCAGAAAGCTAATGAGGCTATTGTGGAAATTGATCTCACAATAGACACTGTTCTTAAGGCAAGAAGTCATGTTGCTGCTGCTGAGAAAAGGATGGCGCGGGTCGCAGAAAATCATAGACAAGTCATGCTAGGTCTTGTTGGTTTTGATAAATATATCGAAAATGAACTGCCCGAAGCATTCATAACTCAGTCTTCATCTAAAATACTTCAGTCTGCGGCCATATCTGTATTGAATTCAATAAAACAGAAAAGTAACCTGGCTTTTTCCATGGTTACCGACAATATGGATCAGCATAGAAATCTTTATAACTAAAGCTCTCTATTTAACCAAGGCAACAAAAACCCGCCCTTTTAAAGAATCTGAGTAACTAATGAGAAAAATACTTCTCTTATTGCTGAGTAGTGATTAGCCGCTAAACAAATCCAACAAGCCCCGCCCAGTGCGGGGTTTTTATTGCTTGTCAGATGAGTCTAAACAGGCACGGGGGAGGGGCGTCATAGCCTGACAGTGTCACTGTACCTGCCTCCATACATTAGAGGCTATTTTGAAAAAGCAGCCTGATCTTTTGACCAGACTTACGTACTTTTCTGGTCAGCCTCCCCAATAGCCTCCGGTTTGTCGGTATTGAGCGGTTTGTCACCTACTTTTTCAGTGGATCAGTTACCACCCGTTTACGTCATGCCTGCGTATTCGGGACTTGAATATAGTCATACTGATAAATTAATTTCTATTAATTCTTCTTTCTCAATATCGCTCCACTTTGCATTTATTACACCAAATCTCCCCGCATCTTTGAAAGTAGCTTGAAAAGCCCGTTGCAGCAAGATTTCCGCAAAGGTTTTGTACTGCTTTGGGATTATTATTTCGTCATGTATAGGCAATATAGGTACTTTAGCTTTTGTTGCTACATTGATCACGGTTTCCATCAACTGACCATCAAGTAACTGGAGTTCACTACCCACACCAGAACAAACTGCCTCTGACAACATGGGGTGATGTGCTTTAAACGATGCTACATAGCGTTCAGCAGCCCTAAGGGGCTTGTCCTCTGCAAAGACTTTTTGCCCCTCCCTCTTTTGCTTGCCCTTATAGCTTTTGACTACCCACTTGTCCTGAAAGATGTCCCACCAATAATAGTGGTTTATCAACGACCTGGTAGCACTAGCTTCAGTAGGAGCATTAATCAGCGTATTAATTAGCTTCTTATGCACTGCTCTGGGAAGATCAGTGTAATTAGGCATGGAGTAGACCTCTGGCAAAGCCTTCAGAAGCATACCTCCTCTTTCTTTATCTTCACTGTGAGTTAATCGCAGGATAAGGGCTGGATGGAGTTGGCTGATATCCAAAGAAGCAACTGCTTCACCTAGAATCGTTATCCTCAACCTCTCCCTCTTGGGCAGATTCTGAAAGCCTGCATAAATTCTTCCGCCATGCTTAAAGTCTGGCCTATATTTTCTAACAAAATAAAGAAGAGAGAGTGGCACAGGCTTGCTATCAGAGAAACGAATATCAGAACTAGCTAGCAGCTCATAGTGCTGCTCTAAGGAAGAAACAGTGTTCTGGTAGCTTGCTGTAGAGAGATAATTATCAGGTAGCTCCCGTAGCTGCTGATCCTCGTCTCTTAGCTCCACCCTGGGCATATCGGGGTTAGGCACTAAATCTGTAACTGAAAGCGTTGTTAGCAGATCCTTAAAGGTCTTGGTTCTGCAGTAAATAGCAGTCATACCACCACTGGTCTTTTTTGAAGAATAAGGTGGTACTGCCTCTTTAACTGCAGAGATCCAGCCGAGAGCTCTCATTTGATTAAACAGTTTTAGCACACGCCTGGTCATCCAAACCTGCTTTCTTGCTCTAGGGCTGTAATAAGTAACTTTAGTAGTGAATCTGAACAGGTCTTTATCACCTTTTAACCAAAGAGAGGCTATTAACTTCCTAGCGTCTCTTAGATACTTATCTAGATCCCTTCGACGTGCCATAGTAGTCATGAGAGCCTCTACCAACTGCTCTGCTGCTCTACCTACCTCAGGATGATCTGAGTAGGCCTCTATTCGTAAATAAGCTATGTGACTGGTCATATCTAAATGGTGTTCCTTAACGGTTCCCTATACCCATTACTCCTTCCCCAGCAGTCCTCTTAGTTAGTTCTTTAGCTATTAGCAATTTATAGCTATCGTAGTCTGTTATAGGCATGTTCTTTAAGAGCCATTAGACGTATTTCTACTGTGAGTTCTTCTATCTGGAATTTATCTCCAGAGCAGGGGGTTCTATTTCAATACATTCATCTGAGTATTGAGTAATTTAAGCCTAAAGATCTTAGGTTTTTTTTGTAGTGATGAGGGACGTTATAGAAGGGCGAATAACTATGTAGATTATAACAGCTCGTCAGGCATGTTTTAGCCTCAGAAAGCCTTAAATGGAATGTTTGAAAGTATTTCCCTAATCATCTTTCTTATGATAGAAATTATGATAGAAATGGGAGTTTATGAAATATCTCTGTTGAAAAGGCCTATAAATATAGGTTTTTTTAGTATGAAAAAGGGTAGATGGTGCCCAGGAGAGGACTTGAACCTCCACGCCCTTGCGAGCACTAGCACCTGAAGCTAGCGTGTCTACCAATTCCACCACCTGGGCCTTAGATGTGGACTGCACCTTGCGGCACGAGGAGCGCACTTTACCCATCCAGCACGCCCCTGTCAATCTGACTTTTGGTCAATAAAACCCTTTAATACCAGTCTCCGACCCGTACTTCGATACCGTCATCCACCAGCTCGGTAAACAGGGCAACATCGCTGCCGCGGTAGTGGTAGGGATAAACAATAGCGGGACGGAATGCATTAACGGCGGCAGCGGCCTGACCTTCGGTCATGGTGTAAGGCAGATTGAAACAAATGAAAGCCACATCAATATCTTCCAGCGCTCGCATTTCCGGAATATCTTCAGTGTCGCCACTTATATAGACATTCACGCCACCCATGCTGACCACATAGCCATTGCCCCTGCCCTTGTCATGAAACTGCAGACGATCCTCGGTCAGGTTGTACATGGGAACCGCCTTTACAGTGATGCCAAAACGCTCGGCGATGGAGCCATTGGCCAAAGACACCGCACGTTCCACCAGGCCTGCTGGCAACTGCGAGACCACGGCACCAGGGGCCATGATTTCAGCATTACTGACCACGCCTTGCAGGGTATTGCCATCCAGATGGTCGGCATGAATATCGGTAATCAGAATCATGTCCGGGCGCGGCAGGCCATCATAGGCGCCTACTCCCCCTACCGGGTCCACGTAGACAGTTTTGCCATTCCAGCTCATAACAAATGAGGCATGGGAAACCGGATGGATAACCAGGTCACCCTCACTGGTCGGAACGGTACTGCCGGTCAATAACTGTGCATTCACAGTGCTTGAGAGTGTCACTATTGCCAGCAAGGAAAACAGAGAAAATTTGATTTTCATAAAGCTACCCCAATATATTGAAATACAGGCTATAGAATTAGTCATAACTAATCAGAATTATTAAACACAGTCAAAGGGTAAACTTGCCCTGCCACTTCGTCAATGCACCGCTTGATTGCATCCCGACAAGGCGCGCCTTATATAGGCGCAGGTTTCGGGTGCTTGCGTGTATACTCTCACAATAAACAGTACTGTGTTGTTAACTCCCAGGAAATCAATGTCAAAGAACACCAATATCGACGATCCCCATGCCTCGCGCGAAGCTGCGAAGTATGACAATCCCATTCCCAGCCGCGAATATATTCTCGAGCATCTGGAAACACGCGGCGAACCCGGCGAGTTCAGTGTGCTGTGCAGGGAGCTCAAGCTGGAAAGCCCGGAAGACTGTGATGCGCTGAGCAAACGACTGAATGCCATGTGCCGTGCCGGTCAACTGATTTGCAGTCGGTCCGGCAGCTATGGTCTGGTCAACAAAATGGATCTGGTCAAGGGCCGGGTGATGGGACACAAGGACGGCTTTGGCTTCCTGATTCCCGAGGATGGCTCCTCCGATCTTTATCTGGGTCCGCGCCAGATGCAGAAAGTCTTTGATGGCGACATCATTCTGGCCCGCGTATCCGGCATTGACCGTCGCGGTCGCAAGGAAGGCAAGGTGGCGGAAATACTGACCCGCAAAAGCTCCCGTATTGTCGGACGCTTTTACAAGGAGGCCGGCGCCGGTGTCGTGGTTCCGCACAACAAACGAATTTCCCAGGAAGTGCTGATTTCCAAGAAACATCGCAAGGACGCCAAAGACGGTGACTTCGTGATGGTGGAAATTACCCGCTTTCCGGAGGGGCACCGCAAAGCCACGGGCGAAGTGGTTGAAGTGCTGGGTGATGTCACTACCCCGGGTATGGAAATCGATGTTGCCCTGCGTATGCACGAAATTCCCCATGAATGGCCACAGGGTATTGATCAGGAACTGGCGAGCTTGCCTGATGAGCCCAATGAACAGGATGCTCACTACCGCGCCGATTACCGCCAGTTGCCCTTCGTCACTATCGACGGCGAGGACGCCAAGGATTTCGATGATGCAGTGTACTGTGAAGCGAATAAAAATGGTGGCTGGACCTTATATGTCGCCATAGCCGATGTCAGTCATTATGTGCAGGTCAACTCCCTGCTGGATCAGGAAGCCCGCCTGCGCGGCAACTCGGTTTATTTCCCCGGTCACGTAGTGCCGATGCTGCCGGAAAAACTGTCCAATGGTTTGTGTTCGCTGCGTCCCAAGGTCGACCGCCTGGTGATGGTATGCAAGATGGCCATCAATACCGAAGGCGATATTACCGACTATGCCTTTTCCGAAGGGGTGATTCATTCCCACGCCCGCCTCACCTATACCGAAGTTGCTGCCATGGTGCAGCCCGCCAATACCGATTCGCAAAGTCACATACAGACATTATTAAAAGACAAGTATGCCGGCATCATTGATGATCTGGGCACGCTCTATGCGCTCTACAAAACCCTGCACGGGTCCCGGGAAAAACGCGGGGCACTGGATTTTGAAACCGTTGAAACGCGCATCGTCTTTACCGAAGACCGCAAGCTGGCGGAGATTCTTGAGGTGGAGCGTAATGATGCTCATCGCCTGATTGAGGAATGCATGCTGTGCGCCAATGTGTGTGCGGCCAAACTGTTACTGGGGGCCAAACTGCCTGCACTTTATCGTGTGCATGAAGGCCCCAACTCGGATCGGGTGGAAAACCTGTATGACTTTTTACGCGGCATCGGCATCGGCCTGGCGCGCAAGGAAAATCCCACTACCACGGATTACCAGGTCATCCTGAAACGTCTGGAAGAAAGGCCCGATCGACTGCTGCTGCAAACCATGGTGATTCGTTCCCTGATGCAGGCCAACTATGCACCGGAAAACGTCGGTCACTTCGGCCTTGGCTTTGATGCCTATACCCATTTCACCTCACCGATTCGCCGCTTTCCTGACCTTTTGGTGCATCGGGGTATTCGCCACCTGATTCGAAACTCTTCTGACGCCAGCATCAGGGCCCATCTGCACAAGGCTGAGGGTGCAAAGGTGATCGATAAAAACACCATCTATCCCTACACCACCAAGGATCTGGAAGCACTGGGCGGTGAGTTATCTGTGTGTGAGCGCCGCGCTGATTCTGCCAGCTACGATGTAATCGACTGGCTCAAGTGTGAATACATACAACAGCATATTGGCGATACCTTTGAAGGCACTATCATCTCTGTAATCAACTTCGGTATTTTCGTGGAACTGGATAATATCCATATTGAAGGCCTGGTTCATGTGACCGCCCTGCGCAACGATTATTACCATTTTGACTCAGTGGCCCACATCCTTACTGGCGAGCGCACCGGTGAGAGCTTCCATATGGGGGACCGGGTGCAGGTTCAGGTTTCGCGGGTCGACATGGATGAGCACAAGATTGACCTGCAACTATTGCAGGTTCTACAGCGCAATCGCAGTTCAGCTGCGCTTCCGCAACGGGAACGTACAAGTAGTAAAAAATCAGCCCCGGGTAAGAAACGCGGTCACGGCAAGTCCCATTCCGGAAAGAAAAATAGCGCTGGTGGAACTAATGCCGGCAACAAGAAAGGTTCTGGCAAGAAACCCCGCAGACAACGCAAAAAGAAATAGAGACTGTTACCCCTGATGAGCAAAATGGAAATGGTCTATGGCATCCACGCCGCAACCAGCCTGTTATCCCATAATCCTCAATCCGTTGCACGGCTTTATATACAGGCGGATCGCAAGGACAAGAAAGACAAGCGTCTGCAGAAAATCCTCGAGCGCGCCGAGCGTGCAGGCATTGCCATGGAAGTGTGTTCCCGTGCCGTGCTGGATGAAAAGTGTGGCCAGGTGCATCAGGGCGTGCTCGCCCTGTGCCACCCACTTAATCTGGAGCGCCATGAACAGGAACTGGATGGGCTGCTGGATAAACTGGAACAACCGCCCTTTCTGTTGGTTCTTGATGGCGTTACTGACCCCCATAATCTTGGCGCCTGCCTGCGCTCAGCCGAAGCCGCTGGCGTAAGCGCCGTAATTGTGCCAAAAGACAAGTCAGCCCAACTCACCCCCACCGTGCGCAAAGTAGCCTGCGGTGCAGCTGAAATTGTGCCATTTTTCAGCGTTACTAATCTGGTGCGCACGCTGCAGGCACTGCAAAAGCGGGGTATCTGGGTGTTTGGCGCCGCCGGCGAAGCCGAGCAATCCATCTATCAAGCCGATCTGAAAGGACCTGTTGCCCTGGTGCTTGGTTCCGAGGGTAACGGCCTGCGTCGCCTGACCCGTGAACACTGCGATGTGCTGGTCGCCATCCCCATGGCGGGGGAGGTCAGCAGCCTGAATGTATCGGTTTCCACCGGTATTTGTCTGTTTGAAGCCCTCAGGCAACGCTCGTGACCACAGATCTTGTTGCATAAGCCCTGCAAAACCAATAGAATGCGCGCTCTTTTGTGTACCGGAACCATTGTTTTCCGGATAAGAACTTAACTCCTTGTCTTACCGGAGTGCCCTGCAAACCAGGGATTGAAGTGCCTCAATGCACGCTACGGAAGACTGCCTAACCCATGGGGAGCAATTAATGCGCCACTACGAAATCGTATTTATGGTGCATCCCGACCAGTCCGACCAGGTCGGCGGGATGACCGAACGCTATTCAAAAATTGTCACTGATACCGGTGGCACCGTCCATCGTCTGGAAGATTGGGGTCGCCGTCAGTTGGCCTACCCGATCAACAAAATCCACAAAGCCCACTATATTCTAATGAATATTGAGTGTGCCCAGGAAGCTCTTGACGAAATCACTACTCTGTTCCGCTACAACGATGCAGTCCTGCGCAATATGGTTATCAAGCGCAAGGAAGCTGTGTCTGAAATGAGTGAAATCATGAAGCAGGAAAACGAGAGCCGTGAACGCAAGGCCCGTGCTACTGCTCGCATGCAGGAAGAAGAGTCACGTTACAACGCTCGCCAGGAAGAGTCAGATGACGATGATGATAACGATGAGGATGCTGACGACACTGTAGAAGATTTTGCTGACGACAACGCAGAAGCTGCTACTGAAGAAACAGCAGAAACAGCAGCTTCTGACGAAGAAGATGAAGAAAAAGCATCCTAAGCAAGAATAACCCGGAGAATACTCATGGCACGATTTTTCAGACGCCGCAAATACTGCAGATTCACCGCAGAAGGCATTGACCACATTGATTACAAGGATCTGGATACCCTGAAAGCCAATATTTCAGAAACCGGCAAGATTGTTCCTAGCCGAATTACTGGCACCAAGGCGAGATACCAGCGTCAGCTTGCAACCGCCATCAAGCGTGCACGCTACCTGGCTCTGATTCCGTATACAGATTCACACGAAGCTTAAAGAGGAAAAGGTCCGCTTGGACCTGAAACCCGGGGGGAGTTTATGCGCGGGTTAGCAGAATATGTAATGCTTGGACGCCGTCAGGCGATCATCATTGTTCTGTTATGCGGCTTCTTCCCCTTGCTGTACTTTTTCAGTGCAGCGATTGTTGCCCTGGTGACGTTACGCAAGGGTCGCAATGAAGGATTAATTGTCCTGCTATGGTCAATGTTACCGGCAGGCACATTGTGGGCCATGGGAGACAGTTCTCCCATGTTCCTGATGCTGGGGACATTTGCCCTGGCAGCAGTACTCAGGAAGACCGAGTCCTGGCAGTTCGCCATATTAGCGGCCTTGGCAGTGGGTCTTGTTACCCAGCTAAGCCTGATATTTCAACCGGAATATCTGGCCCTGGTGGAAAGTCTGGTTAGCGACGGCTTGCAAGAGCAGTTGAACCAGAGTGGTCAGACCGAGTACACAGTAGAGCAGATCGTTGATCTGCTGTTGAGTTTTTACGGCGCCTACCACGCCATCATGGTTATCGTTTGTTTGATGATAGCAAGATGGTGCCAGGCAGCCTTGTACAACCCGGGCGGGTTCAGGCAGGAGTTTCATAACCTGCGCTTTGACCCAAGGGTAATGGTAGTACTGCTGGGATTGATCCTGGTTGCATTGCTGGATATCCCGCCGCTTGATCTCTGGCTGCCGTTGCTTAGCATCGGGCCAATGATAGCGGGGCTGGCAATCGCCCATTACGCCGTGGCCAAAAAAGGTGGTGGCGTGATCTGGCTGGTGATGGTTTACCTGACGCTGTTAATGATGGCGCCGGCAATCATCATGCTGGGACTGGCAGACAGTGTACTGGACTTGCGAAAACGCCTGGACAACGCTGGCAAGCCCGGAGCATAAGACGTAACAGACGGGTAGCAACACCCTTTTATGAAAACAGCATTTTTTGAACAGAATTGAACAGGTATAACGAGGTATAAGATGGAAGTCATTTTATTAGAAAAGATGGGCAAAATCGGTGATGTGGGTGACCATGTGACTGTCAAGGCTGGCTATGCCCGCAATTATTTGTTTCCTTTTTCAAAGGCAATTCGTGCCACCAAGGCAAACATTGCCGAGTTTGAAGTGCGCAGGGAAGAACTGATGAAAGCTGCCGCTGAAAAAATGAAAGGTGAAGAAAAGCGCGCTGCACAGCTTGCCGGTATCTTGGTCACTATCGAAGTGAATGCCAGTGATGAAGGTAAACTTTATGGCTCTGTCGGCACCCGCGAAATCGCTGATGCAGCAACAGCCGGTGGTTTTGAAATCGACAAGAGTGAAGTCGATTTACCTGAAGGCGCCCTACAGCATGTTGGACAGTACGATGTCACCATTATTTTGAGCCCGGAAGTGAGCACTGAAATCAAACTGGCCATCGTAGCCACTGGCTCTTCTCCGGACGGCATCATCGAAGTCGATGAAGAAGACTCGGGAGAAGTGCCTGATTCACCAGAAGCTGACTAAAAGCACTGGACCAGTTTAGTAATAAAGATTGGAAAAAATTGTT
>Ga0255763_1005517_pt1 | contig 10124 bp, 1 predicted proteins | sample 041ome_2_FD_179963 | JGI IMG/M metagenome (GOLD analysis project Ga0255763, IMG submission 179963) | Coastal salt marsh microbial communities from the Groves Creek Marsh, Skidaway Island, Georgia - 041406US metaG (version 2) | ecosystem: Environmental > Aquatic > Marine > Intertidal zone > Salt...
CACAGAATTGACTGGAGCTTTTATATCAAAAATAGTATTCTGTGTAAAGTTATTAGCAATAGCGTAAATGTTTTCAAACATTGCCCTGGTAGTTCCACGAACAAACAGTGCCATATTGTTATAAATTGGCAGAGGCTCTGTATCATCAACAATTCCAATAACTATGCTGTTAATCATCAGGTAAAAACGTCTAGTGTTTTCGTCAATATCTTCATACTCTACAGACATGTCGTAAACGCTTGGCGTTTTGTCGTTTACCGTTCGAGATTGACCAATAAACAATCCGTCATCAGCAATAATGCTTGTAACTCCCTGCCAAAGCTTTACTGGTATGGCCTGTGAAGAATCTTCTACAGCTGCCTCAGCTTCATTAGGAACTTTTCTAACAACCTTATAAAATACAACGTTGAAAAGGCCCTCTTCTTCTAGTTGCTGGAATCTTGGGTCATCGCTTGTGGCAGAATAAGAATCTGGATTTGTTTTTGGCAAAGCAATTATTTCAAAGAAATATCCATTGTTGTTTTCTGGGTTAACCATAATTCCGAGTCCACCAGATCCTCCAGACACTGTCTTAGGCTGTCCTTCACGATTGCTTGGAGTAACAAAATAATCCATTGCCCTCAGAATATTTTGCTCATACTGCTCTTTGCTTTGCTTTCCAACAATTCGCATCCTTGTTCCAAAATGAGAATATTTGTCTGTCAATGGCTTATGGGCATACGAGATAAAGTCAATCGGCTCTTTGTCAAGGTCATCAAAAACTGGTCCGTTAAACACTAATGCTGAAGACTGTACAGTTCCAGTTTGTGTTGCCAAGAACTTATTTACATCAGTTTCGCTAAACGAAGAATTAGCAAAATAGTTTTTTATGATACCATTACGTGAAGCAGCTCTTGCAAGTGACTTATTCGCATCGCTGAATCCAGCCTTTTCTCCAGAAGTTACCTCTAGCTCTTGAATTGCAGTGATAATGTTTTTGGCAGAAACGTTTTCATAAGTTGTTTGAATTTCTGTTTCCCCATCCTCTTCATCAATTAAAACCTCTTCTTGTGTAACAATATATTGTGGGACAACTTCTGCGACTTCTCTATTCATAACAACCTGGTTGCTGTCATTGAAAGACTTTACGAAGGAGTGTTTTCCGTTTTGTGCTCTATAGTTATAGATTGCAGCAAATGCTGCCTCTCGCTCATCATCGTCTTCTATTGCCTCGGCAGCGTCTAGCTCATCCAAATCAATCTCAGCATCTGGATTCTCTTCGTCTGAGGACTTTGTTTCTACATAAACAAAAGATTCATCAGACTCGCTATAGGTAAGCAAATTAAAGTTATTACTATCTATTCTTTCAACAAAATAGTTGATATTTGTTTCAATTCCATATGGCAGTGTTCCATTAGTAGTAAAACTAATAGTATCTTGATCAAATAGCCCATGGTCGTTACATGTAACTATTGCTGGATTACCAATAGAGATAGTTACTTCTTTTACAATTTGTGCTGCAGAACGTATGGCAGAAACCCTTGTTGGCGAAACAAGTTCTCCAGCTGTAGAGCTAATTTCTAAAAGGTTACCGACAGAAAACTCTACAGAATTTGGCGAAAGCAATGTCGAGTTTAAAATTTCTTCGGTTCGGTTTAGCATAATTCTAAACTCTGGAGTAAAGTCTAGATTGTTTTCTTCTTGTATGCCTGATAAATATTCTGACAGGTCTACGTCTCCTGGACTATCAATTGCATCGCCACCCAAAGATTCCGAAATTAGGAATGACCTACCCTCATCGCCAACAACAGAATGAACGTAGAATGCTGCATATCTTGTTAAGTTAGCTGGATTATTCAACTCTAATGGCAAATATTGGCCCCCGCCAAGGTTTTCCATCATTGCGAAATATATTCTATCCCCTGGCTCATAGATAGCACTGCTTGCTGTAACCTTAAGCTTATCCGTTTCCGAGCCTAACGATGTCACTAAGCGGGATTCAAGGTTGGTGTCGAGAGTAACGTTATGCTCGCCACTTTCTGCACCCTTGCCTTTAACTGTAATGCCGAGCCTAGCGTTGTCCCTAGAGCTAGAGATTGTAAAGGTATTGCTTGTAATATTTTTAGGGCTAACCCAGTATGGTTCGCCAAGGGAGACTGGCGGGAAATAGAATGAGTGATCGCCACTTTGAGAGTTTCCTGCTGTAGATATTGCCGAACCGTTTGGCTCAGATGCCAACCTAAACGTATTTTTGTCTATCCTGATTACATAATATGTTGTATCTTCGTCAAAAGCTTCTGGTAATGAGCCAGTAGTTCTTAAAGCCACCTGATCATTATTGGCTAACTTGTGATTTTCTGCAGTAAAATTTGCTGGATTTGCAATACTTATAGAGACATCTGTCAAAGTTTCTTCAGATATTGTTCCCGTACTATTAAGAATAACCCTATCAAATGGAACTAAATTGTGAGGGACAATACTTTCAAAAACAATCTCTCCCACATTATTTTGTGCCCTGCTGTTCCATGAAGAACCATCTTGAGATTTAGAAATATTAAGCTTGTTTCCAATTGCAATCCAATAAGATCCATTCCAAGCAACATCATTAATGTTTGCTTTGCGTTGTTTTGCCTTCACTGTTTTCCATTTAGAAAGGTTTGTTGACCTAGACATTGTCCCATTGCTACCAGCTGCAATCCATACCCCGTTGCCGAAGCCGATAGTTCTGAGAGTTTTTGATATTTTAGTATCAAACCTAGTCCATTTTGTTAAATTTGTTGATTTAACAGATTTTTTAGATGCTCCAACTACAACCCACGTGTTTTGCCCATAGGCAATCTTGTAAGCTTTAGCACCAGAGAATCCAATATTCCTAGCTGTCCAAGAATTTGTGTCTGTTGAAGTTGCAAACACCCCCTGCTTGCCAGCTACAGCCCAAGTCCCGTTTCCATATCCGATGGTATTAATATTGTTTTTGACGTATTCTTCTATTGTGTGTGAGCTTGAAGATTGTGCAGAAACAAAGTCAATCAAGTCGCCATTTTTAGATGTTGATAGAGATATATTATTCTTATCTATAACACGAACGTAATATGCAGTATCTTCAGACAATACAGATGGTAGCGTTCCAGACTCTATTACTCTGATTGAGTTGTTATTGGAGAAGTTGTGTTTATTAACTGTAAAGGTTGCAGCTTCTCTAGAATAGCTATGCCTTCCACTACCGTTTGAGTCAATTAGTGCACCAGTTTCATCTCCTATATTGTTTTTAACAAAAAAGCTATCTTTGTTTCTTATCTTTACATAGTAAGGATTAGCTCTTTCAGCACTTGTATATAATCCAGCTGGCAGAGTTCCAGTTGTGGAAAACTTAATCTTTTCATTATTTTTAAGGCCATGATTTTTTCTAACGATAACAGCCTCGCTAGAATCCTCGTTTTTATTTTTCTTATAAATTTTAGATATAGAAAGATCAGTTTGTTGATAGGTTCTTGAAATCTTTTTCTTATTTGCACCACTAGAAACTTTAACATCGAGAGTTAATGTTTTAACGCTCCAGGATGATGTGTCTGTTGAAGTTGCAAAGGCTGCCTCATTACCAGCTACAGCCCACAAGTTATTGTTAAACTGAACATCATTAAGAGATGTTGACTCAATGCCATGATCTGTAATTTCTGTCCACTCGGTAGCGTCCTCAGAATAAAGCATTAATGCTTCTTTGCTGTCTCCAGTCCCCTTGCTACCAACAGCCAGCCAGACAGAGTTAGACTCTGGCCCAGTTCCATAGGCAACTGCTTTTAGCCTAATATCTTCATCAATAAGTGCAACACCATCATCAATAAAGATTGTCCAGTCTTCCCCATTAGTAGAAATTCTAAAATTACCATCATCTCCGACACCAACCCATTTACCGTCAGCATAGGCAATACCAAAAATATTGTTTGGCTCATCTATTTCTGCAGAAACATCAATAGATATTGCCTCTTGGTTATATGCACCGAGAAGTCTCTTATTGGCGAATGTTGAGAATAGATACCTAGAGTCCATTTCTATACCCTGGACTGGGGCATTGTCAGTAGTGTCTGACCAGTATTGTGGAAGACCAGCACTGTGGTAAGCTATCGAGGTTCCGAACTGTGCTCTACCATGTTTACGAACAGCACCATTTTTCAAAACAACAATTCCATCGATCTCCTCATAGAATGGTTCTGAATAAATTCGTACACGGCCAGTTGGATATAGTCTTCCACCATACTCAACCTTAGAATAATAGTTTTGGTATTCTCGCAAGCTACTAATCCACACATTGCCAATGCCAGATACGCTATATTCTATTGCGTCATATTTAATAATTTCACCATTGGCGTAGAAGTATCCATTGTATCTGGCTACCCAATATGCACCCTCGCCAAAATCAATTATGTTGTTAATAAGTTGGTTTTTCTTGACCCATGGCTCTTCGTCCAATAGGTCTGAGTTTAGTGGGACTGCTGCTAAAGCATAAGAAGACGACTGATCCTGAGACTCATTGGCAGACCTAATAGGCGGAGTTCCTGTTACTTCCCAGAGGAGGACTGGCTTATAAACCCAGTTTTTATCTTGATTCACAAAGTTTGCCTGTCTTAGAGAGCCGTAATCTTTTTGAATATACTTTTCTTCATAAAGAATCTTTCCATCATTGAAGACTTCCTGATTGGCAGAAGTAAGCTCAATAATATTTGAAAGGCTTTGCCCAGTAGTTCTGTTTTCGTTTACGCCATCTTTTGTTTGATCAGACGAGCCAAGGATTTGGGTGTCAGTAGCCCTCTCTTCTGCTGATGGCATAATATAGTTTTTGCTCATAACAACAAAGTTATTGAATTCGTCAAAGAACATTGCTGACTGTGTAGCTACGGCTAACTCCTGTAGAACCTGAGCAATTGTAGTTTCTGGCTTTACGAAGAAGTAAGGAATTATTGGATCGTCTTCACCCTCTACCCTTCTAAACACATAGTTTGAGAAGCCGATAGAGTCTAACAAAAACGATACGGCATAGCTAAGAGAAGCTCCTTCGACCAATAGCTGTGGGGCATTCAGTGTTTCAAAGTAAAAGAATAGATCTCTTAAACCTAGCTTTACGCTTCTACCCTTAGAGTCTGTCTGTGGGAAACCATCAGCATACAATATTTTAAGTGGAACAGAAAATGTTTCAACAGCATCATTGTCGATGATGCTAATATTCTCAAAAAGTTTAATCTGTAAGTTATTGGAAACAAAAGATGACAAGACGCTACTGGTATTGTTTTGATTAAACGAATCGTCAAAATCAAATATCTCTAGCGTACCGTTAGAGGCAAGAAGCTGACCTACTGGCATACCACTCACACCAAGATCTGATGCGCTCTTGTTGAGATCGAAAGCTCTTGTTCTATCGGTTATGTTTGCAACAAGACGTGGAGAAAGCTCAATCAAATCAAAAGTAGATTTGATTTTATTCATTGTTTTTACAACTACACGAATACCACGGATATACTCAAACTCTTTATACTTTATTTCATTGCCGTCGTTAAAATATGCTGGGTCAACAAATTCAGTAACCATTGCTGTACGCTCAGTTATATCTTCATCAGCAAGATACCAACCATACTGTGGAACAAAAGAGTCATAGGAACTGCCATTCCAAACGTAGACCATGCCTTGTTCATTTTGAGTTTCTCTTACGAAAAATGCTGAATTGATTGCTGGGTTGGATGGCAGAAGACTTGCAAAAGGATACGAGCCAACAAAGTGAATGGTGTCGAGATATTGCTCTGGTAGAATAATGCCGTAAGCAAGCTCTACATATCCATCGTCTCCAATAACTGGAGAGTTGTTTCTTCTTACAGACAGGGGATTAAAGACTGCAACATCAACCCAGTTATCTCCCTTTAGGACCTGAATACTCCAGTTTGTTGGCGTAGTCTTATTAGCTTCACCATAGAATGGGTCTTCGAAAGAAGTCCCGTTTTCGTAGAATGGCCCTAGGTCAACGCTACCGACATTAGTTTGCATCTTGACAACAATCCTGTTAGCTGGAATGTTGTCTTTGTAAACTACAAAAGGTGCAGCATCATCAATTGCATATTGATCACCTAGTATTTTGTTAGCAAGACCTCTCTCTACTCCACTCTCTTTACGATAAGAAGTCCAGTATTTAAAAGGATCATTTCTGCTTGCCATATAATATCTTGGCCTTGTTGCAAGATTTTGATTAACAAAGTGGGTGTAGTTATCTTCAAAATATCTAAGCTTATTGATACCAGATCTTGGCCTGAATCTTCTAAAGCAATCTTCTAAAGAATAAAGCAGTCTTTCTTTTTCGTTTGGTGTTGTAAAGGCTACTGGATCGTTAGCATTATCCAAACCGCCGTCAACAACAACATCTGCATATGTTGCACCAGTATAGAATTTGACGGCATTGTTCTCATCGTTAATATCAAAAGAGCCAGCCACAGAGGCGTACACGCCCTCTGAGGAGGCAATGTCAGCTGTTGGCCTGTATCTATAGTTTCCGATGGTAGAAATATTGTCAGCAATATTCATGTTCCATTCGGCAACAACCATTGCTTGGCTGCTAATACTAGAAGAGGTTTCGAGGTGTTCTTGTAGTTTTTGATTAACAAACATTTATACCTCTTCCAGAGTTACCTCAATATTCCAAAAGTCGAAGTTACTTCCCCCTCGCTTTACGACATCATATTTAAAGCTGCCGAAAAATACTTCAATAATTTGGCTATATTTATTTAGATTAGCATACTGCGCATTATTATCTTCTAGGTTTTTAAAATTAGTATGCTTATCATATGAAAGGTAAACCCAGAAAGAGCCAGTATATCTTTCATACCAGTCTAGCAGATCAACGCCGCCAGCACCGCCATCAACAGTGAACTGCTGGTCACTATAATATGGTGATCCAGAGACTTAACAGATTTTATTACAGTTCCACCATCTGTCTCTACCGACACAGAGCTAACCAGGTTAGGCTCACCAGCAGAACTAAAATCTGGGTATGAGCTATAAGCTCTAGAAGGAATCATATCCCAAGAGGTAGAAATAGAAAGCTTGTCGGCAATAAAGTATGATCTCATTCTGCCGTTGACCATACGCTGTTTTGTTTCTAGTCTTTCTGTTTGAAAGTTAATATCAGACCTATTGTGGTCAGAAAGAATAATGAATTCGTTTGTATCTGTTGGAGAATATGCTGCAGAGTTTATTTCATTACCCAGCGGAACATGAAAGAACTGCCCGAATGTTGGTGACTCAGAATCAGTATCTTCAATAACAGTTCCAGGGTTATTAGCCCAAAGCATGGCCTGTGGTCTCTGATATTTTTGTCTACCACGCATATATTCTAGGTCAGCCATTATAGTGTGTTCCCTCTAATTCTACGGTTTTCAACCTGCCTGATTCCAGACATTACGACCCTAGCTATATCTTCTGGGTTAGAATCTGACTTAACATTTAGGTTCAAACTATAATTATACACTGAATTGCTTCCTGCTGCTGACTGCGATGACTTTGAGGCAGAAAGACTGCTGTAGTTACCACTGTTAATTGCTTTCAAATTCTCTAGCCCAAACCTACTCACGGCAAATTTTCTAACAACAAACTCTCCAGGCGTTAGCATTGCTGGAACGGTGTCGGTATTACCAATTCCAGGGACAACGCCTCCAGAATTTAGCTGTATTCTAGGGATGTTAAACCCAAAGCTCTTGCCTCCACCAGGAACAGTGAATCCAAGGATTTTTTCTGGTATTGTAATCTTAAACTTATTAATAAAGTCAATGGCTTTATTTATTCCAATCTTAACACTATTAGCTATGCCATCCCCAACCTTTTCAAACACAGAGCTTAATTTTTCTGGAAGTTCTTCAAACCAGGTTACAATCTTTGGAAACAAATCTTCTGTTACATAGGTAACGGAAGTATCCCAAAATGTTTCTACGTCAGATATTTTATTTTCAAGAGTATCGTCTTCAGTAAACCAAGCAAAGAAGGTAGTTAGTGTCTCTTCGATTGGCTGAACAATAGTAGTGTAAGCCCAGTCCACACCCCAGTTCCACTTATCTTTTATCGGTTGAATAATGTTTGTATCAACCCAAGATGTTAGAGTATTCCAGCCGTTTTGAATTGGTTGAACGATAGTAGTATTTACCCAATCTACCCCCCAGTTCCAAGCATTTTTAATTGGCTGAATCACATTTGTATCAACCCAAGTTGCAAATTCATTCCACTTATCTTTTATTGGCTGAATGATATTTTGATCTATAGTCTCACCGATATTTGTAAATCCTTCTTGTACCTTTTGTCCAAAGACAATTCCGATAGCCTGAAGACTCTTAAACCATCCTTGGTTTGTAAGGTTATTAAACCATCCCTCGATCGCTCCCTCTTCTTCCTGCAAACTGCTAGAAATAGAAACAGAATCTCTTGATGTGCTAACATTTACGGCAGAAGCTGGTGGAGTCACCACTGGCTCTGGCTCTGGTGTTGCACTGCCGCTGCCGCTTGAATCGGAGAGAGGCTGTGCCCCATCAGCAAGAGGTATCGGAAGGTTATCAAACTCTTGAGTGTTCATTCTTACGTTGACAAACAAATCTTTATTAGACTGATTATCAATACTATCCCAATATGTAACAATATCCTGAACTACACCAAGAGCTTCCCTCATAGCGTTAATATAATCTTCGCTGCTGGTTACTGCTAAGTCTACCCTGTTCTTAACAGCCTCCCACTCAAGCCTTGTCTTACCAAGAATCTCAAGGCTAGCGATGGCATCCATCTTAAGTCTTTCGGCAAGGGTAACTCTTTGCTGTGCTGGCTCAAGCTGAGACTCTTCAATTTCAAGGATTTGCTTCTGATATTCAAGGATCTGTGCCTCAATTTGTGACCTAGACATACCCATCTGTCCACGCACAGCTGCAAGCTCAATATCTTTTTGACGTGTAAGGTCATCTCTTTGCTGAGTAGCATTATCTTGTGCAAGTTGTTGCCTATATTCTTGAGCTGCTCTTGCGGCAGCAGAAATATCACCACGGGACAGAGCATCGGCTACGGTTAGCTGTGCCTCTTGCTGTGCAGAAAGCTTCTCATTAATATCGGCAACCTCATTAAGAGCATCCAGCCTATCCTTATACCTCTTATTGATTTCATCTTCTTGATATCTAATGCGAGTAAGATCTGCCTCAAGATCATCAACGAGATATCTAATGTCTGATATCTGCCTTTCTGCTGCCTGAATAATAGCCTGGTCAGAGGCAGTCGAAAATTGGAAATCAATATCAATTTGCTGCTCTTTGGCAGCGAAAGCTTCCATCGCCTTGCCAAAGCCATCTGTGAAGATTTCCTGCAAACCAGTGAAAGTCATTTTCTTGATTTCGAGATCAAGCTGTGCAGCATTTTCTGCATCTCTAAGAGCTTGTCTCAAAACTTCAGGATTGATTGATGGATTCAGAACAAGTCTTTGAAGATCTTCATCGTTCAGAATTGCTTCTTTTTGACGATCTGTCAATGCTGAAGAATTCTTGGCAATAAATTCTTGCACTTTACGAAGATTAGCTGTTGCAGAATTAGCTGTAGCTACTGCCGAAGCTGCAGCCTGATCTGCAGTCATTCTCTCTGTTTGCCTAACAAGATTTACGAGTTCACGAATATTATTGAGATTTTGCTCCGCAACAATAGCAGCGGCAAGTCCTGCATCTGCAGCCATCTCGTAAGCTTGTGACCAGTCAAGTCCAGCAGAAACAAGTTTTCTAGCTGCAGCAACCTGCTTTTGCATACTAATAAGGGTTGATTCTTGTTCGTTTTGGAACTCTCCAAGAGTGATCGCATCTAATGCTTTAGCTAATGCTCTAGCTTCTGTGGTAATGCCAGCAAGATTACCCTTGTCATCAAATACAAACAAAGAGTCCTTATACTTCTCGTAGTCTTCTGGACTCATTCCAACAATCATCTCAATGAAATTTTCACCGAGTCCAATATCTCTCATCTGTTGTGAGAGTCCACGGAATCCAGAAATACCAGCATCTCCACCAAAAAGCTCTTCAAGCTTAGTAGAAATATTCTTCCAGCCCTTTAGAATACCTACCTGAAGATCTCTATAATCACGAAGTTTCTTGAGAACATCG
>Ga0255763_1005524_pt1 | contig 10107 bp, 11 predicted proteins | sample 041ome_2_FD_179963 | JGI IMG/M metagenome (GOLD analysis project Ga0255763, IMG submission 179963) | Coastal salt marsh microbial communities from the Groves Creek Marsh, Skidaway Island, Georgia - 041406US metaG (version 2) | ecosystem: Environmental > Aquatic > Marine > Intertidal zone > Salt...
AATAAACTTGCTGAAACAAAATTTAATTTATATAACAATACACTAGATGAAATACTAGCAGATAACTGGTGGCAAGGTGAATTTAAACAGTTTGATAATTTAGAATGTAAAACCAAATGCATAAAAACAAAACTTTTTGATCGGGAACATGTAACAGAATGGTAAAAATATTACACTTCGAACCTACTAGTAGATGTAATGCTGCATGTCCTATGTGTGCAAGAAATGTTAATGGTGAAGGATGCATTGTATCCCTTGCTGACCTTGACATTAGACAGTTTCAATTACAAATTATAAAAAATATTAATAAGAAATTAGAAAAAATATTCTTTTGTGGAACAGTAGGTGATCCATGTGCAGATATTAGTTTACTAGAAAAAATAAAGTGGGTAAAAGATTTACACCCAGGAATAGTAGTAGGCATAAACACTAATGGAAGTATAAGAAACACTAACTGGTGGATTGATTGTGCAAATCTATTAAATGGGTCTTTAGATTATGTAGTTTTTAGTATAGACGGCCTAAAAGATACCAATCATATCTATAGAGTGGGAGTTCAATTCGATAAGGTAATGCAAAATGCACAAGCATATATCGATTCAGGAGGAAGTGCCCATTGGGATATGTTAGTATTTGACCACAACAAACATCAAATTGAAAAGTGTAAGGAACTTGCTGAAAATATGGGATTTACCTGGTTTCGTAGTAAAGAAACAGATAGATGGGACGAATATAGTTTTAATCATATAAAACCTGCAAATAAGTATAATTATATTGACTATAATAATATTAATAGTATAATATGTGAACGTAACAATGAAGAATCTACTTATATAGATTACAAAGGCCAAGAATTTCCTTGTTGTCATATTGCAGAAAGTTATTATAAAGGTAAAACTAAGCACGAAGATATACTGCAATATACTCCAGAACAACTAATGGATGAATATCAAACGAGACTAGATAATAAAAATCCATTTTATGTTTGCAAAAGAAGTTGTGGAAAAAATGCAAATAAACGGTCTCAATGGAAACAAGAGATACAATTAAAATAGGAGACAAAAAATGTCACACGAAAAAATTATAGAAGCATACGAAGCATACCTAAAGGAATCAGAAGCATTTGAAACTAAAGGTGTTAAAGCTGCAGCCGCTCGTGCAAGAAAAGCATTAGGCGAATTAGGAAAACTTGCAAAAGCAAGACGTGCAGAAATCCAAGATAAAAAGAATAATATGTAAAGAAAGATATATACAAGATAACATGCAAAACTGGTATTACAAAAACAAAATCGTTAAAGAAATACCAGAAGGCATGATTGGCTTTGTATATTTGATAACAAATACTACAAACGATAAAAAATATATTGGCAAAAAACTGGCTCAATTTAAAAAGACCAAACCTCCCCTTAAAGGCAGAAAAAACAAACGTCGTACACTAGTAGAAAGTGATTGGCGTGATTACTATGGCTCATCAGACGAACTTACACAAGACGTCGAAACATTAGGCAAAGATAAATTCAAACGTAAGATATTATATTTCTGTTCAAGTAAAGCAGAACTATCTTATATAGAAGCAAGAGAACAATTCAGATATAAAGTACTGGAATCAGATGACTGGTACAATGGGCACATTAGAGTAAGAGTACATCAAAAAGGCATTCTTAACAAACAATTAAATGGCTAGACAGTGTCACAATAAATTCAATTAGGCGTTTACGGTCTTCGCAATAAACCGTCGCTGACACAAGTAAAACCAACTTTAGGCACAAAAGATCGAGGCTCTGTGAAAAAGATACAACCTCAACTGAAAGCACATTGCTGTTATGATGTGTGTACGGTTCCGAGACTACCAGTGAAGGCTGAAGTAGGGGGTTAACGGGTTTCCGCCTCCGTGCAGTAATGCAATCTTCTTATAACAGATGAGTGAGACTCGTAGATGATGCGATTTCATTTATTACTACACCCGGAAACGGGTGAAGTATGAGTTCAACTTCGAGATGATAGCTGTTAGCTTCGCTAAAGAAATAAAAAAATGTTCTTGTAACGAAGTGAAAAGAACGAATGAACGTAGTTCATTCCTATAATATTACTTGTTTGGTTTTCTTGCTTAGTTCTAGATTATCTTCGATTACTGTATTAAAGTGTTTATAATCACTTTGTGGCATATCTAATAATTCACTTAGGGTTACACCACCTCTCATATACCAAGCAATTTTAGTCATGTTGGCTCGCAGTTCATTAACTGTCTTATCGTATCCTTTAAGTAGCCCCTCAATCTCTGGATTAGATAACGTTAAGAGGCGAATGCGAAAAAATTTGATTGATCAAATGTAAATGGAGTACTGTACTGTTCGTTACATTCTGCACAGTTAGTAGTAACAGTTTTTTCCGGTATTGCTTTGGCTATTTCATCCATATAGTTTTTTAATGCTTCGTAAAACTGTCTTTCTGTATTTCTTACAAAGTCATTAATATGTGATTCATTGTTAACAACAACACCTTCCGGTGTAACAATCTTTTCAATACTTCCAACAATATTTGCTAGAGTGTAACTGGTCATTGTTCTAAATATGTCTGTAAATCTACGTTGTTTTTCTTCAGCATTAAGATCAGCGTCATTTACCATAGTTATCAATCTTTGTTGCTCAAATGTTTCCAAGTTTTGTTTGTTGAGTGTATCGTAGTCAATTGGTTGTACAAATACTTTCATTCCTTTATATTCAAACGGTTGTGCATACAAACTCATGTCAACCGGCATATCCATAAACTGCCTCAAATCAATTTCATAATTATCAGCATTTTCACACTTGGGACAGGTACTTGTGTATTCCATTTTTTCGCCATAACTTGCAATTCTTATACCAATTAAAATAGTATCCAAGTCGGTAACGGGTATTGCCCAGGCATTCTTTATACTAGGACAACAACTGTGGATCATATCAACAACACCTTGTCCATTCATAAGTGCATCAGGAGTGTTTATAGTAATTTCATCTCTTGTACTCATGGGTAAAACTGCTATTTCTTTATTTTCCGGCAGTTGTATAGTACCCTGTGGATAATATAAGCCCCCACTGGGCAATTTTATGTAAATTGATGCTTGCCTCATGAACTGTGATAATGGATTATGTTGCATTTGTGCCATTTGTTCAGGATTCATTGAATAGTTCTCAGGTACCTCGACCATGTTTTTCTCCATATAAATACATTATAAATATGTACGTGTGTATTTATATACGCATATAATTGGAGTTTTTTTCTTGCCTACTATTAATGTTCCAGGAATAGGTGAAGTATTTGCAGACGGTTTTGCTGAAGAGCAAACTATGAATCGCATACTTGCAGTATTGCAATCTTCTGATAATGCAAATAGTCCTGAAGCATTACAAAGATTATCAGCAGCAACTAATACTAGTTCAAATAGTATTTTTAATTTTGGAAAGAGGACACAAAAAGCAGGCACAGAAACTCAAGAAGGTGGTGCAAAAGTTGCACAAGGGTTTAAAGCTGCAGCCGGTGCATCCACCGCATTTAGTAGATTTATTAATCAATCCAGTACACGAATTGTACAGGGTTTTAGTAATTTAGAAAAATCGCCATTTGCATTATCACAATCTTTAACAAAAATGGTTACAAGTATTGAGGGGTTAGGCGGATCGATCGTAGGTTCTATCCTAGGAGGATTTGCTGGAGCTAAGATAGAAGAAGCGATTACTGGTGAAATGGGTATGTTAGGTGCAACCATTGGGGCTGTAGTAGGCGCAGCATCACCTCAAATATTAAGTGCTATTGCAGGCTTCCTATTCGAAAAATTAAATTCTACTAGTCAAGCATTTATGGGTGTACAAAGAGCAGGTGGGATATTTGGCGGAAGTTTAATAAACTTTAGAGACAATGCACACACTGCAGGTCTTACAATGAGCGAATTTACCAATATTATTAGTAAAAATGGCGAAGCAATGGCAAGTTTCGGTGGACAAACTAATAGAGGTGCAAGAGAATTTTCCAGAGCGAACCAGCGTTTGATTCAACTAGAAGGACGATCATTACTACCGTTAGGAGTTAGTTTTGAAGATATGGGTATGGCTACTGTAGACTTAATGCAAAAATTTGCCAATGCAGGTATCCCAATTGAACAAATAGGCATTGGCACTAGGGAGTTTGCAAAAGAAACTGCAAATCAAATAAGACAACAGAAAATGATGGCTGCTATAATGGGTAGAAGCATAGAAAACCAAAAAGAAGCAGAAAGACAACAACGTAGAGATGTGCAGGTACAGGCAGCAATACGTAATTTAGGACCTAAACAACAGGCAGAAATTGAAAGATTAATTACATCATTCCCAAAAATGAGAGATGTTATACTGGACACAGTAACATTTGGTGATATTACTTCCAAGGGTGCTGCTATGATGGCTAGTGCTATGCCTAATATGACTGATGCCTTTGTACAAGGCACTCGGGATATAAAATCAGGCACTGCAGGTGCTTTTGAAGGTTTGTCAACATTAGCAAAGAATAGTGATGTAATACAGGGAGAACTGGATAACAATGCTACAATAATTGCACAGTTAGGTAGATTTACTAACAATGAATTAGTTAAAACCATGGAAGACAGTTTTCTAGACTTTAGAAGATTGGCAGTTGGGGCAATGAATAAAACTGGTAGAGATATCAGTACTGATATGGCACAAGTAGGCAGTGAATCAAATACTGCAACCAATGCACTAATTGCTCTCCAAGTAGAAAATAGAAAACTAGCAATGAATCTAAGTACACTAACAACAGAATTTTTGAAAAACACTGCAGGTTTAGTACAATTTTTAGGCAGTGCAACAAGTTATTTAAATGAAGGAATAGCAGGTTTAAAATCCATGGCTGGGATTACTCCTAGTACACAAGTTGGTGGATTTAATACTGAAGTTTTTGGTAATATTACCAATCAATTGAATAATCTTCAAAACAATGCAACAAATAATATTCCTGATCCTACAGGCAACGGAGGCGGTACTGCAAGTACACAAACACCAACACCAAGTAAAACTGTTACAATTAATGCACCAACTATGGAAAGACAAATAGCCGAATTGACAAAGATAATGAGAGGCACAAACAGTAAAGTTGATCAGTTAACAACAAATTTAACATAAAATAATTAGGTAAATACACAATAAGGTAGTATAATAAGATATGAGTTGGAAAAAGCATTTTACATTAGTAAAGGACAGTAGTCCTCTTACAAACATACCAAGTAAAGGCGGTAGTGATGGTACAAAATACAGTCACTATGCAAGTCATTTACCTGAAGTTTATATAGGACATCCTAATCGTACTGAACGCTATGGGCAGTATGAAACCATGGATATCGACAGTGAGATTAACGCTGCACTGGATATTCTTGCTGAATTTTGTACACAAGTCAACAAAGAAAACGGTACTGGATTTGATATACATTTTATGGAAAATCCAACTGAAAGTGAAGTTGAAATTATCAAAAAACAGTTACTAAATTGGAATCATTTAAATGATTTTAACCAAAGACTGTTTAAAATTTTCCGTAATGTACTAAAATACGGGGATCAAGTATTCATTCGTGATCCGGAAACCTTTGAATGGTTTTGGACTGAAATGACAAAAGTTACAAAAATTATTGTTAATGAAAGTGAAGGCAAAAAGCCTGAACAATATGTTATAAAAGACATTAATCCAAACTTTGAAAATTTGACTGCTACTGCAAATACTTTTGCTGATCCTGGACAACAGGGTGACTTATACAAAAACAGAGGCTATATACAACCCAGTAACATTTATGATGGTAGTGGCGGTGCAACTGCACAAGGACGTTTTGATCGTGCATTGAATGAAAAAGCAGTTGAAGCAGATCATATAGTACACGCAAGTCTAACAGAAGGTTTAGATCCTAACTGGCCTTTTGGTAACAGTATATTAGAACAAGTTTTTAAAGTATTCAAACAAAAAGAATTGCTTGAAGATGCAATTATTATCTATCGTATACAACGTGCACCTGAAAGACGTGTGTTTTATATAGATGTCGGTAATATGCCTAGTCATATGGCTATGAGTTTCGTTGAACGTGTGAAAAATGAAATACATCAGAGACGTATACCAAGTAAAACTGGTGGTGGTGTTAACATTATGGACACAACATATAATCCACTTAGTACTAACGAAGATTACTTTTTTCCACAAACTGCAGAAGGACGTGGATCCAAAGTTGATACACTACCAGGCGGTACTAATTTAGGTGAAATCGACGATTTAAAATATTTTACTAACAAGTTATTCCGTGGACTACGTATACCAAGCAGTTATTTGCCAACAGGAATTGAGGAATCACCCGGTGCGTATAATGACGGTCGTGTAGGCACTGCAATGATTCAGGAAAAACGTTTTAATGAATATTGTATAAGACTACAAAGACTGGTTGCTAGAACATTTGACAGAGAATTTAAAATGTATCTCAAGTGGCGTGGTGTAGAGATAGATAACGGTACATTTGAATTACGTTTTAATGAACCACAAAACTTTAGTAGTTTCCGTGAAACTGAAATGGATGCGGCTAGAATTGGAACATTTACTAGTTTAGAACAGTATCCATATTTGAGTAAACGTTTTTTAATGCAACGTTACTTAGGTCTGAGCGAAGAAGAAATGCTAGAAAATACAAAAATGTGGCGTGAAGAAAATGCTGATGTCAGTGTCGAAAGTGACCTGCCTAGTATGCGTAGTGTTGGTGTTACTGCTGGTGGAATACAATCAGATATGGATCAATTTGCGCCTGAAACTCCTATAGCTGGTGGAGACGATACAGAAGGCGGTGGTGAAGAAGGTGGCGCCGGAGAAGCCGACGCAACAGGCACTGAAAGTCCAGTAGGTTCAACTACTCCAGAAACGGAATAAATAGTATTATGTTGTTAATGGAACTAATGAGTACAGAAAAATCTGTAGAAACAATTGAAAAACCTTATCAGGATAATACTGCGTTGCGGTTAACTGACACACGAAAAACACGTCTTACGTTTGAACAATTAAGTAAATTGCGTAAATTAGCAGACATTAAGGCAACAGAATATCAAGAATCAATTAAAGAAATTAGACGCCAATTTGCTCCTGCACCAGCGGCAGAATAGCACAAATTTTAATTAGCAGACTTTTTGAACCAAAAAGTATGCATTTTATTACACTTTCCAAATAAAAACTAAATAAAACTACAAATGCCTTGTGAATAATTACCTATTCACAGATAAAAAGTATAATAGGAGTGACGAATGTCAGATAACAATAAATTTGAACAATTGATTGAACTGTTCATCGCAGAAGATGAGCAAGGTGCAAAAGATTTGTTCCATGAAATAGTGGTTGAAAAATCACGTGACATTTACGAGAGTCTCGTAGATGAAGAACAAGTAGAAGAGACTGCAGAAGTCGAAGAAGATGCAGAAGCAGTAGAAGAATCAGAAGACGAAACTGTTGAAGAATCAGAATTTGACGAAGCAGAAATCGGTGGCGACCAAGCAGACGATATGATTGACGATATTGAAGCAGACGAACAAGGTCTTTCAATGGAAGCAGATGCTGACGAGGAAGAAATTGAAGATCGTGTAGTAGATATTGAAAATGCACTAGAAGAATTAAAAGCAGAATTCGACGCACTAATGGGCGGAGATGATGCAGAAGGCGGCGATGAAGAAATGGACATGGATATGGACATGGACGCAGGCGACGAAGAAGGTGACGAAGAAGAAGGTGACGAAGAAGAAATGGAATCAGTAGAAGAAGAGACTGAGGAAATGGTTCGTGAATACACCGAAAAAGCTCCGGCACCAGTTACTGCAGAGCAAGGTGATGGATCAGCAGGTCCAGTTGCTGGCAAAAACGACATGGGCGGTTCTGCAAAGAACTTAGCACAAGGCGGTGAAGAAAAAGGTGGAGCAACACCAAAATCTACAGTACAAACAGATGCGGCTAATCCAAAAGGCGCAACGATGAGTAAAGCATAATCATGTTATACTTGAGAGAAAACCTAACCTCCAAAGAGGCAAACGTTGTTTATGAAGCAACAGAAAAGCCAGGTGGCGGCAAGGATCTCTACATGAAAGGTATTTGTATCCAAGGTGGGGTAGAGAACGCAAATAAGCGTGTCTACCCTGTCAAGGAAATTTCAAATGCCGTTAATACCATCAACGAGCAAATTAAAAAAGGCAACAGCGTTTTAGGCGAAGTTGACCATCCAGATGATCTCAAAATTAACTTAGATCGAGTAAGTCACATGATAGAAAGTATGTGGATGGATGGACCTAATGGGTACGGTAAATTAAAGATTCTTGAAACACCAATGGGATTATTAGTGAAAACTATGATCGACGGTGGAGTAAATTTAGGAGTTAGTAGCAGAGGTAGTGGAAACGTAACAGAATCCACTGGTCATGTTGCTGATTTTGAAATTGTCACAGTAGATATTGTGGCACAACCGAGTGCACCGAATGCATATCCTGTAGCGATTTACGAAGGACTACTAAACATGCGTAACGGACACAAAGTATTAGAGATGGCTCGCGATGCAAATGGCGACGCTCGAGTACAAAAATATCTGAAAAGCGAAATAGTTCGCTTAATTCAGGACTTAAAGATCTAGGAGATCCAGATGCTAGATGCTATTAAACCACTACTTGATAGCGATCTTGTTAACGAAGAAACTCGTTCAGCAATTGCAGAACAATGGGAAGCAAAGATGAATGAGACTCGTACACAAGTAACTGCAGAACTTCGTGAGGAGTTTGCAAAACGCTACGAGCATGATAAATCTACAATGGTTGAAGCCTTAGATAAAATGGTCACAGAAGGTCTTACTACTGAACTTGCACAAATCGCTGAAGAGCGTAAAGCAATTTCAGAAGATCGTGCTAAGTTTGTTGCAAAAATGCAGGAAACTTCAGGTACATTTGATAAGTTTTTAGTTAAACAACTAAGCGAAGAAATTAAGGAACTTAAAACTGAAAGAGCAACACAACAGTCACTAGTTAACAAACTAGAAGAATTTGTAACTGCTCAATTAGCTGAAGAGATCCAAGATTTCCAGAAAGATCGCCAAGACGTTGTCGAAACTAAAGTTAGACTTGTTAAAGAAGCCCGTACAAAGTTTGATGATTTAAAATCAAGATTTGTAAAGCATACAAGTAAGGCTGTTAACGAAGCAGTGACTGGTTATCTAAAAGGTGAAATGAATCAACTTAAAGAAGATATCCAAATAGCAAAAGAAAATACTTTCGGACGTAAAATATTCGAAACTTTTGCTACTGAATTCTCATCAAGTCACTTGAATGAAAATCAAAAAATTAAGCAACTAGAAGCTGAAATTAAAAAGTCAGCAGACGAAATTGCTAAGATTAATGAGAGTCTAGAAGAGAAATCAAAATTAGTTGAGAGTAAAGAGCAAGAAATTGCTATTATTCAAGAGAACGTTGAGCGTAAAGAAACACTTAACGAATTATTGAAGCCACTCAACAAAGATAAGGCAGGCATAATGACTGACCTACTAGAAAGCGTACAGACTTCAAAGTTGAAGACTGCTTTCGACCGTTATCTACCAGCTGTTTTAGACGGAAAATCTGTAATTAAAGAAAGTAAAAAGTCTATAATTAAAGAAAACCGTTCTGAAGTAACAGGAGATAAGCAACCAAAACCTCAAACTGCAGAAGTGAAGGAAGAAGATAGTAATATTATTGAAATCCGTCAACTTGCAGGTTTGAAATAAAGTACTATAGAGGAGACTTAAATGTCAGACGTACTATTAGAAAGCCGTTGGACTGATACCAAAGACGCACTTCTTGAAGGTCTAGAAGGTAATCGTCGCAACAGCATGAGCGTTGTGTTAGAAAACACAAAGCGTTACTTACAAGAGGCAGCAACATCAGGTGCTTCAGCCGCTGGTAATGTAGCAACATTAAACCGTGTAATCCTTCCAGTGATTAGACGTGTTATGCCAACAGTTATCGCTAACGAAATCGTTGGTGTACAACCAATGCAAGGTCCAGTTGGACAAATTCACACTCTACGTGTAAGATATGCAGATAGTGTAACTTCATC
>Ga0255763_1005540_pt1 | contig 10081 bp, 5 predicted proteins | sample 041ome_2_FD_179963 | JGI IMG/M metagenome (GOLD analysis project Ga0255763, IMG submission 179963) | Coastal salt marsh microbial communities from the Groves Creek Marsh, Skidaway Island, Georgia - 041406US metaG (version 2) | ecosystem: Environmental > Aquatic > Marine > Intertidal zone > Salt...
CTCAGACGCGCTGTCCCAGACGTACACCCACCCGTCGGCGGTGAGCGCCGCGCTGTGCGCGCCACCCGCAGAAACCTTGACAATCTTTTGATCGAGCTCGTGCCATCGCGTGCCGTCGGCTGACGCTTTCGGGATGACGACTCGACGGACAGAGACGGATCCGTTGCCCCACGAGTACACGTCGCCGGCGGACGAGCACGCGACGACGTGTTGTTTCGCGCTCGACACACCGGTCACGACGACGTCACGGTGTTTTAAATATTCCACCTGCTTGGCGACGCTCGAATACGAGTCGCCGCCGCCGCCGCCGAGATAGTACCCCAGCGCCCCTCGCGCGTTCGAACCCATCGTCCACACCGCACCGTCGGCGTCGAGCACAGCCGTGAAGGTATCACCGCACGACACGTCGACGGCGCGCGCGCCAGTCATGTTCGGCACCTTACGCGGCGTGAATTGCGTGCACCTCTGCTCGCGTTCGCGCTCGTCGTCGGACGCTAAATCGTCGACGGCGACGGAGTATCCCAACCGTCCGAGCGCTCCGTTTCCCCACGTAAACGTCTCGAACGCATCCGTTGTCGCCGCGCTGTGCGCGAGACCGGCAGAAACGCGCACAACGCGCACGTCGCATCCAAAGCTACGCACGAGCGTCGGAAATACAACCGCCTCGTCTCCGCGTTCGCGTCCTAATCCCAAAACTCCGTCTCGCGCGCACCCCCACGCGTACGCGCTCCCACTCTCATCCACGGCGAGCGCGTGAAACTTGGACGTGCTCACCCACGACACGTTCGCCTTCATCAACGCCCCCTCCACGCGCGCGGGCTTGCGCTCGGTCTCCGTGCTCCCGGTCCCCAAGCAATAATTCGCCCCGCTTCCAAACGAGCGCACAAACGTCGTCCGCGCCGCTTCGTCTTCCGCCCCCCCGATCGCGCGTTTCCTCGCCCGATCGCGCGTCAGCTTTTCGCTGATCAAATCGATCGGGCCTCGCCCTCGTCGATCGCGCGGTCGCTCCCAATCCGCGTTTCGGCACGTCTTCGACAGCGCTCGCGCCGACGACAGAGAACCGTAGTGGCACGCGTGGTGCATCGCGCCCCACCCGCTCTCGTCGTCCGCGCCCTGTCGCGCCAGATCCAGCGTCGGCGCGAAATCATCCGCCTCGCGCGCGTCGTCGCTCGAATCGCTCGCCGCCGCGCGCGCCGCGCCCTCGTCGCACCTCGCGCGTCGTCTCGCGAGCGCCGCCACCGCCGCCGCGTCGTCTCGTCCGCACAGCGCCCGCATCGTCCCCTCCACCGCCGCGTCGTCGTACGCGTCCACGATCGCGAGAAGCGTTCGTCCGCGCCGCGCGCCCGTCGCGCGGCCGCTTCGGACGGCGTCGAGCGCGCCCAGCGCCGCGGCGAACGCGTCCATCCGCGACGACGACGCGCGCATCGTCGTCGTCGCGCGCCGACGGACGTCGGTCGACGCGCGCGACGCGTTTCGCGACGTCGTCACCGCGCGCGCATCGCCGTCGGCGCGTCGTCGCGCGTGGACGCGCGGCGTCGTTCGTGCGTATCGACGCGCGCGCGCGCATCGACGCGCGGCGCCGAGTGATGCGATAGGTGGCGACGCGCTCGAGCGCGTCATTTCGGGGACGACGTCGATGATCGTCGATCCGTCAGTCGTTGACGTTCTTCGTGATCGGATTCGGAACGGATGCGACGCGTCGGACGACCGACGCGACGACGGTCGCGCGCGCGTTCCGTCGAGAACGCGACCGATCGAACGCGAGCGTCCGCGTTCGATCACTCGATGCGAATCGAATCATCAACATCATCGATGAGTCAAACAGTCATCCATCGGTCGTGAAAGCTGCCGACGCGAGAATCGAGCGACGGAATATCTGGCTTGCATCGTATTAAATCGTGCGCGTGAATGGAGCGTGTATCTGTTCGTGTTGGTTCGTGTGACTGCGTGAGGGAGTCGGCGAGCGACTCGAGCGGGACGGCTTGCACTCGGAGCGACGTCGAGGAAGTTGCGCGCGCCACCGTGCGAGGGCGTTTTCGTCCGAGTGTTGCGTGTTGGCCGCGACTCTGACTCACTTGATGACGCGCATTGCGATGCCGTTCAGGTTTATAGTCGGTTCTTGTCGTCTGTTGGAGAGCGTGCTTGCTCCCAAATTGATTTCGGCCACCGTCACAAAGACGGTTGGTAATCGATCCGGCCGGTCAAGCGTGGCGGGATAGACCGATGGCAGCTTTGTCAGCTCGCGGAATAATCGAATACCAAGAAAACGAGATTTGCTCGTCGTACGAGAAACGTGCGCTTGAAGAGCGGCCTCGACGTTGAGCGCCGTGGTGGCGTCGTCGAAGGTGCCGACGGCGAATGAAACGAAACCAAGTTTTCCTTGAGCTTCGGTGACGAGCGGTCTCGAGTGCGTGCGACCTTGCGGGCGCTCCATGTACTCAAGAACCGAGCGACCGTACAGAGTTCCGGTACCATGTTTTTTCCCCCTCCGATTCACAAAAGCGAAAGCTTCCTTATGCAGCGGCAAAGTGGTGAAGCCTACGTACACGGCGTACCTTCCATTCGTAAGAAGCGAACCAATCTTGCTCTTACGCAAACGGTCTGAAAACTGACCGATGGATGTGAATTTGCGCAGGGTGTCATCGACCGTTTGATCCAAGATGTTTCGAATGATGTCATCAATATTGACTCGCGCGCTCGCGTTTCCGATGTGGTGCACGCTTTGTCGCGCAGCGTCGCGTAGCGTCGCAAAGCTTGGGTCGTGCGGCATGCGCGAGACACTCGCTTGAATTTTCTCGTGAGTGATAAGGTCTTGTTTCGGAATGTTGCGCAATCCGCGCTGAACGCGTGGCTCGACGACAAGTGCACCGTTCACCATATCGCGTTGGGCCTTATATTCATTTTCGCACGCCTTTCTCTCGTCTGATTGCAAGTACTTCCTCCTCGCCGCCCTGCCATGTGCGGACTGTTCGTACTTTCTCTCCGCAGCCTTCCTCGCCGCCCTGCCATGTTCGGACTTTGCGTACTTGCTCCTCACCGCCCTGCCATGTGCGGACTGTTCGTACTTCTTCATCACCGCCCTGCCATGTTCGGACTCGTAGTACTTCCTTTTCGCCGCTCTGCCACGTTCGGACTTGTTGTACTTCCTTTTCGCCGCTCTGCCATGTTCGGACTGTCGGAACGTGTCCGGAACGTAAGCATTCGGCGATTTTCGGGTTCGACTTGATTTCCGAGTTCCCACCGCGTCGATCCCGCCGGCGACATCGGCGAACGGGTACCCGTCACTGGCGACATCGGCGGGAGAGTCGATGTCTGATTCACCCTCATCGTCAGCTTCGGGCGAGCGTGGCGCTTCGGCGTCGAGTCGCCGTCGCTTGCGCATGCGCAATAAGTCATCATCTTCCGGAACGAGCGCAAGAGTGCGGTCGATCAGCGAGGCGATGTCGTCGGAACGCGGCGCCGCCGTCGGCGACACTTCTAGCCAACATCCCGTGGCGCCGGTTCGCGGTCGTTTCCTCGCCCAACAGAGTGAATGTGATTGTGAAATATTTTTATCCTGTATGCGAAGCATGCGAGGGATCGATCCGTCAGTCGCCGCCTTTGCGCTGGAGTCGCGCCGAACGCGCCGCGTGTCATCGAGAAATACCGATTAGTCTTGACACAAATTCGTTCTTCGTCGACGTACCTGAAGTCCGCGCCTCGCGCGCTTCGCCGCCTTATGATTCTGTTCCTTAGCGTTCGAGCCGACACCTTTCCGCTTATTCGCCATCGTCGTCGGCGCTGGCGACGCCGCCGCCACCGAGCGTCTCAAAATGACGTTCGGCGTCGTTTCGAGTGTCATCGCATCTTCTCGTCGCCGATCGGCTGCTTTGCGGGCGCATTCTCGTTCAATATACGCGTCGTGGTCGCAAATCTCCTCACCGTGCGACGTTCATTGCGCTCGGAACGCGCGACCGCGGCGTAACAACGGCGCGCGCGCGCGTCGACACCAATCGTCATTTCCGAGAAAGTCGAGACGTCGATCGTCAGACGTCGACGCGTCGTCGCGAGATGCCCGTCGCGACGCGCCGTCGCGCGGAAACCGCGCGAAACGTGACAACGGCGCGTCCCCCGTCGCCAACGTCGGTTCCCGCCACGCCGTCGCCGCGCGAACGGGCTCCTGCACCACCGAAAAAGCGATACGTGAACACCGCGGCGTCGGAGTCGAATGATGCATCGGCGACGACGTCGCCGCGCGATGGCGATCGACCCGGATCGGTCAACAACGATGTGCCTCGATCGCGGCATCGCCTTTCACCTCGCGAGGCGGGTCGGAAAGCGCCGACGATCACCGCGGACGAGATCGAGGCGCTCACCGAGGCGCAACGCAGGCGCGTATCGGCGAGATTTCATGCCAGATTGCGTGGACTGAAGCGCCGAGTCGCCGATTTAGCGACGCAGTTTCCCACATCCGATGCCATCTTGTTGTTTTCGAACCCATTGAAGAGGCGTCGGATGTCGAGAACGTGGTGCGTCCTCGTTCGCGCGACGCCAAGGATGATGTTCTCGCCGACTCACCAGCGCGCGCGTCGCGCTCGCGCAGGGTCGAGAACGAGTTCGCATTTCACGGCCCGACGCGTTTCAAAGTGTTCGCGTTCGAGGGCGAACAGCTCTCGGGCGGGCAAATCGTTCGACGAACTCTGGCGCGGTTGCGCGGAGAGGCGCTCGAGCGAGAGGACGACTTGAGAGACGCGGTGGCGAGCGCGACGCCCGTTCCGACGAGCGATGGCGACTCACGGGCGGTGCAAACGCGTGACATCGTGGACGTGAATGCGCTCTATCGCGCGCTTCGGCCAATCGTATCTTCCGCGCATTTTCCGAGACTCGCGCATGTTCTGTTACACGCGCCGCTTCTCGCCGGCGTAGGAGGCGCGCCGGACAAGGCGACGCGCGACAAGGCGAGCGAATTCAGAGACGCGCGGGGTTTGTAAGACAAAGGCTTCGATTACAAAGGCTTCGATTTCTTCCTCTCGCTCGAGACGTTACGACGACGCGTTACGACGACGCGTTGTGACCACGCGCCGGCGCTGCGCTCCTGGCGCGGTCGAGGCGAATGAAATCGTCACTGCGCGCGCGGGGCATTCGTTATCTGGAGCGCCGCTCGAGCGCGCGCGCGACGCGCGAGCGACGCGCGAGCGCGCGGGCGCGGCGACGCGACGCGCGCGACGACGCGACGCGCGCGGACGCGACGGCGACGACGCGATGTCGCGCGCGAGGTCGATCGAGGGCGGCGCGCACGCGCCGAGCCTGGACGCCAAGGTCGCGAGGGCGTTCGCGGCGTTCGATCACACGTTCACCGTGTGCGACGCGACGCGAGAGGATTGTCCGATCGTGTACGCGAGCGATGGGTTCCTGCGGATGACGCAGTACGGCGCGGACGAGGTGATCGGGCATAACTGTCGGTTTTTGCAGGGGGCGGCGACGGATAGGAACGACGTGCGCGAGCTGCGAGAGGCCATCAAGCGGGGCGATCGATGGAGCGTGCGGTTGTTGAATTATAAGAAGGACGGGACGCCGTTTTGGAATTATCTCGTCGTCGCGCCGGTGAAATTGGCGGATGGGACGGTGGCGAAGTACATCGGCGTGCAGGTGGACGTGACGGAGGTGAAGGACGCCGCGACGGGCGAGCGCGGGATCGATTTCGATGAGGAAGGGATGCCAGTGCCGAGTCGCTACGACGCTCGCGCGGCGGCCGTGTCGCTGGGGCGCGTGAGCGAGGTGGAGAACGCGGTGCGCGCGGCGGAAGGTTTGTCGGAGGATGGCGCCGACGCCGCCGGCACGAGGAAGGGACGCGCGGGTTTGGATTTGGCCTCGACGCTCGAGCGCATCGAGCAATCGTTCGTCATCACCGATCCGTCGTTGCCCGATCATCCGATCGTGTTCGCGAGCGATGGTTTCATGGATTTCACTGGATACTCGGTGGATGAAATCTTGGGACGAAACTGTCGGTTTTTGCAAGGGCCAAAGACGGATCGAGCGGCGGTGGCGAAGATTCGTCAGGCGATCGAGCTCGGCGAAGAGTGCACGGTGCGATTGTTGAATTACACAAAGACCGGGAAGGAGTTTTGGAACATGTTCACGTTGGCGCCCGTGCGTGATGACCAGGGAATTGTACGTTTTTTTGCGGGCGTACAAGTGGACATCACCGCGCACGATCCGAGCACCGAGGACGAGTCGATCGCAGAGATCACGTTCAAGGGCACGGATGAGGAGAACATAGCCATATCGAAGGGCGCAGCGAGTATGGTTGCCGGCGCGACGGCAAAAGACAAAGAGTTCGAGCCACCGTGGGTGCACATGCACGGGAAAATGCTCACGCCCAAGCCTCATCAAATTGAAAATCGTCGCCATTGGGAGGCGCTGCGCAAGGCGACGAACGATGGCACCAGAGCTTTGACGATCGACGACTTCGTGCCGGTAAAGCGCATTGGACAAGGCGACGTGGGCACCGTGCACTTGGTTGCGCTCGCTAAACAGCAAGACATCACGTTCGCTTTGAAGATTTTGACCAAGCAGGAAATCATCGACCGCAACAAGCTCCATCGTTTGCACACTGAGTCGACGATTTTGAACGAAGTCGACCACCCATTCGTGGCGACATTGTTCGCGTCGTTTCAAACCGCGACACACGTTTACTTTTTGATGGAGTATTGCGAAGGGGGCGAGCTGTATGACTTTCTGCAAAAGATTCCAGACAGGCGTCTGAGCGAAAACGCGACGAGGTTTTATGCGGCGGAAGTACTCGTGGCGCTCCAGTACCTGCACTTGCTCGGATTCGTGTACAGAGACTTGAAGCCGGAGAACGTGTTGCTGCGTCGTAGTGGGCACATCGTTATCACCGATTTCGACTTGTCGTTTTGCGCGACATGCAAACCGCACATTAACATTCAACCTGGGAACCCGTCTTGGATCGCCGGCGCGCGAGCCGTCGAGCAAGCGTCGTCGAAAAAGTCACTCAAGCCGCCGCGACTGCCAAAGAACGGTTCCAATCCCACGCTCATGGCGGAGCCGTTCACATTCACGAACTCTTTCGTCGGCACGGAGGAGTATCTTTCGCCAGAGGTTTTGAACGGCACCGGCCACTCCGGTTCGGTGGACTGGTGGGAACTGGGCATTTTCATGTACGAGATGGCGTACGGCACGACGCCGTTCAAATCGGCGACGCGAGAAGAGACGTTCAACAAAATCTCGGATGGGAAGGTGGCGTTCCCAGATGACGTTCCCATGAGCGATGATTTCAAAGATTGTGTCGGTAAATTACTGCAGCACGATACGACGAATCGCTTGGGCACGCTCGGCGGTGCCGAAGAAATTAAATCACACCCATTTTTCAAATCCATCAATTGGGGTTTACTTCGTTGGGAAGTGCCCCCGAACATTCCAAAACTCAAACCCGCGCGCAGCGCACCACCCCCAGCCAAGCAAGAGCCGGAAGAGATGTTCGAGATCGAGGTGTAGACGCAAAACGCATAACTACTGCAGCTCCAAATTTTCAATTCACACTCTCAAAAACCAAAACTAAATCGGCGGAATGAACGGCTCGTCGTCGTCGTCGTCGTCGTCGTCGTCGTCCCTCAACGCCTTCACCAGCGGATGTTTCTTAAGATCTGGCTGTATCGCAACGATGCGTTCAATCAAAACCCGCGTGGCGTTCAAGTCTTTTCGACACTCGAGTTTCAACGTCGCCCAATTAAAGAGCACGTCGACGCAATCGGGATCCGGCTCTAACGCCTTTAAATAATACGCTTCCGCCTCATCTAATTCCCCTCGCGCCTGCAATATCATCGCTAAATTATTCGCCGCGTCCACGTTCGTCCCGAGCTCCAGAGCCCGTCGATACTCTCGCTCCGCGTCGTCAAACTTCTCCAGCGTTTGATAAAAGTTGCCCAACATGAATCGACTCTCTGGACTCTCATCCGCCTTCACGCGCTCTTCGAAGAACGTTTTTGACTGCGCGATCAGTGCATCGAACGCCCACTCCACTTTCGCCGCTCGCGCGTCGTCGCCGGCGTCGCGCGCCGCTTGTAACTCGACGCGACGCGCGGCTTTGAGACCTTCGAACGAGGTTCGTCGGCTCACTCTGAGCACGCTTTCGGGAGTTTCCTCGTCGCTCGGCGCCGCCGAGGCGCGAGCGACGACGCGCGCGCGCGCGTGACGGTGCCGGCGACGCGTCGCGCGGGCGCGCGGCGCGCGCGAGGACGTCGAGGCGACGGCGTGCGACATGGCGCGACGGAGGAGAGTCGACGTGTGCGGCGCCGCGAGGCGATTTCTTCGTTACATCGATGTCGAGAGGACGTCCGCGAAAGCCGAATATCTACAGTCTACACCGCTTCGTCCGCGCTGACGCGCGTGGGAGTCTCCGTGACCTCGACGTCGGCTTCGATTTCGTCCATGAATTCCTCGGGCGCGGGGAGGTCTAAATCGGCGTACGTCGCCGACGTTCGGCGGAAGAACAAACCTGGAGTGTCCACCGAGCGCACGCGCGGTAAGTGCTCGCGCATGATGGCTTCAATTTCGTTCGAAGCGTCCTGGATGAGCTTCATGTCCTCAGGCTCGAGGTTTGGGGAGTCCGTGGCGAAATCGCGAAGGGTGGCGAGGTGATAGACGAGCTTTTCGCTCGCCGACGCGCCCTTCAGTCCTGTTTGCGAGTCAGCTTCTGAAATCACGCTCCCTTCGCGTTGTTCGCGACGAGATGACGCGCCGTCATCGCGCCAGAAGTCTGCGACGCGTTCGTTGAGCGGCGAACCACCGTCGACGGAACCGCCGCGACGTTCGTCGCTCGTTCGTCGCGCCGCAGTTTCAATTGAGTTTCTTCGCACCAGCTCAACTTTTTCGACAATGTCGACTCCGGGCTCGACGTTGCTCACGATGGCGTTCTTCTCATCCTTCTGCAACCACCTCGGCCCGAGCGTAGCGATGATGACCATTCCGAGCGGTGCGGTTAAGATAATTGAAAACACCGCCGTAGTGAGAATATCGTTGCCCCACGACACGTATGCGGCGGATTTCTTCTTCTCTATGATGTAATCCAGTGGATCAGACGCCAGCGCAGCTTGAACCGTGGCTTTGGGGATCCACGCCAAAGACACAAACGCGCGCTCGATCCGCGATAGCTTACCGCCGCCAACGGCCACATAAGCCATGGGCAAACGAATGCAAATACCGATGAGGAGCAAACCGATGGATTTGGGAATCGTCGACGGCGTGATGTCTTTGAAACTCACCGCCGTGCCGATGACGCCGAACAGCAAGGGCTGAAATATGAAACGCCATAACTTGGCTAAATCAGTCTCCACGCCGTGCGCGTGATCTTCGGAAGGTCCGTTCGTCAGCGCCGGGTGCGGCTTGTTCGTGCGCCAACACTTGTTGGCGGAGATGCCCAACGCGAGCGCGGACATGGCGCCACCACCGTTGAACCCGTAATGTCGACCTAAGAACATCGTAAACAACCCCAGCATCATAACCATGGACGATCTCTTCCAGCGCTCGTTCCAAATTTTCGTCATACCGCAAATAATTCCCGCGAGCGTGCCGACGCACAGACCCGCCAACACGTCCACGGGTCCGTGCAAAATCGTCCACGCCATGTGTCCCTTGCTGCCTAGCGCGAACGACTTGAAGATTGTGTACCCCGTGATCGCGACGACGTCATCAAACGACGCCGCCGCGACGACTAACGACGGGATTCCCTTCGCGACGCCGTAACCGAGCGATTGCAACTCAAACATGCCGAGCACCACCACCGCGGGCGAAACCGCGCCCAGAATGAATCCCAAGCACATCCCCAGTGGAAAAGACATTTTAAATATCAACATCGAAAACAACCCGCACGCGATCGCTTCGGACAGCCCGGGCATGACGGTCAATCGACTCGCCATCCACCCGATCGAGCGAAACGCGTCCAAATCTAACTCTAACCCGCTCCGCATTAAGATGACGCTCAAACCGGCGGCGCGAATGTCGCTCGACCACCGCTCTGGCAAATCGTTCACCAATCCTCCCGGCACGTTTCTCAGCAGCAACCCCGTCAGCAGCATTCCAG
>Ga0255763_1005547_pt1 | contig 10072 bp, 3 predicted proteins | sample 041ome_2_FD_179963 | JGI IMG/M metagenome (GOLD analysis project Ga0255763, IMG submission 179963) | Coastal salt marsh microbial communities from the Groves Creek Marsh, Skidaway Island, Georgia - 041406US metaG (version 2) | ecosystem: Environmental > Aquatic > Marine > Intertidal zone > Salt...
CTTTTTTATTAGAGTGCTTTCGCAAAAAAAAAAACGCGAATTTTACCATTATTTTCCGAAAATAATGGTAAAATCGGCCTTTTTTGCTAATGGTTTTTACCATTATTTTCCGAAAATAATGGTAAAATCGAAAACCAAAAAAGGCCGATTTTACCATTATTTTCAGCAAAAAACGCCGATTTTACCATTATTTTCGATTTTTCTCGAAACTAATGGTAAAATCGGCCTGTTTTTGAACACCCTAAATGCGAAACTTGTAAACGCGTTCCAAAAACAGGCCTGTTTTTACCATTATTCATTTAGGGTATAATGGTAAAATCAGGCAAAAATAGTGGTAAAATTCGCGATTTTTTTTTTTGCGAAAGCACTCTATTATAACAGTACGTCATTATTTATACGTCACTATACGTTTCTTCATACTTCGTTCCTTCACACAAAACGTAAAGATCTGAAATAGACGGATCCTTTGAGAGTTCATTGGAGAGATCTTTGAAAGTTGTTCTTTTTGTGTGATAGAACGAACCACTGCGACAAGAGAAAGCAAGAGCAGTAAATAAAACACGATCTAATTATTTATTTATTTATTCATTCGATCGGACCGTTGATCTTTCTTCACTGGTTTGGGATTTTGAAAGGTCTTCTTTACCTTTGACTGATTGTGTGCTTGATACTGATTTGCGAGAGAAATGAATGGAGCTACGATGATTCCCTATCCGAAATTAATCCGGTTTTTTGCTCTTCTCGCGATCGTGTTGCTCTTTGACGTGGCCAGAGCGGGGGAAGAAACGCCCTGTCACATCTTCAAGTCGTACAAGCCACTGTGTTTCGACGACCAACATACACGACCTAAATTGCCGGCGAAGGTATCGAAATGGTTGGGTTTGGACGGGAGAAATACCATTTATCTCGATGCCGCGTGGTGGTCGTCTCAGCGCTCCATCACGTTTGCGCTTGAGATATTGTTGCGCGAAAAGCTTGGATACGATGTTGTCATGAATGACTACTCGGATCATACCACGTGCGATATCGACCAAGCAGCGTATTATCGGAATGTTTTAGGGGTGGATGCGGTTGAAATTCCAAGTGGACAGTCCACGACGGTCACGCAGTACTTGAATCTCTATTTTGGTCAGTCTACGTTTAATTTGGAATTGTGGAACGCCAACGGCGAACTCGGAAGACAATTCTTGATTCGTCGCATTACGAAAGAGAATCCAGCGATTGTTGATTTGTTTAGTGGTATGGATGATGGTTTAGGCTCTGTTGCGAGAAATGGCTGGTTTGTTGATTCGACCCACCTTTCTGATGTAACGAAATTCACGTCTTTATCGGCATTGGAAGCGAATGGAGCGTTTACAGTCGGGCACGTGGATGAGTTTGCGTATTCCACGGATATTCCTCACGAGTGGTCGGATGCCGTGGACAGTGCGAAGTGGTGTCCTGGTGATAGCCAAACAGCACCAAGACTGAGCGGAACCATCGATTGTGAATACGATTCTTGGCACGCGACCGATGTTCAGTGCTGTACGCGTCGAAAAAACGCGGAAGGAGCGTGCGGAAGTTTGCCTATGTGCTACGCGTTTGTCGTCGGCGGTCCCAGTTGGATTGCAGACGGATTGGAAAAAAATGAGTATAAAGTGCTTTCCTCGGGTTTACCCATTGAAGTGGTATATTATGGCGATACTCACAACATTTCAAACTACGCGACGAACAAGCTGGAGAAACCACTGATGTTCTACTGGTGGGAACCCGATCTCTCGATTGTACCAAATCCGAACATACAAGACGAAGCGTATATCGCGAGCGAGGAATACAAAGCTACTCCGTATTATTACTCACCAGATAAGTCTGTGAGTAACCTCATTCGTATTCGTTTACTGGATATTACGTATTGTACGTCCGACTATGGCGATTCGAGGTATTTGAACACGAACAGTATGTTCTTTACGAATTCCTCGACGGCATCTGTTTGTGATTTTCGTAAAGATGTCTTGGAAAAAGGTCGGTACAAACCTAACCGGCTTTTCTACAAGGATGCGTTTTATCTCGTGGAGAAGTTTCGCATCACATTTTCTAGTCACTTTGTTTTGCAAAACATGACTAAGGATGAAGCTTTGATTGCAGAAAGAGACGCCATACTCGCGGCAAACCCGGATCTTGAAAACGGCGAAGATCCTCGACTTGTGGCATTGGGGACAATACCCGCTGATATTCTGCAGTCCATTGCTGCTTGTAAATGGCTGAAAGAGAATACTGCTGTTTGGGAGGATTACATCCTTCCGGATACATTCATCCTTGACGAGATACAAATCATATCTATTGTTGTGGCAGTAGGATGTGCGTATGTGATTTTTAAAGCATGTATGTTTTACACTTCGAGAGGCTACAAAGATCCTCTTTTCGTAGCAGATCAAGGTATGAACGTTCACAAATCGAGCCCGTACCTTGTCGGCAAAATAGATCACGATAGTACCGTGATTGGAGTTGAAGCTTCACAACTGGCCAATCCTGGAAGAGACGCAAAAAAAGTCGACTTTTTGATGAGGTACATGAATGTGGCCAACGATGAAGACTATGTCCAAATTACTGTGCTCGCATCTGGTTCCTGCATCGTTTACTTAGCTGTTAAAGACGGTGTGCCGTATCCTGGGACCACACCGGGTCCCTTTGACTGTGGCATTGCCAAACTGGATGTGGACTTCTTGATGCCAGAAGCCTCTGAAAATGATGGATTCACGATTTCTGAAGTTGGAGGACTGAAGAACGTCGTGAAACTTTCATGTCATGTTGGCCGTAACGTTCTCAAACTCCCGCTTTTGAAGAATAATACCTACAACGTTGTGCGATCGATGCATCTTCAGCTTGAGCCTGGGGTTCTATACGACGATGCGGCTTCTCCGGCTTTTAATTCTGACATTCCAGTGCTGAATTTGGATATTCACGAAGCGGTGCCCTTCCCGAATGGAGTGCCGTGCGCCAATATTGAATCGAGCGTGCTTAAAGTCTTTCGTTTGCTGAATGGCTTCATCAAAGCTGGCATGCGAGGTCCCAAAGTGTCGTATTTGATGGTTCGGTACCAGATCATGCACTTCTTTTTGGCGATCACGAATTCTTTCGTATGGAACATGACTTTCGTCTATTTTCTTGGCCAAGGTTTAATCAAGTTACAGCCTGACTGGTGCATCGCGACATCCTTGGTATTCTTTGGAATTTTTGTCATGAAATCCTACTCCCAGCTTCACTTTTTGGATGGATCGATCGAGTTGAAGACGTACCTTGCGGGTTTAATTCAAACAAAGTATCTCACTTTAACTCAAGGTGACATTTCTCAAATTTCAGACTGCGAACCGTTATTCCGCGTCACGACTTTGACCGATTTGCAGAGTATTCAAGATGGCATTTGGGTAAGCTTGAATGAAGTTCTGAAAAATTGCTACGAATTTTTGGGATACTTGGCTTTTATATTCTGGCTTTGGAGCGAGAAAGACGAAGGTGGGATGCGAAAACTTCCGCAATACTACGTCGTTTTTTTCATCATGACGTGCTTTCTCGTGTTAGCAGTTGGAATTGTCTTCGTACTTGTCTTTCGAGCGGGACGAGGCTATCAAATTGGCCAGAACGAGGACCGCCTGGAAGTCATCCTTTTTTCTGGACAGCACTTTATTTTACACCTTCGAAAATGGGTGCGTGAAATGAACCTTCGAGTTGATACGGTATCTAACCAGTATGACAAGACTTGGATGCACATCCTGGCTGGATTCTATGAAGGTTGGCATTTTAAATTCGGTAATGCTTCACTTCTGTTGCTCGCTAGTTGCATTTGTCAGTGTTATCTTTATCTTCAAGCGAATTCTTGGCTCAAGACTTTTCCAGGAGATCAAGGGAAACTTGATATTGATGCCTACTTTTACTGGGTGGGATCCTTTGCTTTAAGTCTTATGAATATCACGAATATTCTCATGGGTACCTCTGATATGTTGCAGAGTACTTCGAAAGTGGCACACATCTCTAGCTTGTTAAATCTAGAGACCACTATTGTGAAGAGAATAAGAAAGATACCACTTCAAGAAGGTCCTGGGGACACGAAAAAACAGTTTCGAGATCACGAATCGTCGGACATAGCGACCAATGTGGAGGATAACTGTGCTTTAGTCATTAAGGACTTCTCTGCATCGTACTCGAGTGATGAAGTTGATGCAATTTCGTTCAAAAAGACTCTCAGTCTCAATCCCAGTTTTGAAATGGACAAGCTCAGCAGCCTTAACAATGTTGACCTCGTCACCTTAAAGTTATTCTCAAATACAAACATGGTAAATCCATCGGGAACAACAACGATTTCGCTGCCAAGAGGAGGTATTATTGGTGTCTGTAAAACGAGCGATGGTAAATCGAAAGTATTTATGAATTTGTTGACCGGGGCTGATATCGCCACAACCGGGGTCATTGGAGTATCTCCTGAACTTTTTTTCGCCGAGGTAAGTGGTCTGCCAGAAAACTTAATCATGAATGAGACTTTGAAATTCAATCTTTTGAGTGGGACGAGAAAAGGCTTGAAAAGGTTCCCAATACATAGCCCTGAACACAAGGAATACTACGACCGCATGAAAAGCTATAGCTCCAAAATGATGTGGTCGCTGTGCAAAGAAATTGGTCTCCCTCATATTTTGATTGGAAGCTCCTATAAACCGGCGTGGGATGAGTTTTTTTTAGACGCGTATGGTGAGTTCCTGAACGAAGGTGAGGTTATGAAAATCAAATTTGCTGCATCCTTGTTGGCTCGTCCGGATGTCCTCGTGATTGACGGCTTGGGCGATGAAAGCGAGGAACCAGTTGTCGAGAGATTTTGCGATGTCGTCAAGAAATTCTTGCAGTTTGATTTGGATGGCATCGATTCCCCAGATGCTACGAAATTCAAAACTACCAGAACGGCAATATGGTGTGGTAAGCGTGAAACGTTACGCACCGTATTAGAAGGTAAAGAACCCGTTCTCGTACTTAAAGAAAAAGAGGTTTTGATTTCCAACAAAGGTGCGCTTTGAGTGCGCGTTGATTATGGGAGAAGGCACAACCTTGGAAAGAAAGGATAAACGGTACCACGAGCATACCGCGTTTTTTTACATATACATATACAAGTTTGACAAGTGAAGAAGTTTATCGTGTGTGATGTGTTTTTTGTTTGTATATACAAGTTTAACGAGTGAAGAAGTTTATCGCGTGCGATGTGTTTCTTGTTTGTGCCCCCTTATTTTTTCTGCTATTAAGTTTGCCATTACTTCAGGCGCTTCACTGTGTACATGATGAGAACAATCTAAGCACACTTCCTCGATGGAATCAAAATGTTTCTCCCAACCTTGCATTTCATCACTATTAACCATGCGATCACCTTTACCATGCACTAGCGTTAATGGTATGACAAGCTTTTCTACATTTTTATCCATCTCATAGTCTTCAAAAAGGATGCAATCAGCACGAAATGCTTCGATTAGTGTTTTATCGAATTCATAGGTCTTTCTGAAGTGCTCTTTTGCAAGATACTTGGCAATGCTATCGTAAGACTCTTCTCGAATAGACCGGGTAGCATACGAGCCGTATCCAAACTGTTTCGAACAGTGCTCTGGAGAAGCAGATCCAGAATGTATAACACAAGAGAGTCTGTTTTGCAGTTCTCCTTTTTCCAATCTCAGAGCAAGTTCCCAGGAAAAGAGAGAGCCGATTGAGTCCCCACAGAATATGACACGGCACTCTGGGTGAACAATTGTCAATAAATGTTTCATATTTTCATACAGATGTTCCAAAATGCTTTCCCAACCGATATCGTTCGTTTCGGAACACCTAACACCACGTCCAGGAAGTTGTGCTATGTATACGTGCACATTTGAGTTGCCAAATTCCATCCCAGATAAACACGAAAATGTCTTTGAAAACATCTCGGGTGATGCGCCGCCACTTGGGAACATAAACAGTATTGGGCTTGATCCTCCGGAATCCAAATACGAATCGTTCGTCGAAGCCCTCAACTCGGTGTGAAAATACCATGCCGTAAAATCTGTAGCATTTTTACACATCGTCAACCCGACACAACTGTCTACGAAATCAGGTATCGGTTCGGTTAACAACGAAAAGATGTCAGGTGCTTCTCCAATAATGTCGCGTATAACCGAAATGATCGTCATGGCTACGAACGAGTTACCACCACAATCAAGAAAGTTCATTCTTTCTTCTCTCGACAAGAGGTCAGAGAACTCTCTAACCGTAAGACCTAGCGTGTTACTTAACACAAATAAGACTGTATCTCGCACTTTTCCTGTATTATATATTGCGAGCGCTTCGTCCAACAGTTGATGACCATCCTTCATATTGTCCTCACCCACCAGATTTGTGGAAGAACCTTTGCCAATGTGGGAGATGTAGTTTCGATCCAACTCTAATACCAATTCTGAAGTTTCTTTGAGTCCTTCAAACGAGTTAACGACGTCGTCGTGCGGCTGTAAAAAAAAGTCGGAAATCGCTCGAAGCCCGGCAATTCTACTTTCTAAATCTTTATTTGGTACAAGATATACATCCATACGACCCCTACATGAATGATCGTCATAGTCTTGACTAAATTGAAGAGGACGGATAGAGCGACTGTATGTCAAAACGGCGTGGTGAGATGGATATGCCGAAGCAAGAGCACTTCGAAGATCTTCAGGATGCACTCCAACTGAAGCGAACACCGTTGGTCGTCCACGGGCGAGGAACAAATCTGCAAGAACGCGCTTGTTGGGGATGTTCATACACGCCAAAACGTCATCAGACTCTTCTGAACCGCAGAATGACAAAATCACATCTTCTATTGAAGATTTCCCGGTGATATCCACTACAAAATCTGCAACAACTCGAATTGATTTTGTCATCGGCTTTACTTTGCTCGGATTCCTCTCAGATACATAGCAAGTCAAATTGTACCGATAGCTCGTGAATTCCGAATCTTCAAATCCTTCTTTAAGCTGCAACTCGATCGCATCAATCCTCTCATCCAATAACCTCAATTTATAGCTCAAATGGAAAGCAAGCTGATCAAATGTTCTATCCTTGTCATATGTAACTGCCTTCGAAGCTTTGTTCACAGCTTCTGAAGGTTGGAGGTGATAAGCTTCAAAGAATCGACGGATATGGAAAAGCTCGGAATGTTGAAATGAGCGAATATCCCCGAGTAAGACAGCTCCACCCGAGTCTGCTATTTTATTAGCGGCATCATTCAGGAATTTCAGGGTGTATTCAAATGATGGGAAGTACATTGTTACCCCGTTGCAGAGCACAACGTGAAAATTTTCCCCCGGATTCGGTAGTCTATCAAACGAAGTAGCGTCTCCTACCATTGTATGAAAAGACTCACATTTTCCATGTAACTTGTTCGCTTTCATATAATTATCCCAGATGCTTCGACAGTGTTCTATGGCTTTTCCCGATATGTCTGCGCCAACACATAATTTTAACCGAGGCGCCAGCTTCAAAAGTATCATACCCTTACCACAACCCATCTCTAATACACTCGCGTTACATTCTTCCCCAGCCGCTCGAGCCGCATGCTTTAAACAATCTTCAACCGTTCGAGTTACCCACTCTTCAATGACTGCTCTTGTATGCAACTCAGCGCCTCTCTCTGATAACGAGTTTCGGTAACTTGCCCAATCCATTGTAGGGTCACCCCCGTCGACCATACTCGTCGAGTTATCATCGTAAAGAGAATCATAAACATCTGCCCACAAAGTAACTGCCTTTTGTTGAACTACCCACGAGCATAAAGCATTATGATCAACCTTTCCAGCGGATGATAACGGTATATTCTCGACATTTATACAAAACCAGTCAGTTGGAATATGACTAGAAGGAAAATTATCCCGAAGCTTGCGACTCATGAGCTTTCCTATCTCCTTCCCATCAGTGCTTTTATTCTCTGAGTCGTGTATTATGACACCGACGAGTGAATTTTCACTGAAAACAACAATTATGTCATGAATACTTGATTTATTTTGTTCACGAATTATGTGTTCAATCTCACCAAGCTCAATTCGGACACCACCAAGCTTTATTTGTCTATCATTGCGCCCGTGATACTCAAACCATTTGTTCTTTGCATCATAAACACCGATATCGCCAGTTCGGTACATGATATTTCGCGAATTCGTGCCCCACGGGCACGCGATAAATTTTTCTTCTGTAAGTTTTTCATTGTTCAGATATCCGCGTGCGACTTGAATCCCCCCTATGCATATTTCCCCCTTTTCCCCATCCTTGACTCTCTTCGTAGGATCAGTAAAATCAACAATATATATATCAACGTTATCAGCTGCTGCACCAATTGGGAATCCATTATTAATATTTTGTTCTTGCACATCAAGACAGTCTATCCAAGTCACCTCAATACTCGCTTCAGTTGGACCGTACAGGTTCACAAGTCGTAGATCTTTCCCTAAGACTTCACTCAATAAACGTCGATGCTCCATTTTAAGCGCTTCGCCACTCGTCTGAATCAATCTCAAATGTGGGAGTTCGAAAGATTTTTTTCGTTTAAAATATTCTAGAAACAAACGAAGAACTGAAGGAACAAAATGGACAATTGAAACCTTACCAACGATAATCGCATTCGCTACGGCTTCCATATCTAAATGCTTACCATCAGCTAAAACGTACGAAACCGATCCAGAAACGAGCGGTAACCACATTTCACCAATACTGACGTCGAAAGTACACGGCGTTTTAATCAAGCACACATCATTTGGAGATATTTTAAAGACTCTTTTTTTCCATTGTAAAAAGTTCACCACGCCTTCCGTTCGAACTTCGACACCTTTAGGCATCCCGGTAGAGCCAGATGTAAACATGATGTACATAATCTCAGGCGGTTTTACTGGTGCATACAATAACGAATCATCCACCTCAGAAACTGTACCGTTTGCATTCACTTCAATAACATTGAAGAAATCGCTCGGCAGCTCTGCCTGCAGAGAACATCCTCTATCCATAATGAGAGTTTCGCTCCTCGTCTGTTCCAAAATGTTCGCAATCCGTTCTTTCGGCCATCCCGGGTCGATTGGCGTAAACGTGCGACCAGATAAGTGCGCTGCAATCTGAGCAATTATCATCGCCGGACTTCTTTTTAAAATGATAGCCACTCTCGACTCAGTCTCTGTCGATCGATCGGACACCATTGTCGCCAGGCTTTTCGCGCGTTCATGGAATTCTTTCCAGGTTACATCTTCGCACTCGTCCGATTTTATGCACAAAGATGCACCCGATGATACAGAGAGAGAAGAAATATCGAGCATGTCGTGGAATTTCTCTTGATCTGCACTCATGTCTCCTCTTGTATCTTAAAGAATGATAAACCTTGTTGGGACGCTATTGATATATGTAGTTCAAATTGTCTTAAAATGTTCGGAAATTAACCAAATACTTTTTTCCAGTCGATCACGTTGTCTGAAAAAATTTAAATCGAAGTTTATAAGGCCAAGCTTGGTCAAAGGTCAAGATACCACGGTTCGTACCCCAAATTTTGTGTTGCGCTAGAGCTAACGCCGGGATAACGCAACTATAAAATAAAATAAAAAATCATTAGAGTGCTTTCGCAAAAAAAAAAACGCGAATTTTACCATTATTTTCCGAAAATAATGGTAAAATCGGCCTTTTTTGCTAATGGTTTTTACCATTATTTTCCGAAAATAATGGTAAAATCGAAAACCAAAAAAGGCCGATTTTACCATTATTTTCGATTTTTCTCGAAACTAATGGTAAAATCGGCCTGTTTTTGAACACGCTAAATCCCCCAAAAAGCCCGATTTTACCATTATTTTTACCAAAATCTGGGTGTACGAGCGTTTGGCGTGGGATCCTACCAATATCACGCGTCGCAATCCCCCCGAAGATGATGTAGTACAAAGAAACCTCTGTCGCAACTTCAAACATGCGTTGAAAGGCGACGCAAGTGTGGGTACCGGACTGTTTGGAACATTTTTTAAAGCAAATGCGAAACTTGTAAACGCGTTCCAAAAAAGGCCCGTTTTTACCATTAGGCTAATGGTAAAATCAG
>Ga0255763_1005552_pt1 | contig 10070 bp, 8 predicted proteins | sample 041ome_2_FD_179963 | JGI IMG/M metagenome (GOLD analysis project Ga0255763, IMG submission 179963) | Coastal salt marsh microbial communities from the Groves Creek Marsh, Skidaway Island, Georgia - 041406US metaG (version 2) | ecosystem: Environmental > Aquatic > Marine > Intertidal zone > Salt...
TAAAAAACGCTCCGATTTTTTTTCTCTTTTTTTTCTGCTTCTTCTGTGTGAAAAAAAAGGATGTGAAATGCGTTAGAAATTCATTCATTCGCGTAGTAGCTCTGAACGGAAGAGAAGAGCGCGTTTATTATTATACACACAGTGTAGAAAGCGTTTATTATAAGTTTCATCATGGGTGGAGGAGAAGAGTTCTTTGCGTCTTCTTTGTCTTCTTCTTCTTCCTCGAAGAAAGACGGAGACGATGCGTTTGCGTTTCCAGAGCGAGATTCGGACGAGGAAAATTTGGACGAGGAAAAAGAAGAAGGCGAGAAGACGCGCGTGATGAAGACGAGAGTTTCAAAGGAAGAAGAAGACAAAGAAGATGAAAAGAGCGAAGAGGACGATTCAGAGGACGATTCTTCGGTTTCAGAGGAGGAATTGGAAGAGTACGAGAAGTTGGACGACACCTTGAACACCGATTCAAAAGGTGCTGGTGGTCAAAGTGGTGATTTTGTGAGATCATCATCTTCATCCGATGGACCGAACGAAGAACACGACAAAGAGTACTACCCAAACGCCGGTCCGAAAACAAAAGACGAACACGAACGTCAAACAAAACTCCGCTTGATGATTATTCGCCAACGCGATAAGGAGTTTAAACTTGATCAAAAGTTTAAATCGAAATCCATCGTCAAATTGAACAACGAAGCGGTGGAAGCGTTGAAAAAAGGCGACGACATCGAAGCGATTGCAAAGTACGCGAAAGTGTTTCGAAAAGCGCACGAGAATAACTTAACGCACGAGTTAATGCACGTGTGTCACTCAAATCGTGCGGTGGCGTATTTGAACTTGGGTTTGTTCGAAGAGGCGTTGTGGGACGCGAATAAATCGCAAGATTTAGCGAACGAGAGATACTATCGAACGCAATCCGCCGGCGGTCAAGTCTTGAACGTGTTCGTCAAAGGGTACGCGAGAAAAGGGTTCGCGTTGATGGGTTTGCGCATGCACCGATTAGCAAAATCAGTCTTCGAAACCGGGCTGGAATTTTCCCCTAAAGACGAGGAGTTGAAAAGAGGTTTGGAAGAAGCCGTCGTCGCCGTCTTGGCGGATTTGCACAACGGGAAAGGTTTCGTCAAAAATCGAGAGACGTTCCAGTGCTTACCAGCGCCAGAAAAGAAACATCAACAAGAACGACTGACGAATTTACCGTACGCGAGTCCGTTACACAGAGTGCATCCGAAAGATATGCTCCCGACGCAGCTTTTAACGCCGTTCCAAGCGGAAAATGATTACCATTTGAAAGATACGTATAATTACATGACGGTTCAAGCCGATATCGCGATACCGAAGAGACATTTCAAATACTTGGAAGATACGGTGAGACGCAAACAATATACTAAAGCCATCGAGATTGCAATCAAAAAACTCCAAAATGAAAATAAAGACGTTCGAGCGTTACATCTCGGATGTGGTGCCGGGTTGATGACCATGCACTTACTCGACAAAGGCGCGCACCACGTCACCGCGTGCGAGAGATGGTTGTACCAAGCCATGGCGTGTAAAGAAAACTTGTTGAACAACGGATTCTGCGACGATCAAGTGAAAGTGATTTATAAAAGGCCCACGGATTTATCTTTACTCGCGGACGTTCCGGTGTATTGCAACTTGTTTTTGAACGATATCATCGACGACGGATTACTCTCCTCCGGTTTAATCCCGTCCACGAAGCACTGTTTGCAAAATTTACTCTTGCCGGACTGTATCGTCTTACCGTCGTCCGCGACCGTGTTCGCGCAAGCGATTGAGATTAAATCGAGAAATATTTGCGGGTTAGACGTTTCCGCGATGGACTTATACCGTTCGCACCCGACGTACTCCGCCGGTGTCCCGATTGATCCGGACTCTTACAGAGCGCTTTCGAAACCGAAGGAAATTTGGCACTTTGATCTCGGAAATCCGCCCGAGGCGAGCGATCAAAAGTTTGTCGATTTCGAGTTTACGAAAGACGGGACGTTTAACGCCGTTTTGTTCTGGTACGAACTACACTTGATCGAGGACGTGAAAATATCGACCAGAGGCGTTACGAATGAGGAGGAGTTTGGCGACGCCGATGATGATGATGATGAGAACATCGTCGTATCGAGTTTAACGCCTTCACTTTTCTACCTCGACGGCGAGATCAAATCGTACGCGAACCACGTCGTTCCGATCAAATGTTCGCACAACACGGTCGCCATGCAATTTACCGTCGAAGACGCGGATTACATGCACATGATGAAGAAAGATGCGAGTTTTCCAAAGTATCAGTTTTCGATTTTAGCGGACGAAAGGCGAGCCAAGGCGTACGACGCGGCGATTCAACGACAGATAAAATTCTTAAAAAATCGCGAAGGATACGCGAACGTTCTCGATATCGGTTCCGGATCTGGTTTATTAACGATGATGGCTGCTCGTGCAAACGCGGACACGGTGATCTCCTGCGAAATGCTTCCATCCCTCGCCACGTGCACTCGCCGAAACGTGGCCCAAAACAACCTCTCGCGAAACGTCAACGTGATTTGCAAAGACGCCGCTTTACTCGAACGCGGCATTCACGGTCCACACGAAGGGTGCAACATGATCGTCGTCGACTTGTTCGATTGCGGCTTAACCGGCGAACACGTGTTGTACATGATCGAAGAAGCGCGACGTAAAGTCGCGAACGTCGGATCCGTCGTCGTGCCTGCCGCGGCGACGATATACGCCATGGGCGTCGAGGCGTACACGACTGAAATCGACGGGTTCGACATGTCCGCGCAAAACAAATACCGCTGGGATTCGAAATACGAACCGGTTGAAATGGAAAACGTGAAACACCGAAGATTGACGAAACCGAAAAAAGTGTTCGAATTCTTCTTCGATAACTCGATGAAACAGAAAGGTCGCGAAACCGTGATCAAGTTAGAAACCGTCGCCAGCGGCTACTTGAACGCCGTCGTCTTTTGGTTCGATTTGCACATGGACGAAGAAGAAACGATCACGACTGCACCAAAAGGAATTGGAAAAGGTGGAAGAGTCCAAGACGAGGCAAAGTTAATGCGAGATTTAGACGGGAAGAAGACGAAGAAAGTGATGGAGGAGAGTTTACGAAGAGTACGCGAGAAGCTCGCGAGAAATCCAAGGGCGAAGGAGTACGAAGGAGTTTCTTCTTCAATCGCCGACGCCGACGCCGACGTCGATGGAGCTCATAATAAAGTAAAGGAGAAAAACACAGAAGAAATTGGTGGTGCACTCGCGACACAAACATCCTACACCACCGACGACGACAGCGACAGCGACGACGACGACGACGGAGGAAATAACCACTACTGGGGCCAAGCGATGCAATACCTCGAACGCGCCGTACAAATAAAAGGCGGTAAAAAAATAGCCGTTTTGGCGAAACGAGAAGCCGATGTGATACGTTTCTCTTTAAAAGAAGGCGTCGGCTCGTGGGTCGGAAAACCACCGTGGAAAATCGAATGGGGCGGCGGCGCCTCGGTCGAATCCCCACACTTCCAAAGAGTGCATTACTGTCAACTCCTCGTGAACGACTTTTTAATGCGCTTGCGTTCGAAGCGGTTCGCGCCGATTGAGAAAGACATGCGGATGATTTTAGCGCACTGCGGGAGTTTGTTTTTGGACCCAGAAGCGTTGACGGACGTGTATCACAGACTCGTCGCGTTGGAGTTGTTGCACGGCGCGCCGGAGTTTTCACCCGGAGCGAGCATGGAGGCGTTGACGAAGCCGACGTTTCGTTTGCACTAATGATATCAAGAAGAGGAAGATTTTTTAAGTACCTACTACTACATTTACGGACACATGATACTGGTACTCACGCATTATATACGCTACTATGCTGCTACAACTACTACTTTAAAAGAAGACCTCTTTGCTTATTGTGCCAATCAATCACGTCCGCGTACTTCAAACTCCCTCCGAAACAATCCAAGGCGGAACCGATGGTCACGTCCACTCGATTCTGTCCGTACGTTTTCACGAGCTCTAAATCCTCGATCGATCTCGCCCCTCCGGCGTAAGTGACTGGAATTTGGCAATATTTCCCCAACAACTCCACTAAATCTAAATCCAAACCCATTTTTTTCCCTTCCACGTCCACGCCGTGGACGAGAAACTCGTCGCACTTCTCGCTTAAACGTTCTAAAGTTTTCTCGTCGACGCACACGTCGGTCCATTTTTGCCATCGATCGGTGACAACTTTATACTTGTTCCCATCTTTTTCGTCTCTACGACAGCTCAAATCTAACACCAACCGTTTCTTCCCAATTACTCTTATTAATTTCTCCAATCTCTCCTCGTCTAACTTGCCGTCGTGAAACACGTAACTCGTCACGATCACGTGACTCGCACCGTTCTCGAGATACTCCAACGCCGTCTCCGCGGTGACGCCGCCGCCAATCTGTAATCCGCCGGGAAACGCTCTCGTGGCTTCTAAAGCCGCTTCTTTCGTCTCCAAATCTTTGCTTAACAATATCGCGTGTCCGCCGTAGATGTTATCCCGTTTGTACATCTCCGCGAATTCGCTCGATTTCACGTCCGTTTCAAAGTTCGTCTCAGGTTTCTCCTCGTCGACGGACTTTTCGTCTCGTAAGCTCGAGCCGACGATTTGTTTCACCTTTCCGAGGTGGATGTCGATGCACGGGCGGAAAGATACGATGTTATTATTATTCGTATCATTACTCTCGCTTTTATCGTCACTTTGAGGGGTTCTCGTCGTCGCGCTTTGTGCACAAAGAAGAATCGTACTCCTGTTCCGCGTAACTGTATTCCTTCCCCGTCGTTCCGCGATGAGAAAATGATGATTTCGTACTCGGAAACAAGGACAGCACTGCGACATTTTCTTCGACGTAAACGACGCACATTTCGACGATGCTTTTGATTTCGACTTCGATGCGCTCGCTGTGAAGCTTTTGACCGTTGGAATCGTCGAAATCATCATCGTAATCTTTGTTTTGAGATGTGAATTTTGCGCGTAAAAATGGAGCAAATTGCTTCATTTTTACGCGTTGTTTAGCAGCATCATAAAGAGGAACAAGATGGAACCAAATGGTCGTCAAAACGATCGAGAACGAAGAAATCAAGATCTGTTCCTCCACTGCCCGGAAAAATTCTACCTCTGCTCGGCGTTTTCTGACCACCCGCCTCCAAACGCCAAAGGCATCACCGAAGATTCCAGACTTTTACTCTACGCGTTGCACGAACAAGCGACCCGATCTGGAGGCGTGAGAGAGAAGGAGGAACTACTCAAACCCACGTTTTGGCAAAGAATATACGACCCGGAAAGCGTTTTACGATACGAGGCGTGGAAAATGGTCTCAAACATGCCCGCAATCGTCGCCATGGAGAAGTATTGCGAAGAGGTTGAAAACTTCAACCAAAACTGGTGGCAGTTGATGACTGAAAACTGCACGTACGAAGAGAAGGCGAAGATGTTATCGATGGCGGACGAATCCTCGGAGGAGTATTATTTACAGGTTGGGATGCGGTTGCTCGTACCTCCGACGGGGACGGGGACGACGACGTCGTCGTCGTCTTCGGAGAGGGAGGGAATACGGACGTTCGGATCGGTGATATTTAGCGGCGGCGAGAGGAGTAGTAGTAGTCCGCGGAAAGGAAGAGGAGGGAAGAGTAGGTTCGCGTTGGAGAGTAAGATGCCGGAAAAGAACGAGTGGAGGACGATTGTCGCGCAACCGATGAAGAAAACAACAACGGTGGCGAACGAGAACGAGAGTAGTAATAATAATAGCAGCAGAGAAAAGAAGTTAGAAACGACCACGCGCCAACGATTCCCGCAGAAAAGATTCGGACACATAGCGCATAAAGTAGGCGAAGAGTTGATTATTTCGCACGGAAATAAAGACGGACGATTGTTGAGCGATTGTTGGGCGCTGGATTTGATGGAGTTAAGGTGGAAGAGGAAAGAGTTGAAGTGGCCGGGGTCGCCGTGCGCGGACGCGGCTTCGATCGCCACCGCGGATGGAGAGATTTACTTGTTTCGAGGCATCGGCACGAAGAGCGACGAAGACGCGCTGTTGGTGACGACGAATACGAATAGTGATAGCAACAACAGTAACAACAGTACTAATATCTTCGAGAAGAAGATGATGATGACGGTTTCCAAGTTGGATTTATCGGACATCGGAGGAAAGCTGAACGAGTTAAAATGGCAACACGTCGCGGCGGTTGGATCTGGCGGATCTTCCGATTTACCGTGCGCGAGAACGGGACACACGGCGACGTTGTTTGAAACTGACGACGTGGTGTACGTCTTCGGAGGCATGTCCGTTGGAGACGCGAAGAAGAACGTGAAATCTGTTCCTTTGAACGATTTGTGGGAGTTTTCGTTGATTACGAAAACGTGGCGACAGATACTCACTACTACTACTACTAAAACGGAAGGAGAGGAGAGCGAAAAATCGTCTCGTTCAAAATCATACGTTCCTTGCGCACCACCTACGGCGAGAGGATCTCACGTCGCGGGAAGATGCGGCCGTTTCCTTCTCGTATTCGGCGGCGCAGCCGGGAACGTCTTGAGCGATACGGACGTGCACTGTTTCGATACGCGCGCGTACCAATGGATAAAAGTCGCCTCTGAAATCTCCGACGAAGACGATAAAAAGCTCATTAAAATAGCCCCACGAGCTGGTCACTGCGCGACTATGTCCGAAGACGGCACCAAAATGTTCATCTGCGGCGGCGGCGATAATCAATCCGCGTTGCTCGAAACGCTTTCGCTGGATTGCTCCGAGCTCTTCTCCGAGTTCTCCGAGAAGAAGAAGAAGAAAACGAAGAAGAACGACGACGACCACGACGACAACAACAACAACATCAACTCCTCCTCTTCTCCGCCAAAACTCTCCTGGTCTCTCCTCGTCGAATCCTCTGCGTTAACCGGTAAAGAAGGCATGACGTTAACCACGATCCCGTGTCAATCCGGAGAATACTTGCTCGCCTTTGGCGGGTTGACCGGTACCTCTGATTGCGAGGTCTCTTGTTTGCGCACTGTGTGAGCGAGAGATAGTTCTTAAAGCATATTTTCGGCAGTAGTATTCGCAGCGGTGGTTTTTTTTCGGCGGCGAAAGGAGTACGCGAAAAGTGTTTTTGTTCGTTGTGATGATAAATTTTGTCTCCTCTTTCATTTTGTAATCTTTTGCGAAAAATTCGTCCATGAAAAAACCACCACAAATTTGTCCTCACATTTTAGCGCGTTTCTTAGCGAGAAGCAGACGACGAGACCAAGATAAACTCTCTCTCTTCGAATAAGTATTCAATTTGTGCGCCGTACCGTGAACGCAGATTTGAATTTTCGATTGGTTTTGAGCACGTATCTTTCGCAAGAGCGCGCGCATCACGAGAAATCATTTCATCAATTCGCGCGTGAAAGTTGACCTTCTAACGAGAACGACGGAGAAAAAATCGTAACGAGAATCATCCTCATCATCGAAGATGTCGAGCGCGACGCAACGGCAACACGCCGTCGGTTCGCCGACGGCAAAATCAGATAAGAGCCAAAATTCCAGCTCGGATAGCGCGAGCGTGGCGAGAAGGTACATTCTTTTTCGCGCGTGAAACCTTTCGTCCCGTTTCCGAGAGAGAAAGCGCGGAGCACATTTTCTTCTTCTTTCCCGTAAAGTGGTTGCGTTTCTCGGTTTTTTGTTATCTTTTTTTGCTTTGGTTACCCCTTTTGGATGGATGTCAAAAGTACTTCGAAGAAAACCTTTTAAAAACGCCAGACGACTAAACTGTGCTGAAACTCTTACTCAACTATTACACATAAAAACAGATTACAAACGGAGCTGATGTCCCTGATGACCTCCTCGGACAGCGGCATCTCCGCGTTCCCGGATGGGGACAACATCTTCAGCTGGGTCGGGACGATCGAAGGCGCCAAAGGGACGGTGTACGAAAACATGAAGTACTCCTTGACGTTATCGTTCGCGAACGAGTACCCGTTTAAAGCGCCGGTGGTGAAATTTTCCACCCCGTGTTTCCATCCGAACGTCGATCAGTTCGGGAACATTTGCTTGGATATTTTGAAAGAGCAGTGGTCGCCGGCGTATAACGTGAGGACGATTTTGTTGTCCATTCAGAGTTTGTTGGGAGAGCCGAATAACGATTCGCCGCTGAATACGCACGCGGCGGGGTTGTGGTCGAATCAAGAGGAGTATCGAAAGTTGTTGCAGAAGAAGTATAAGGAGGACGGGGCAAAGAATTAGAGAGGGAACGCGCGAGAGGACACGGATACTTACGGGAAAAGGGGTAAAATCGAAAGAATTTTCATCGGCTTTCCGTAGTTAAATTAGAGGGTGAGGAGAGAGCGAGAGGCTGAGTGTACCGCGCATTAGAATTAAACTTGTAACATTAGATAAACGATTAATCATAGTATATAATAAATAATCAATCATCTTTTTCGTCGTCTGCGAGCGCTAATTAATAATGTCTTCTTCTTCTATCGCGGCTACATTGAGCTAAATTCTTCTAAACGCGTAGTACTAACGTTACTTTGTCTTCTTGGACTTCTTCTTCTTGGACGAGGACTTCTTCTTTTCCCCGACATTGTCCTCGTCTCTCGTTTTACTCTTGTTCTTCTCTTTCTTCTTCTCTTTCTTCTTCTTCATCTTCTTCTCCTCCTTCCTCTTTTTCTTCTCAAAGTCTTCTTTTTCTTCGTCCTCGTCGAAACTTCTCTTGGTCCCCGTAAACTCCTTCCCAAGCTTGGCCTTATCGCCTAAACCGCGTCTCGATCCTTTCGCCGAGGCCATTTGGTGCGCCTGGTTGAATATATCCTCCTGCTTATCCTCCGTGAACCCATTCTTATTATTCTCTTTGTGATTATCCTCGTTGATATCGACGTCTCGATCTAACTCTCGTTTACTCCCGACTAAACCGCCCCAGGAAAATCCGGCGTTGCGCCACCACGAAAATTTTTCCGTCGTTTCCGACGGTTTTCCTTCGTACGCCTCGCCGCCTTTCTTCTTCTCTTCAAAATTCTTTCGTCTCTTCTTCTTCGTGTTCTCTTCTCGTTCTTTTCGTTCTTCATCGTCGTCGTCTTTCTCCTCCGCTTTTCTAATTTCCCTAATCTCTAAATTCGTGTTCATGATCGTCTCTTCTCGGCTAAAACCGCGTTTCTTCAACAAAGCGTTCATCTGCGCTTCTTCGAAACCGGCGATGCGTTTCAACTTTCCTTTCCTTCCTCGAAACGAACTCTGTTCTCTCGCGATTTCCCTCGCGACTTCGAGCTCTTTCTGGCACCCGTTGTATTTCACGCCGTCGTCGCCTTTTTCTTCTTTAAGTTCTTCTTCTTTCGTCGTCAAAACATTATTACCAGAGGTTATTTCGCGAACGTTTCGTTCGAACTCATCTTCGCTCTCCGACGACGACGACGACGACGAATTCGATGTGTTCCCTTTTCCCTTCCTCTCGTGGTTTTCGTCGTCTTTTCCTCCTCCTTTACCTCCTCCTTCGACGACTGCCAGCGCGAATTTCTCCGCCGCGGATTTAAAGTGCCCTTCCCACCACTTCTCCTCCCAGTTATACCTCTCCTTTTTCTCTTTCCCGACGCCTTCTCGATCGTTTTTCACATCCACGGAGATGGCTTCTTTCAAGCCTTTCGACGGGTTCGCGCCTAACGCGTCTCCGCGTTTCCACCCCATCTTTTCGAGCATCAGATTTCCAAATCCGGAGTACGCTTTCTTGCCTGGATTTTGGTCGTGCGTTGGCATCTTCATCGTGAAAAACTTTGAGTAGAGTAAGTATACTCCTTTAGCAGAGGATGTGATGATACGTTCTCGCTCTCGTCGCGAGCGTTGTTGTTGTTGTTGTTCTTCTTCTCGCACTGATGCACACACGTAGTCTTGACGCTCACGCCGCCAGAAATTCCCAAACAACAACTCTTCTCGTCGTGTTCTCTCTTTCCACTTTTTCTCTCCGTGTTTCTATAAAATATACAAAAACACAGTTTTAGTGCGCGATGTGCTCTGTGCGCTCGATTCGTCGCGATGCGAGTCGTGTGCTTCTCTGAAGCAGGAAGGATATATCTGTTGCTTTCACGGAGA
>Ga0255763_1005557_pt1 | contig 10061 bp, 6 predicted proteins | sample 041ome_2_FD_179963 | JGI IMG/M metagenome (GOLD analysis project Ga0255763, IMG submission 179963) | Coastal salt marsh microbial communities from the Groves Creek Marsh, Skidaway Island, Georgia - 041406US metaG (version 2) | ecosystem: Environmental > Aquatic > Marine > Intertidal zone > Salt...
CAGGATTTAATAAAGTTCAAAAAGGAACTTAATCATATTGCGTATGTCGGTGTATCTGCATTTAACGATAAACTTCACTTAGTGGACTTTATGTATGAAGAGAAATACGAAGATGGTACTCGGATTGGTATTATTGAGCCAGTAATCCAAATGTTGGCAAAAGATGAATTGGATACTATGGTTGTCCCGCGACACGTCCCGGAAGAATGGATCGAGTTTTGGATGAATTACTTTAAAAACGAATTTAACTGCCAAAAAACTTTATTACAGTTTGTTGAAAAAAATAACCTTCACGGAAGCATTGACTGGACGGAACTCTATAACACGTTCCCTGAAAACATGGACTTAAAACTTAGCAACTAATGTGTAATATAATACGATGAGCCTTACTTACGAACTCCTTAAAAACTGTACCACGATTGTCGAACTTTTCGACGTTAACGAACTCTTCTCTGAATTAGCCGGTGAAAAATGTAAAGTATACGGTTTGCGCGCCGATTTTGGGTACCCCGCACACCTTATTCCTAAAAATACGTATAAGTATATTGCGTATATTGGTATTTCTAATAGAAAATTGGAAACATCGTACGGTCAAGCCCAATTTATTGAATTTTATTATGAACCTAACGATATTGGCGTTTTGGAACACTTTTTTGATATGTACCTCGAAAGTGAAAAAGATATTCTTAAACAGTGTGGGTGTAAAGGTGACGAAGAATTTACCGTCGAACTTTTCCCGAATAAAATCACGAAAAAGAATCTTTTGTTTTGGAAATCGTATTTAGATGAACAATACGGTGTTAACGATAGGATTTCCTTACGTGATTTCCTTGACGATTATGAAATTACGTATCAAATCGACCACGATCGATTATACGATTATTTACCAGAAAATATTGACGATTTGGATAATGAGAGTGAATACGAGTTCGAAGAAGGTGAAATCAGAACCTAAGTACGAGATTATAAAATAATTGAGAAAAAAAATGCGTCCAAACTGTGTATACGAAAACTGTCTCTGTCGCCAAGGAAAAAACGGGTTTTGTGTAAAACACCGTGAAATTGGTGAAGCCGTAGAAGCCCTTTTACTTTTAAGAAAAATAACAAACCTAAGTTGTAATGAAACAAAATAAAAAATTAATATATTAAAAATGGACGCTCTTACCTCGTTAATGCAAACGCTCGACCTCAATTCTAAGATAATTTCTGAAGGCGATTATCTTAAAATGTGTGATTCGATCAAAAAGATTCACGATTATATTAAATACGAAACGGATTCTGAAAGCGATGAAGAAGAAGAATTTAGAATTCGACGTGTTGATATACCCATACCCTTTTCTCCGATGCCTCGTCTTCCACCATTCGGGGATAATCTTGACGATCTTACGATATACGATACGGTAACACCTCCACAATCAAGACGTGGAGATTATGTACACCCCGACTTACCGGAGATACAAACACCACCACCTGTTCCGGAACAAGGAAATTCTCTCTTCGGCCCCCTCTCGCGCCATTACGAACTTGAAGATGAGCTTATGGAAGTAAATAGACTAATCCATGAAACGTTAAAAAAAGTAGAAAAACTAAAACATAGACGAAACGTGACGAATTTTGTTCGCCAAGAAGCCGTGAAACGACGCGCACGGGAACTCGGTATTCGATTACCTCGATATACGGTTGGTTCACTTTTAGATTCAGGACACGACGTTGGTAATGTACGTATGTTCTTCAAGGATTACTTGGAAGACTATAACGATGATATTGATAGACAACACGAAGAATTATCAGAGACGTTAAAAGAACTCGAATACGATAAAACGGCGATAATAGATGAACTTATAAACTTTTAATTAAATATCATTTTACACCACTTTTCGTTAATATTACCGAAAGGCGAATACTCAAAGAGTAAATGTATCAACGCCCCTGAAATAATTAAAACACCTGTACCTTTATAGATATATTTTGTAATACCCAGGACCAAAACTTGTAACATGAGACCAATGAAGAGAGCTTCCATCAGGACGGTGGTAAATGGTCGCATTTTTTATATAATACTATACTATACTATATAAAAAAAATGGATTACCAAGGAATTGGAATGTTATCAGCCGTCGTCGCCTTTATGGCCATCTTCATCTATGTACTCGTGAGTAGATCTAAAGCTTCTTCGTCTGGACAAATTGGTCCAGAAGTTGCCAACATAAAAGTAGAATAAATTAAAATTAAATCTCGTGATATATAAAATGATACAGGTTGTTATTATCATTCTATTTATCATATTTTTGATATATAGTATACGTTCTTTGAATAAGAGTGAAACGTATACGATTAAAAAACTTTATATTTCGTGGGAAAATCAAAATTACGTTGAAGAGTCTGTAGAGAAATGGATACTCGTTTTAGTAAATTCGGATGGGGATGAGTTACACAAGATTGAAAATACAGACGTTGAAAATCGTAAGAATTATAAATCTGTAAATATTACGTTTATCGATGATAAGGATTTCGACGAAAAAATATTTGGTGATAATCAACTTAAAGTATATTATAATAAAATAAGTGATATTAATTTAGTTATAAATACAAATATTAACTTCGAGGGAACTGATTTTAGTGCTAAGTTATCCGATATAAAATATGCAGAATCCAAATTACCAAACAAATTTGTACACGTTGATACAAATATTGCAAGATACGTTTGGTACGGGTACGAAAATTCGACGGTTGAGACGATTTGGCAATACGATGGAGAAAAAACTATATTCACGGAAACGCCTATACAAACTATTGCAGTATACTTCGGTGATGAAAATATTACAAAGGATCTGCCTGATAGTAGTATCGAATTCAGAGGAAGATGGGAAGACCCGTCTGAAGAAAATCACCCAGTGTCAAGTTCCAATGGTCCAAGAAGTAAAATCTTTAAGGACTCTCAAGCTCGTTATAATCGCACCGATTTACAAAATGCTACGTGGTTTAAGTCGACAAATGACAATTTTTATGGACAAGGTAAATATACGGCTTGGGTTCAGATAGATCTAGGTAAAGAGTACCCTATTGATAAAGTTGTTGTGGATCGAGGTTCTCATGGGGACGGTGGTTGGGACACTAATTGGGTGGGAACGTTTGTTAAGTTAAAGAATGCAAATGGTGTAGAAGTTTCGCGATCAACAGATAAAGTTGCAGTTAATTACCAAGAAAGTGAAAAAACATTTACTTTCCCTAAAAAAACTGCAAAGGTTGACTGTATAGGTATTAGCAGTAATACATGGGGTGTGTGTACTCAGACCTGTGGACCTAACGGTAAACAAACGAAAACCTTTAAAGTGGCTGCACCAGCAAGAAATGAGGGTTCATGCCCACCAGCATTCGAAGAACGACCGTGTAATAGGAAACTATGTGAATACGATGAAGTGACATCAGGAAGAAATTTTGAATATATACGGCATTCTCCTGCACCGGAATTCATTTTCTCGAACGCTAAAGACATGATACAAGCAAGTGAATATGCAGTGACCAAGAAAAATGTTGATGATTTTCGGGATCTTTATTCTGCTACAAGAGGTATCGGGTCCACTCAAAATTACGTTCATTACTGGAGAATTAAATATACATATCCTGATTCAGTTATCGAAGGTACATGGGATCCTGGCACAATAAAAGTAAAAGGCAAGTATTCGGTTACAATAGAAACTGATAGTGATGATAACCAAGGGTATGTACTAGTAAACAACGCAAGGTTAGGACCAGTTTCTTCGAAAGGTATAATTGGTGGTGGTGAATTTAGCGGTGGAACTCATTCTAAGTATGATAAATGGAACGCACAAGAAAATAGATATGAAAACCCACACGTGTATATAGATATATTTTTCTATCATAAAAAAGACGAACTAACCAATAATGATGTGAGAATACTATTTAAAGGTCCAGGAATGAATTCGTTTACATACGATTTTAACGCATTTAAAATTCTAACGCCTGATCCACCAAAACATTATTCTGACTTTAATCCATTTGGGGTTCGACCCGGCGACGATCGTTTTGATTCCGATTTTAGAGACTCGATACAACAACAGTTGGAGATGGATTTAATAATGGGTGACACACCCATGCTAGGTAGCCCCGGTTTCAATCCTCTCCCACCTCCACCACCTCCACCTCCACCACCACCTACACCCACCTATACAGTTTCTCACTCTACCAGCACTTCTCTAAGAGGAGACAACGCTCCAGTACTGACGGTGAAGATCACAAACATTACGAACGCACACAGTTCGTTCACCGTCACGTTGGTAGATCCCTGGGGAACTACTAAAAAAACGCGTACTTTGGCGAAAGGAGATACCGGTTTCACTTGGACTATGACCGACGCCCAACACCCCATCGGTTCATACACCTATGTTATTAAACTTAACGAAACGCAAACCGATGAATTCGTAGCAGTATTCGAAGAACCACCTCCTCCACCACCTTCAGCACCAATAACTCCAGAAATTCTGTCCGCTAACTCATCTGGGAAGTACACTGTATCATCCTCTGATGAAGATGATAACAAAGAGAATTATCCAATTTGGGCGACAGGACATGACGCTTGGAAGGCGTTCGACGGAAAACATGACACACGCTATATGAGTACACGCGGCAGACCCGGTATACTCGAGGGGTATGGAGTATTAGTCGACGAAGCATCTGTATATTCTAGGTTATATCCTTATAAGTACAAAGGAAGCGAAAGCAAAACGTGGTTGGGAAAAGCTGGGTGGACGCCGAGTACATACTCAAAGAAGTCTTTGGGTGGTGTAGAGGGAGAATGGATAAAAATCAAACTCTCGCGGCTTCCGAATGCTTTCACACCACAAACTGTACGTTTTCAAACAATGTCAAAAGGAGCCCTTGGTAGTACACCACCATCCCAATGGGTTACTATGGGAAGTAATGACGATGAAAATTGGACAATATTACACACGGAAACTAACCCATCTTGGTTGGTAAGTAAAGACGGTAAAAATTGGAGTAACCCATACAATCAAGATCATTCGGATTATGGACTCTTATACGAATATTCTTTTAAGAATGTAAAAGCCTATTCATACCTTGCTATTGTTGTTACCCATATCGATGGGTCGCCGAGAGATAGTGGTTTTTCATTCACAACAAATTGGACAATATCAAAACTTTTATTTATAGGTCCAAAGCCTCCTTCTCACTCATGGATTGAACATAAAAATAAAAAATATAGCGACAGCGGTTTGAACGGTAAATTTGTAAATTCTGATGACATTCCGGGAGAAAGCATAACGGGGGAATCTCGTGTTTTGGGTTTAAGTGTCGATGAATGTAAACTAATGTGTAACGATTTAGAACACTGTAATTCTATCCAATACGACTCTGAAAACTTTTATATGAGTTCGACCCGTGGAAAGGTCATCACCAAAGAATCTAAGTGTCTTATCACGAGTGCTACTGTAGCAGGCACCGGAATTCCGGAAGATACAACATACTTTACCAGTAGCGCAACACCTATATTTCAGAAAAGCATTACTAAATCGTATATACCTCCACCACCAGCATCTCTAGAACCTCTTCCCCCGCCTGCTCCTGCTCCTGCTCCTGCTCCTGCTCCTGCTCCTACTCCTGCTCCTGCTCCTGCTCCTGCTCCTGCTCCTGCTCCTGCTCCTGCTCCTGCTCCTGCTCCACCCACCCAATACCGAGTAGTTATCAAAGAATTCAGTATTATTCAGAACCAATCTCAGGGAAGATTACAAGCGTATATTACAAAGGTTAGAACAAGTGGAGCTGAACGTTTTCGTATTATAAACAATTATATCCAGGAAAAAAGGGCATCCGGTAAAGATATTAAAAGTGTAGGATATATCGATGTAAATATACGACGGGTTTCCGGTCAATTTCATGGAATTATGACAGTAAGTGTAACAGAAAGGTGATACTAAATCGTATTTGTTGCCACAAGAACAGTATTTTGCCGAACAACGAGAGAAACAGGTCAAGATGGCCGCTTATACTGGTGGTTCCATTTTACAGAATAAAAATATATACTACTAATAAATGAAAACTTCATCCGGACTTTTATTAGGCGTACTTTTCACACTCGTTGTAGTTATAGTTGCCGTCGTAATATACTTTAATACCAGACCAGAAGAAGAAAAACCAGAAACTTCGACTGGTCCCAGTCCCACTTTACCTAGTATAGGCGATCTTACAATCGCTCAAACACTTTCACCAAACTCCGATTCGGAAACGTATACGATCGAACCGTATACTATCGAATACTTAACACCTGGAGAGGAGGCCGCCGAGGCCGCCGAGGCCGCCGCGTACGACGAAGGTGATATCGAAAAGAAGTTATCAAAAAACGTTAAATTTACATTAAAATGGGAGAATGAAGATGGTTTTGAAACTGTATCAAAAATTCAGGTTGAACATTATATCAGAGGCGGAGATACTACCGCACTTCAAACTGTTGATGTACCTAATTCCATGAAAAATAATGGGGAATGGAATTATGCAGATATAACAGTTGTGGTAACTGGTTTACCGGACGACAACACTAATCAGTATAGTTTCGTTGGTGAGAATATGTTTAAAATAATAGCAATGAACGCTAATGATAATGTACCATTTACATTATACGATGGTACTGAAGATTTAGTAGACGGTGCAACACATCCACCCGAATTAGTAATTAAACCAGAAGATTTAACTGCAACCATTGATATGACTCAATCAAGAACAGTAACATTTGACGTATCTCTTCTCGAAGGTACTCGCACAACCTCTAAGGACATACAAAATATATCGCATACATTAACTGCGACTACCCTAGATAATAGAGATATTTCTATTACAGGTATAGAGTTTATTTCACAAGATGATGAAGGTATAAAATTTAAATTTAAAAACAAGGGTAGTGACACGTATCTAGGGGTGTATAAAAACGCAATAACAGGTGCCTTATCGTTAAAAAAGGATGCTACTAAAGACAGTGCAGCAATCATTACATTTGCGAAAAGTATTACAAAAGGCGACGATTATAGAATGTTAAAAACAGTAGTGGTAGAGAATGGTGAGGACGTAGAATATTATTTATTCGGTCCCCACATTGCAGGTGACACCACAATAAAGTGGTTAAAATTATTTGGTCGCGTGTCTTCACAGGAAGAAAGGGCGATGAAAGATTGGAAAGTCGTAAAGGAGGAATAGTTTTAAAATTAAAATGAAATAAAATAAAATATATACTACTAATAAATGAAGTCCTCGAATGATAATACTTATTTATTAGTAGGACTATTTGTACTTATTGTGGTTATAATCGCTCTTATTGTTTATTATACCAGACAAGGGGAAACTAAAACTTCGGAACAAACGAGTGATACTACCGAACTTAAAATTGAAAATTTAACATTTTCACGAACACTTAATCCTGACCCAAGTGTTGGTGACGGTGTCAGTGGCTATACTATAGAACCATACGGGGTCGAATACGCTACAGGAGAGACCGAATATAAAGAGTTATCAAAAAACGTTACGTTTACGATGAATTGGACGAATGCACCCGGATTTAATGGTGTTGTAAAAGGATTTAAAATCGAACATTATGTAAAAGCGACCGGCGCGGCGAATTACCCAAACGACGCAAACCAAACTCTTTTAAAAGAACCAGATGATGAAAACATATCGATTACCGACTTTGGGGCGTGTTCAGCGGACATTGTTAGTAATGGTGAGTATTTAGTTATCGGCCAGAACAGTTTCAAGTTGTATGCAGTGGTACAAAAGGATAATCAAAATTTTAATTGGGCCAATTCAGATACACAAAAATTTGTCGAACTCTATGATGGAACTACTGAAACCCCTGAGCCAACCGAATTAAATATTTCCAAATCGCAATTATCTGTGACGTTGAAAATGACAGAAGCAGAGACGATATCATACACACCTGAAACAATAACAGATACAAAAACCAGTACGATTATTGATAAAACTCCTTATAAGATTACTAATAATGCAGCTACCTTAAACATAGGAGATAAAGATGTTTATTTAACACTTATTCCACAAACAATGGGTAAATACTTTAACTTTATGTACGAAGATGGTGAATACTTACGAAATGATTTAACAAAAGGACCGGTAACCACTACTAATGGTAAAACAAAATTTAAATTTGAAATAGTTGATAAAGTTGGTAATACAGGAAAAATACACCAGGTCAGTACAGAGACTGATGACTCAAAAAGTAAATTTTTATCTAGTGACGGTACAACCTTAAAATTATATACAAAAACAGATCCAGAATTAAATCCAACTAGATTTACTGGGTTTAAGTGGACGTTTGATAAACGTATCTTTGAAATGAAATATTTCTTAGACGGTACCATACAGTCTGTTGGTACTGGCGTTTGTATATCCGGAGATGACGCATTTATTCGATATACAATAGAGATACCCAACCAACCCGTAAACACTTTTGTTAAAAAGTATCTAGGATATGTAGTCTACTTCAAACGATCAAACCTGGGTGTTTGGGAGAAAAAATCTGTATTGTCATCACCCACCGATGAAAAGGAAGAGGGCAATCGCTTCGGGAGTTCATTTTCTGCTTCCGGAGATTACGTAGTTATTGGGGAAAGTGGTAAAGGTGCACATGTATATATGCGTACTGCGGGTGGTATATTTGAACAATCCGGTTCCATTACGACATTATCAATACCGGGTGTCGTAAACGAGCCCTCCGATTGGGAAGGCTGGTCCGTTGCTATTGCCGGTAATACCATAGTTGTGGGAGTACCCGGTAGAAATAACAGTACAGGTGGAATACGGGTGTTTAAGAGAAATACTACTGGATCTGGAAATAATATTTGGGTAAATGCCTTTAAAAACGGCAATATACTTGAGGGAAAGCCTGGAGCCAGATCGTGGTTCGGTGGGTCCGTTGACATTTCCGAAGATGAACAACAAATAATTGTGGGAGCACTATTAATGGATAAGGATAATAAAATTAATACGGGTACCGCATACATATTTAAAAATAATGATGATTTTAGAGAGAATAAGGGTTTCAGTTCATGGGATTCTTCTTACAGTACAACTCTTGAATACACCGATGCCACAGCCGATTTAAGATTCGGTGCGGTTGTTGCTATTTCCGGTAATAATGGGATGTACGACGCAGTTGTGGGATGTGCTAAGCCCTTTTCGGCGGTATATAAAAATGTATCCAGTTCCCAGGGGTGGGTGGAAGCACGAGTGGAGGGAATAAGCAAAGACGGTGGTTCAGGTATGTCTAACATTGTAGCTAAAAAATCTTCTTCAATTTCTATTTACGGGGACATAATTGTAATTGGACACGGCGGAACCATAGAAGGCTACACCGATGAAGTAACGGTACTTAAAAAGAACGGCTCGGATGGACAAGGCCCATTCTGGAAGCATAGATCTACAATATCTGCACCAGTGAAAGAAAATGGATCATCGTTTGGTATGTCTGTTTCTACGAATGGTGATTACATAATTATTGGAGAACCTCGAAGAAAAAAAACAGAATCTAATGAAGAAATACGTGGTGCTTTCTATATTAAGGATGTCTAGAAAACCTAAGTGAAATAAAAATAGTCTAAAAATATAAAAACCAAAATGTCAGATTCTATTGAAAATATTCTTATCGGTCTCGTTCGTGATTCGAACAACCACATTGATAAAATAAACAACAGCGTCCTTTCCAACAATAAGTTATTACAAACACTTGTTGAAAAGGTTACAAAAATCGAAGAAGAGAATAAATATCTTCGTGAAAAGATGGATTCGGTTATCGAAACAAATATACTTTTACGTGAAAAGATCGAACACTTGGAAAAACCAAAACCAATCACGAAGAAATCGAGTAAAGTTCCTAAAGAACCTAAAATCGAGTGTTCAGCAATGACGGCTAAGGGACACAAGTGTACGAAACCATGTGTACCCGGTGAAACATGTTGTACATTACATACGAAAATGAACAACAAACCACCCGTTGAACCAAAAAAGAAACGTCCAAT
>Ga0255763_1005558_pt1 | contig 10060 bp, 5 predicted proteins | sample 041ome_2_FD_179963 | JGI IMG/M metagenome (GOLD analysis project Ga0255763, IMG submission 179963) | Coastal salt marsh microbial communities from the Groves Creek Marsh, Skidaway Island, Georgia - 041406US metaG (version 2) | ecosystem: Environmental > Aquatic > Marine > Intertidal zone > Salt...
TTAAAAAGAGAAAGAGAGGTTAATAAACGCAACGCAAATGCACGACGGAACCCGTCCCGGGGAAATTCAATTCGATTGGATTGAAGAGAAAGATATACTAAACGTACCGTAATACCCGCACGCGCCGGCGACGACGGACCCGCACGCGGTTTTGAGCAACCACCTCTGTCTGTCCCCTCGCATTCTGGGAGAATGTACGTCTCGTGTGCGTACTCTCGCGTCTTTTGTATCTCTATTAAAGCGGATAAATTCTGACGCCAATGTGCCATTAATTTAACGCGCGCATTGTTTATTCGCGCATGAAGTCCTCGTGCCGTCGCTTCGGAGGCCTTTTAGGAGGATTACGAGGAGGAAAAGGAGGACAGCTTCACCACTCGTTGTTCGTATCTTCGTTTTCCTCCTCCTCTCGGAGCTATCAAGTGCAACATTCCAAAGACGACCAAACGGAGACGAAGCGTTTGTTGGATTTACTCAACAAGAAACGCGCGAACGGAAACTACGTCGAAGGAGGATTATTCGAACACGAAAACCACCGAAACGAACGGACGAAGCAAAAACAGACGCTCCTTTTATACCGCAAAGCTCTGAGACAAGCGAAACGGTTCCCAGACCCGACGTTGAGACATTTCGGGTACCACAGAATAGCGGAGCAATTCAGACGACACAGGTGTGAACTCGCCAAGAAGAAAATACGCGTGTGGAAGAAAGAGGCGACGAAGCAATCGAGACGGATGGAACGCGCGATACGAGGCGACCGGGACGATTACAGACACTTTCTCGAGTTAGCGTACGGGGTGAAAGGAAGGTTTGGGCATTTGATGCGTCGATTTGAAGAGGAGCGGAAAATTGAAAAGACGAGACGCCAGGAGAAGTTTCTCTTGAAACCAATCGACGAAGAGACGATGGAGACGTTTTCGGTGAAGAATTTAGTGAGGATGGTGGAAGATGCGAGTTTGAGAGAAGGGGCGAAGTTTGAGGAACAGATGGAGGTTTTGAAGAGGAAAGTGCCGACGTTTTACTACGATCGTCGTAAAAGTTTTAGTAGGAAGAGCGACAAAAGTAAGAGTAACGATAGCGATTCATCAGACGACATATTCGCGTACGAAGACTCTCGCGCGCGATCGAGAGCGACGGAAGATGCCATCGACGCGATAGAATTAGGAGATGTTGAAGACGACGCGGAAGAAAAAGAAGAAAAAGAAGAAGTCATACTATTACGATCCAAACTCAAACACTGGCACGTTCACGAGGACACCGCGTTTGAAAAATACGCGCCGAGTCGACTGTATCACGGATTCGACGGCAACTGGGAGAATAATCACGTGGCAATGCTGAAATCCATTTTCGAACCGACGATGATTGATCGATTAGATTTCATGCCTCGCAAATGGTTTCGAACGTACCGAAGGACTTTATTCGAATTGGAAGGCGAATCGAATTCTTCGAACAAAAGCAACAAAAATCAGCAAAACGTCAGCAAAATCTCCTCGGACGCGTTGAAAGACGTCCAAAGAACCACGCCTTTACGAATAGTCTTACCCGCGGAAAGTGACGACGAACAAAAAGAACGAGAGTATTCAAACGTCAGCTATAATACTAAAGAAGGAGAACACGAAGAAAAATCAATGTTGTCCGCGAACAAAAACAAGAGCACGAAAGCGGGAAAGATAAAACTCGCCGAGAGTACCCTCTACGCGGATTAAGAATATACGGACGCATCAGAGTATTTTAGCGCGAGTAGTCAGAGCGAGATACGTAGAGAAACTGTAAACAATGCGCGCCTGTTGATTGAAACCACCTTCACACGTTAAGCGTCGTTTACCTTCCTCGCATTGACATTGTCGTCGTTCGTTCGCGTTTTTCCTCTCTTTTCGAGAAAACAGTTGGACCGAAAAGCGCCACAATCCGATTCAATCGATCGATCACATCAACCATGTTATCATTCACCCAATCCATCTCCACGTGCCCACGGGCGGTAAAAACCACCGTTAAACGAACGTCCAAAGTTTCTCTCGCACCAAAAGCCGTGATCCACGAGAACATAACGTCTTTAATCGGCGACACGCCGGTTGTTAAAATAAACAAATTAGCCCCCGACGGCGTCGAGTTGTACGTCAAGTGCGAATACTTCAACCCGTTATCGTCGGTGAAAGATCGTTTGGCGTTAGCCGTGATTGAAGACGCGGAGAAAAGCGGGAAGTTGAAACCCGGGATGACCGTGGTCGAAGCGACGAGTGGGAATACGGGTACGTTTTGTTTGTTAAGCGCGCACTTTTGGATGGGTTTTTGATCGGATTGGTGTCGTTTAATTAGGCGGTTTAGGCGATTTGATGAGATATTTTTCTTCCCTCGCGCGAGTTTCAATTCGGACCCAGAATTCACCCAAACGCGATGATTCTTATTCCTCTCTCTTTCTCTCTATCACAGGTATTGCGGTTGCGATGGTGTGCGCGCAAAGAGGATACCCGTGCGTCATTTGTATGGCGGAACCGTTCTCGATCGAACGGCGTAAAATTATGCGCATGTTAGGCGCGAAGGTTATCGTCACGCCGAAAGGCGGGAAAGGCACCGGCATGGTGAAGAAAGCGGAAGAGTTGGCGGAGAAGCACGGGTGGTTTTTGACGAGTCAGTTTGAAAACGAGGCGAACTGGAAGTTTCACGAGAAGACGACCGGGCAGGAGATTTTGAGAGACTTCAGCGGGAAGAATTTGACGCACTTTGTGACTGGGTACGGGACCGGCGGGACGTTTCACGGCGTCGCGAAGGCGTTGAAAGCAAAGAGACCGGACGTGAAGATTTGTTTGTTGGAACCGTCGGCGGCGCCGTTGTTGGCGTCTGGGACGAAGACGGAGAGAAAGCCGTCCGGCGCGCCGGTCGGGTCGCACCCGGCGTTTACGCCGCACCCGGTTCAAGGTTGGACGCCAGATTTCATCCCGCTCGTTTTGGAATCCGGGATTGACTTGCACGACGAATTGATCCCGATCGACGGACCGGATGCCATGCAGTGCGCGAAAGATTTAGCGTCCAAGGAGGGCATTTTTACCGGTATCTCCGGCGGGGCAACCTTTAGTGGCGCTTTGAAAGTGGCCCGATCCGCGCCAAAAGGCAGTTCGATTTTGTGCATGCTTCCGGACACCTCGGAGAGATACATGTCCACGCCTTTGTACGACCAAATTCAAGCGGATATGGACGAGTCCGAGTTGGAAATCGCGAAAAGTACGCCGAGCTTCCAGTTAATTCCAGGACAGGAGCCAATCTTACAAGCGTAAACGTTTCTTCGTTATTCAATAATTAATTAAATTTATCACTATTATCAATCACATTTCAAACTTGACTACTACTCGCGTAACTACTGCTACTACTTCTTCTTCTTCTTCTCGCTTCCTTGATTCGCGCGTTGTTTTTGCACTCTCAACAGCTGCACTCCGCACTTCTCGCACGACGGCGTCGTCAACCAAATCTCGGCGTTTGGCGTCGCGACTTCTGATTGTGGCATCGCCGCGTAACACCGATCGCACTCTACCGAAGCGTCGTCGTCCAACTCACGCAAATCTAACTTCAAATCCTCTGAGCTAATCGATGGATCTAGAACTGAAAACTCCTTCATCGCGTTCGACTGCTGGTTCTCCTCTTGGTACTCTCGCACGTACTCGTCGTGGTTTATTTTCTCAACCTCCGGTTCGATCTTTTTCTCTTTCGATTTAAAAGTCTTGATCTCCTTTTCGGCCAAGTACTCGTCCACGACTTCCGGACCGCCTCTTAAGTCTATTTCGTCCCCATCGTCGTCGTCTGAATCGTCGTCATCGTTCGTTGACGGGGTCTTAGTATGGCTGTCCAAGAGCGTCTCCACCGCCTGAATCGGGTGTTCGAATTCGTCACTCGGGAAGATGAACGGCGATCGATGGTTGCGGGAGACGCCACCGTACTGTTCTTTCAAACACATCTTATACTTGAACCCTGGCGACGCCGCCGATTTTTCTCCTGTTGTAGCTAACGCGTTCCCTTCTTTACTATTAATACTACGATTGCTTTTTCTACCCAACCGCGCGTCTTTCGGATCGTCAATCAAACACAACTCGTGCGTTTGGCGCATGTCCATGATAGTTGCCGTAAACGAGCTCTTGCCGGTTCCGATAAAATCCACCATCATCGAACACGTCGCCTTGTCGATGTAAATCGCTTTGCTCTTGTCCGGTTCGTTCCGGTGCATGGACCACTCAACGCGTAAACCGCCGATTTCGTGCAACATGCCTCGCAAAGTGTTCACCGCGACGCGACCGTCGTACCGTTTGTCGTCCGGGTACACCTCCGGGTCGTTCGTCAACAACAAAACGGTTTTCAATTTCGAAGCTTCTGCTCTGTGAATGATTCTTTCCGCGGCGTAGCTGACGTTTTTGACGAAATCGTTGCCTATTCTCTTCCACAAGAAATCCTCTTGGCGCCAGTGGACGCACAACGTGTCGCTCGGTTCAATCTTCAACTTTTCAATCTCTTTGTTCGCTTCTTCGTAGATTTCATCGTTCAAGTTCCCGTTCGAATAGCACGGTTCGATGCTGCTAAACGCTAATAAGTTTCTCGCCCGTCGTCTGTTGGCGTTCGAGTTTGCGTTTTCGTTCCACGCCTCGCGAAAAGTCTCCTCGGAAAGTTGATGTTCCGCTTGCAACTGCTGCTGTCTAATTTGTTGTTCTCGAGCTAAAAACATATCTCTGCGCGGTATGTTTTGTTGATTGACGGCGCGTCCGAGCGTTTCACCAGTTGGCAATAACCCAAAGGTACTGATGTCGTTGTTTTTGTCGTGGCGGTCCTTGTTAAAATTCTTCTCTTTCGCTTCGGCTGCTTTCTTCGCTCTCGCCGCGTCTCGCTCCCTTCGCCTCTTCTCCACGGCTTCATCCGCCCACCCTAACTTCTCCGTCTCGCCTTTCACGTACCTTTGCGCCTCTTTCTGCCACACGTTCGGATACTTCTTCCCGGTCTTTGGATCCACCGGCTCGAAATCGTACATCCCGGCGAAATAAATCTCCTTCCCGGGACCGGCGTTCTCTTTCGCTTCCTCTAAATTCGACGTCACCACTTTCCACTCAACTTTATACTTATGCTTCGGTATTAAATACTCCCCGAGACGGTGCTTCTCAATCTCGCACCACCCTTCGACGAGCTCGAAACACGGCATCCCGTTCACCGCGTCCGCGGTGATCCTCCTGCCTAAACTTTCCACGTTGAACGAATACGCCGGCGACGCCAACGACGAATCATACGCATCGCCATCACCCCCATCCATCGCGAGAACCGCGCTCTTACTGTTACACGAACGTAAACTCCTCTCGTCGAAATACTCCATCGGGTTCATCGTTGGAAATTGCTCTTCGTCCCCCGGTTTTCGTTTACACGCCGGAACGTGCAAGGTGTCCACCCTCAATTTTTCCGCCAGCCATCGCGCTTTGACGAGGCAGTTTTCGCAGTTTGACGCGCCCCCGAACGAGCCGTAATACATGTGCACTTCCTGGTTATCGTATTCATCGTTCCGTGAAGGGTTGAACTGTTTCGCGAAGCCGAGCTCGCCGTTATCCTCCGTCAAAGCCTCCTCGGCGTTGACTTCAAAGCGAACATTGGAAACGGAAACGGAAAGGAAAAGGAGGAAAAAGATGCGCGAGGATGATGCTCTCATGCGTCGCGTGGTCGAGCAAAAGGACAAAAAAGACTCAATCTCTTTCGTTTTGATCAAACGGCAGGGTTCGACGTCATCGTTTCTTCGTAAACGTGGCGCGTATGTGTTGCGTTCTTTTCTGAAGATTTTGAGGCATTTTAAGCCGCGGGGTGTGTCTCTTTCTTAGGGTGTGAAGCCGCGCTCGCGCTTAATACGTACGATGCTACCGTTACTATTACAACTACTCGTTTACTATTATTCTCAAGCGTTCTCGCTCGTGCCGTAGGTGGTGTTCTTTTTCCCTCGAGCGAGGGTGTGACTCTTCGTCTTCTCGTCGTCGTTCTTCGCCAAGAGGGTCTCTTTTTGCGCCTCTTCGACGCCCCGCGTCGATTTTCCGTCCAGAGGAGTGCGCTCGCCGCCGGAGGAGGGAGTTTTACTATTGCTCGTCGCGGTGGTTCCCCAGTTTTCCATTTCTGGGTGGATGCACTGGGCGATTTCCATCAAGATGAGCGCGATGCAGGAAACGAAACAGAACACCGAGGTGTACTTTAATAAGTTGGTCACGTCGTGGCCAAAGACGGTGAACTTTGCCGGGGTGAGCAAACCGCCGCCGTTGGGGAGGACGAGGACGTAATCGGGCATCAAGTAGACGTCACCTTCGGAGCCTTGGATTTCGGACCATCGCTTATCGCTGCCTTCGGCGCAACTGGTTCCATCGGTTAACGGGTAGTTTTGCTCGGAGTATAAACCGCAGGCGCCGTAGGCGCCGCCTTCGGTTAATTCCATGGCGATTCGCGCGTAGCCGTCCTCTCCCCAATCGACGCCGTAGGAGTTTTTGATCAACCAGTACGGTTTCTTGGCGGCTTCGTCCATGCCCCAACCGACGATAACTGCGGCGTGGTTGATTGCGGTGACCGAATCCGTCGAAGCGGGAGGGCAATCGGCGACTTGGACTAAACCTCCGCCGTATAATTGTAACGGTTTGACGTTCAATCCAACCGCGATGGGTTGTTGCTTCACCGCGCGCATTAAAGCCAAAATGGTATCTTTGCCTTCTAACGGCGCGATTTCGCAGTACCCGTCGATACCAATTCCTTTCGGTTTCGGAGCCTGCGTCTCGGGGAGTATTTCCCCGTTCGAACCTAAGTTGGACGGTAACGGACACTCTTCCGCGGACGTTATGTCGGTGCTGAAATCTCTCGAGCGCAAGATGCCGTCGCGCTGGACGCCGATCCACGCGTACGCGGTCGCCATGTTACCCGTGTGACACCCGGAATCGAGCGTATCGCAAGATAACAAGTGATACGGGGACAAATCCGGTCGAGTACCGGTGTTGATTGCTTTTGAATCTGCGATGACTTGTACCGTTGAATACGCCCAGCACCCGGAACACGCGCCTTGCGAATACACCGGACCAATATCGATTTTGTTTCGCCAATCGAAATGTTTCTTGAACGTCGTCGTGTTCGCAGTTGGATCGTTGAACTCGTGAATTTGGACGTCGATGACGTTGTTTGACGCCTCGTCGTCTTCGGCTTCCTCGTCGGATGATTCGTTCTTCTCGTTTTGAAAGTTGAACTTATCGACGACTTTTTTCTTCAAGTTTTCATCCTTGGTGATCTCGCCGAGTTGAGGGAGCTCGCGCGCGATGCCTTGCTTGGCGTTCTTCAACTTGTTCGCTTTGCGAGCTTTCTTGATCTCGTCCGGGGTCATTTTCTTCGCGCGTTCTTCTTGTTCTTTGCGTTGCTCTTTCGAGAGGTGCTTTCTGGTGCTTGTCTTTTTTTCTTCGTCCCGTTCTTCTTTCTCTCCTACTTCCGCCTCCGAAACTTCTTCTTCTTCTTGGACGACGACGACGGTTTTCTTGTTCTTATTCGACGACATCGCGTTGGAAGCTTTCTTCTTGAAAGAAGAAGAAGAAGAAGACGTTTCGGAAGAGGAGGAAGTCACATTTTCCCCTTCTTCTTCGATTTCCTCCTCTTCTCCGGCTTCCTTCTTTGGTCGTTGATCTTCGTTCTCGTCTTCTTTCGAGGCGAATTCCTCTTTCGTCACCGAATCGGTCGTCGTCGTCGTCGTCGTTTTGTCGTCCCCCTTTTTGTTCGCGACGACGGAAACATCTTTCTCGTTTTCTACCGAAACTACTGCTTCTTTGTTCGCGAACAATCCGTGATGGTTGTGTTTGCCAAACTTTCTCGAACCGCCTTTCGCAGACGCCTCGGCGGCGATTTTATCCTTCTTAGCTTTACTCGCCTTTCTGTGTTCTCTCTCGGCTTTATCCTCTTGATGTTCTTTTGGCACGTACGTCGCGTGCGTGTCTTCGAACTCATCTTGCGTCAAATCCGCGAATCGCGTGATGCCTTTGCGCATGTGCGATCCTCGTTTCTTGGCTAGTCTATTTTGCTCGTCGATTTCCTTCACGTTGGCGAGGAACACGTCCTGCTTTCGAAACGCAACTTCGCAAGGCCACTGTGAATCGTCGTCGTCGCCGCAATACTCGGACCTTTTGTCGTATTTAAACGCATATTTCACGAATTCCGGATCTAACGTCGCGTCTTCGATGTCACTCAGGGAAAATTTCTTCACCCCGGCGGCGTTTTGCATCTTCTTCGGGATGATAACTCTCGCGTTGACCGCCTCGCGTTCTTTTTCTGGGAACTGTCTGGATAAAATGTTCTCCGTCTTCTTAGTCGTTTCGATAGAACCACCACCAACTTCGCGAACGGCACTTTCGATGGTTTCGTTTTCGTTCGCGTCGTCGATGATTGCTTGTTTCAACTCCTCCAGCGTCGGTCCGGATTGGTCTTTCTCGTCGTCTACTTCCTCGACAACTTTACCGAAAATACCCTTCTTAGAAGAAGAAGAAGAAGAAGAAGAACCGCTTTGATTATCTTTTATCTTCTCCTCAGAGCTTTGTCCTAAACTGGCAATCGCGTACGACCCAGCCGTCAACTTCTTCATCTCCTTCGTGGCGACCACGTTGTTCTTCTCGCTCGAGTCTTCAAAATCCTCTTCCATCTCTTCCTCCTCCTCCGCGTTCTTCTTGTCTCTCCAAAAAGGCAGCTGGTTTTTCAAAGTCGTCACCTCCTCGCTTTTCCTCATCCCGTTCTCGCTCATCAATCTCTCGTATTCACTCTTCGTCAAATCCGCGAACTGATTATCCACGCTCAGCTCTAACTTTGTCTCCGTCGGCCACCCTCGCTCGACGGCTTCGTTGTGCCTTTCCACCCGTCTGAGGTTTTCCAGATAAATCCGCTCCCGCGCGAACGATTGAGGACACAACCTAAACTTTTCCGACGACGACGATGGAGCATCCGCAGCAAACGCCTCCTCCGTCTCGTCATCTTTCCCGCCGCAATACGCGCTCGCTCGTTCCGGGAACTTACGAAGCCAATCCTCGAAGCGACTGTCCAATCGATGCTGCTCTCGTGCATTGCTCCTCAATTCTCCGTCGTTCCTCCTCCTCGACGACGATACTGCTGATGCCAAAAGGTCTCGCTCCTCGACGTCTTCCTTCCGCTTTTCCTCCGTCATTTTTTCCTCCGCCTCTTCAACCTTCAAAATGTGGTCCAGAATGGCCTCGTGCCTTCGAATGTCCACGCTTTCATCCCTCGCGCTCTCGTCGAACGATTTCGGCGTCTCGAGGTACGCGAACGCGTCGCGATGCGCATCAAACTCATCTTTATCATCGGTTTCGTTTGAATCGTCGCTCGGTTGAGGAACAGGCGCGGTGGTTTTACCGCCGGAGAGGATTTTATTCGCCAGATCCCGCGCATCCATTCCACGCGGCTCCTCGTTCGTTTCCCCTGGAAGGAAATGTGACGATGATCCTTCGTCCTCTTCTCGCGCATCATCATCAAAGAGGGCTGAAACAAAAGAACAATGTAATAAAACGAGACAAAGTATAGCGAGCATTCCTTTGGTGCTGTCGCGTCTTTTCGTCGTCGTCGTCATCTCTTCTTCTTCGTCTCGTTCTCCTCTGCAATGAGGAGAAAAACACTTACCGCGGGGGAGAATTTTACACGTAAAAATTTTTAGGGTTTCTAAACCCTAATAAAGGAGGTAGTGCGAGTGATGCGATCGAGCCGTGGAGCGTGTTCGCGATTTGCGCGTTTGCTGCCGCGCGAGATGTAAGGCAACGCGCAGTTTCCGTCCGTGCACTCGATGAATTAATGGAATACAGCGGAGCCGCAAATAGGAAATCGTACATACGAAGGCACCGATGATAAGAATAATAACAATAATAACATTAAGAATAAATAACAATAAAATACTAAGAAGAGCTCTTTTCTCTGTGCACACGCGCTGCTCTCCCGAAACAAAAAACGGTCCCGTTGCTGGTGTTGTTCGTATTCAAACCATACGTAAAATCTTTTTTCTTCTTTTTCTTTTTCTTTTTCTTCTTCTTCTTCGTTTTTAAAA
>Ga0255763_1005565_pt1 | contig 10056 bp, 7 predicted proteins | sample 041ome_2_FD_179963 | JGI IMG/M metagenome (GOLD analysis project Ga0255763, IMG submission 179963) | Coastal salt marsh microbial communities from the Groves Creek Marsh, Skidaway Island, Georgia - 041406US metaG (version 2) | ecosystem: Environmental > Aquatic > Marine > Intertidal zone > Salt...
CGAATACCGTGGAAGCATACGGAGACGTGGTTGTCGGTGGGACGTTACTCAACGCATCGGGAACGCCGTACTTGGATTTGGGAAACGTGGAGACAAATATTCTTCCGCTCACCGCCAACCTGAACATCGGCACGACCGATCGACCGTGGGAATCTTTGAATGTGAACGCGGCCACAGTTGCGAATTTAACGGTGACTGACCGTGTGTGGTCGTCGTTGGTCCCGGCCGTGCCGGGCCTGGACCTGGGGAACGTCGCCGAGCCGTGGGGCACCGTGTGGGCTGATCAGGTGGTGGGAAACGTCGACGCCGTGAACGTGTACGGCGAACTGGATGCGAATATCGTGTTTTTGGGAGGCTCAATTGACGATTTCGTGATCAAAGTCCCCGCCGGGACGCAGACCGAGCCGGGTATCCGCTTCCTCGATGACGAGTCCACCGGTCTGTACCTCCCCCAACCAGCAACGCTCGGCGTTGCCGTCGCGGGCGAAACGGTCCTGACGACGAACGCGTCTGTCGTCGAAGTGACTGGGAACATCGTCCCGACGACGGACGCGACGTACGACCTCGGATCGACCGGCAGTCGATGGGGTGACCTGCACGTTGCCAATTCGGTCGTGGCGGGACCAGTGACCATTTCGTCCGGAAACGTGTCGGGTGTCTCGACACTCACCGTGACGAACGGTGTCCAGTGCGACAACGTCATTGCATCGGGCACCGTGTCCGCGTCGACACTCTCGGGCAATATGGATGCGTCGTATATCACGAGCGGGACGCTCGAGTCGGCACGCATCGCAGACGGGACGGATCTGAGTCCGGCCAACCTGACTGTTTCCGGAGCACTGTCCGTCGCGGGATCGACGACGCTGTATCCGTCGGGACACGTCATCCCCCAGTCGAACCTTCTGTACGACCTCGGATCGCCCACCAGTGTGTGGCGCGACGTGTACCTGTCGGGCTCGACTATATACTTGGGCAACGCGACGATCTCCGAAACTGGTGGCAATGTGGTGATGAACAGATTGGTCGTCGATGGGACCGTGACCGCGGACGGACTCACGCCGCCGCTGTCCATTACCAGTGTGGAAATTACGAATAACGTGTGGACGGTGCTCGACGATACTGCCGTGGGACTCGATGGTGGGTACGTTCAGGTGCAGGGTGTCGGGTTTGCTCCTGGTTGTTTGGTTCAGGTGGGTACTGTGAACGTGTCGAGCACGACGTATGTATCGTCAACGGTCTTGCGTTGTCTTGTGCCTGCCCGTCCGAGCGGGACGTACGCCATCACGGCCATCCGCGGGGATACGCAGACGGCCACTTTGCCAAGCGCGATCACGTACTCTGACAAAGTAACGTGGATCACGTCGAGTAATCTGGGAACTGTGGAGTACGCCAAAGGGTTTGCTCTGACCCTCGAAGCATCCAGTGATTCAAATGTCACATACGCAAATACGTCACCTTTACCCCCTCAAACAACACTCCTTCCAAACGGACAATTGAGTGGGAACATCACGTCCGTGACATCCTCGACATTATACTCATTCGATACCAAAGCCACTGACGAGCAATTACAAGACAGTATACGAACGTTTCTATTGAGACTGATCGTTCTGATGATCAACGCAACACAGACAACAGATGCATCGTGGAACGCATTGACACAAACTGCTGTCGATAGTAACGTGACAAATGTTTACTGGACAATCAGTGGGGACGGGTTCACTGAATTGACAAGTATTCTCGTAGACGGCACAGCCCCGACCAGTTTTTCAATTGTCAACGATTCACTTTTGCGGGTACAGGGTCCATCGAAACCACGTGGGACATACGACGTGACACTGACCACACCGACCGCAACGGAAGTGTTTGCCGACGCGGTGGTATACTCGGATGTTCCCGTATGGAGTACACCCAGCACCATTTCAGTTGCCGCGTCAAGTGCGTACAGTCTATCTTTCCAGGCCACCAGCGACAGTATCGTGACGTATGTGAATGAGACGCCCATTCCACCCGACACAGTCCTCGATCCATTAACAGGAGCACTGACAGGTCCAGGTATCACCGAGAGTGCACTGTACTCCGTCAACATGAAAGCAATAGACGAGGAACTGCAATACAAGACACAGACAGTCCAGGTAGCATTGATTGCCGGTGCACTGAATACTGTGGTATCGGTGCATTCTATGAACAATGGTGTCGTTGCTCTGACTGATAGTGGTGCATTGTACGCATGGGGACCAGGATTTGAAGTTGATCCGTCGTATCCCTTACCCACGCTTTCGAGTTCTGGCTCCATGGCTGGTTCCCTTGCTGGAAAAACCGTCTCGTCGGTCGCATGTGGTCAGCAACACACCATGGTTATCGCGACAGACGGGACACTCCACGGGTTCGGGAACAATAATAATGGACAACTGACCGGCAGTAACCGAGTCTATCGGACACCAATTCTCATCAACAGTGGCTCGTTGAGTGGAAAAAGCGTCTCGTCGGTCGCATGTGGTGCGAATAACACCATGGTTATCGCGACAGACGGGACACTCCACGGGTTCGGGTACAACGCCTATGGAAACCTTGGTGACGGGACAACCACAAACAGCCCATCTCCTGTGCTGATCAATGGGGGCTCGTTGAGTGGAAAAAGCGTCTCGTCGGTCGCATGTGGTGGGTATCACACCATGGTTATCGCGACAGACGGGACACTCCACGGGTTCGGGTACAACGGAGGTGGAAACCTTGGTGACGGGACAACCACAAACAGCCCATCTCCTGTGCTGATCAATGGGGGCTCGTTGAGTGGAAAAAGCGTCTCGTCGGTCGCATGTTCTAATTATGAATCATATGCACTCGCAACAGATGGCACGATACATCGATTACGTACAACTACATATCTGCTTGGTGGCGTTACCTTAAGTGGTAAGACTATCACGAATCTTCAGACTGGTTTCAGCATATCTCACATACGTACATCAGATAATGAGAGTTATGTATTTGGAAATAATTCGTATGGACAAATCGGGATCATTTACAATACCAGCTACTCTGACCAATCACCTGTCCTGTTGGATATCCCACTTAATCTGGTATGATTGTTTATCTTTGTAAATTACCTTTTTCTTTTTCAATACGATGTCACAGTGTATGCTGTGACTTCGGTGGTCGTCGGTGGCGCACTCGCCGGGGTCGTATACCTACTATCGAGTCTACGTCACGAGTGCTTATACAAATGGGACCACGACCACGGCCTCGACGGTCAAAACCATCACCAACAACTTCGACGAAAACTAAATTCTGCGCCTCTTACCAAGAATGGTCCTCTTGGTGAGAGGCAATTTGATCCAGAGTCTCACGAATTTGGACGCGATTCCGGACGGGTCTGTCGACAGTCCAGGTCTCAGATTTGCGTACAATCAACAGTCTGGCTTGTACCGTACTGGCGACAGTATAGGATTGAGTGTCGAAGGCCAAGGAATCCTCACGGCCAATACCACAGATGTCACCGTCTCCGGAAACATTACCGGGGGGTACCTCCTCGGCAACGGGGCATTTTTAGAAGTCACAGCCAATGTATTTGTTGGGAACGGAGCCGGGATCGATGGGATCGTCGCAGGGAACATTACAGGGTTGACACAAGCATTGGACGTGATACAGGCAACAAGCGTCACAGCCAATACACTAGATGCGGCGAGTGCGAATATTGGAAGTATACAGACAACAGGTACAATCACGGCCAACACGTTTGTGGGAGACGGGAGTGGATTGACGGGGATCAGTATTCCGCCTAGTATCACGACCATCCAGATCACAGACTCGTCGTATACCACCATCGATGATCTGGCACTGAGTACGACAAGTATGGGTTATTTTGTGATCGACGGTAACAATTTTGATGCCGTGGGAACAACTGTGAGTGTGGGTGGAACGGCGGCTGCGTCTGTATCATTGGTGGACGGTACACAATTACGAGTAAGTGTCAATCCGAAAACAACGGGCACATACGATCTGGTGGTCCAAACTGGGGCAGGATACGCGATTAAAGTAAATGCTGTCTCATTCGACCCGGTCCCCATCTGGCAAACGGGCACATCGTTAGGCGACGTGTATGGTGGAACCCCATTTTCAATTACGTTGGCCGCAAGCGATGGGGGGTCAAGCATCACGTACGCAAATACCACAGCCTTACCACCGTCAACCACGTTGGCAACGAATGGGACGTTGAGCGGCACCATCACACAACCGTCCTCGACCACATACAACTTTTCTGTCGAAGCCATTGATGCCCAGTTGCAGAGTGCTGCTCTACGGACGTTTTCTCTAAACTTTTTTGTGCTAGATGGATCAACTTCAGCAAAAGCAGCAGCATCAGCAGCGGCCATTAAAGACCTGACAGGTACCACCACGAACGGTGTGTATTGGATTATTCATAATGGTTCGCCACTGCAAGTTTATTGTGACATGAGCTTTGATGGCGGGGGATGGATGATGGTGACAAGAAATACAACCAACTCCTGGGGATGGAATGTATGGGGTTCAGATTCTGATTTGGAATATGCGTCGAACAACAATGACTTTTATTCGAACATGAGGCGCAATAGAAGTTATACAGCCGTGATGTTCAAGTGGAGCGGTAATCAGGTGAGTTATGCCGCCTCCAGTTCAAGCCTCAAAGACGTCACGGGTGGTGTTTATCCCAGGAGAACGGGTACATCTTTGCCAACAAGTGGTCTTGGTGGTTTGGGCACTCGTAATGAAAATTACTTATACCAACGTATCTCTTGTCCAGCCCACCGAGGATACGTGTTCTCGAACTATCTTAATAACTCTTCAAATCAAGGGGGGTTTATGGAGTGGTGTGGTTATTATGCTAATACGTCGAGTTTCATTAACCTTGGTGAAATTTACATTCGCTAGCATTCCAAAGTGTGATTGTTGTAGTTGCCGTCCAGACCACAGATACGCATTACTGTATGTCCACATTACTGTAAAGCCAAGCTTGCCGTCCTCACCACTCCGTCTTGTCCCCGATATTTGAACACGAGGGTTTGTGCATCTGCAGCTTCGATGAGGAGTTGTCCATTGAGTTCGGGGTCTTTGTTTTTGCCCACGGTGATCCGGGTCTGGAAGGTTTGGTCTTCGAGAGAGGTCCGTTTGAATCCGTCGAGCAAGACGTACGGGACTCCCACCTTCGTCACAAAACATGACAGATCGGTCGCATCCCCCTCAACAGGGTTTCCGAGCGCATCTTCCACCACGCGTCCATTGATTGACACTTGTGTGGGTGTGACTGTGACTGCGTTCCATCCGGGGGTCCGTGCCCACTCCGGAAGATCGAACGCCCCTGGAATTCGAAGAGAGGAACTCCCTGACGTAGGGATGTACACATTATATGTTAGAGAAGACACTTGTGCATCTTTGGCAAACAGACCTGAATCGAGTCCCGTTTCGTTGGGTCCGAATACCAGTTTCATGGTTTCTGCGGACGTGAGGGTGACGGACGCATAGTACCCGATGGCGTATTCGTAGAGATCCCAGCCGGTGACGTACGCATCATGTGGTGGTGGAACGGACGTCATGCTTGTTGATAGAAAAGTTATATCACGAATTGTATGCCGACGACAATTCGACCGATTCGACCAGTTCCGTTTACTGCCCGGATGCGTCAACAGATCCTCGAATTACATTCCACACCCCAATTGCGCCGTGAATACAGACGGGAGTGGACAGATCAGGCCGAGTTTGTTTCCTACTTGGCCAGACGTCATGCAGTGCACGAGGTCTTGGACAGTACGTATCCATCCATCCCTGGATTATCGAGGTACCTGGCACACGACCTGTCCCTGTTGGACATTGATTGGCGCCATGAGAACGCCTCGGTTCTTCCCTCGCGATTTTTGCCCTCTGATCGGCCTCGTCGGGTGGCCCATTATTACGCGTTCGTGTTGGCGCATTTGGTCGGGGGTGGACATGCCATTGCTCGGTCGGCAAGTCCTGTGCTTCCGCCGTGGTTTTGGGACGAGACGGTGTATTATGCCACGGGGGAATACGGAACACATCGACCAAATAGATTGGGACAGACGGTCCTGTATGAGATTGATGAGGAAGCTCTGTATTGGACAATCGAGGAGGAAAATACGTGTTTGGATGAATTGAGGCGTGCATTCGTTTATGGAACCACGATGATTTCGCCACTTTAAAGAAATATCTCTATTTGAATGTAAGATATGGTTGATCCGTCGACGCTTGTATTTGAGCTGGGATACCATGTGAAGGAGGCAGTGGGAGCATGGTACACGCCGATCGCACAAGAGGCCCGTGTTCGTGATTTTATCATGTGGTGCCGAAAGGATAGTGACGACATTGATGCCCGTTTACGACAAATCCATCTCGTGAATGTCCGTAATGAGCGTGCACACGGTGCGCCCCAGATCACAAAGGCAGAGCATGTGGCCATCATGCAGTTGATATCCTCTGTCGTCGGTCATTTCCGTGGTGGATGGCTTCCTGGATCTGTGGGTGATATGAATCAGGTGGCACAGTTCCGTAATGCAGTTGCGACTGCGTACATCCACGGACAGGGTGCTCAGGCCATCCACGTGCTTGGCCAATGGAATGTATACATGAGGACCACACTCCCTCGTGCATCGTTGATCCGTCGATCGTTCCGTGGTCTGGGGTACGTGGGTGTGGCCATTGCAGCTACGTATATGACATGGGTCGCGGTATTGATGAAGACTGATTTGGGGTCGTATACATGGCTCATGTCGGCAGGACGTGGTCGTGTTCCCTCTCGTTTCCAGGGCATGTACAACCGAGGCATGACGTATGCGACACATGGCTTTTTACGGCACCGTCAGCCATTCCAATTCACGCAGATGGGTCATGGGTATACGTTGTCCAATTGGCACCCGAGTCATCCCACGAGTGTATGGGGGGACTTTTCGACGAATGTGATTATATCTGCGTGTAGTGTGGTCGGTTTGCAGACCATGCGCCGGGGTGGATCATTATTACCGTTCGTTGTTGCTTTGGTGCGTATGACTGTGACATCCCTGAATGGGTGGGTATTACTGGCGTTCTGTACGATGATCCGGTTGGGGTTGTTGAGGGTGGCTGCACGAACGGTCCGGTCTCAGTTTTCTGTTGCGACGAGGTTGTCGTTGGGTGGTGCCCAGACGGTTGTCCAGAGATCACTCCCGCATATCCCGTTTACCAATATGTACCGACAGCAGCGACAGTTGCAACGGTATAATCGACATATAAGCCGTATGGAACCCGTATAGAAGCCGTATAGAAGCATTTGCCAGCACGATCCTGCCACGAGCGAGTCATTCCTTTGTTCTTTGTTCTTTTTGTTCTTTTCGACATGGATAACGAGGCAGCGAACGAGGCAGCGAACGAGGCAGCGAACGAGGCAGCGAACGAGGGAATACATCCACAAAACTCGGAATCGTGCATATCGCCTTTGAGAACGGGTGGAGCTGTTCGAGCTGTCTGTTACCGTTGCGGAAAGCCAGGTCACTTTATACGGGAATGTCCAGAATTGCCCCCTCGAAAGAAGAGTCGTCAGATATGTTACCATTGTGGACAGGTGGGTCACTTTTCAGCTGCATGTCCTGTATACGTACTGGAGAAGAATCCATGTTTCCGTTGCAACAAGGTAGGTCACTGGGTACGTGATTGTCCGGAGAAGAAGACAGGTCAGACAGGTCAGACAGGTCAGACACACAAGACATCCCCGATGGATACGAGGCCCTGTTTCCGTTGCAACAAACTTGGTCACTGGTCAAAGGATTGTCCGTTAAAGAAACAACGGAGGGTATTTCAGTGTCACATATGTGGATCACATGATCATTTTATGGAGGAATGTCCATCTGGTCCATATACACAGGGCCCTCACCCCTCGGCTGCATCGAGTGAGTCCAGTGAGCCTAGTGAGCCCAATGAGCCTCATCCGTCTCGACCCGGCCCATAATTATTCTGTTCTCTTAACCCATATATGATCCTGTACACACATCCACCATCTCCGCATGCTGGTCGCGGTCATGGGGTCAGTCGTAGTGGTCGTAGTGGTCGGAGTGGTCATACAGACATTCAGTCGTTACATCCTCACCAGGGTGCGATGATCCGTGACATATTACAGCGGAAACTCCGTGCTCCCGTCCAGCAGCTCAACATGGGCGGCGAGTACTCGCTGATGTATATGGTTCGTCGTCCGGGCATGCAACCCAGGCTGATCAAGGTGACCACATCGGCAGATGGAGAACGAGAGGCCGAGATATTGAGACATATCATGCACGCGCCACAGATCCGTAGTATGTGTGGTGTTCTGGACGCCAAGAGGTACGTCCCGAAACTGTATAGTGCTGGAGCGATTGGCAAGAACATCTATTTCCAGGTCATGGAATACATCCAGGGTGGGGAAACACTTACCAACCTGTTACAACGTGCTGCTGCTGGTCGTGTCCCCATCCAGATCCTGAGACGTGTGCACGACCATTTACACAGAGCACAACAGGCTTTATACGGACTGGGAGTATTCCACGGCGATTTGCATAGTAGCAATGTGATGATTAAAAATGGTGATGTGTACATTTTGGACTATGGGTTTGCCACATTTGTCCCCGAGTTGAGCAAGTATGCGTGTCACCCGGAGAACGTCCCCGAGTCGGTCGTGTATGCGATGCGTCGTCGACACCATCAGTACGGCCGTCAGATGATGTACGATAATAGAGCTATGTATGCAAAACACATCGGGATGCTCGAAGCAGCCATCCGCCGTATGGACCGACCCCCAGGACCGAGGTCATCTCCCGTACTCAAATCAGTGCGTCGTGATATACGGGTCCGACCGTCTCCCTTCGGATAATTTTAATTACATTATCTATCAAATCCATGCGGAAAAACATCTTAACAACACACCCGGGTGGCACGACTTTCTTCTGGACTCTTACATGTCTCAAAATCAACACCCGCTCTCACGGGTCCATCCCCACGCTACAGCCTGCGGGTGGAGATGCACAAAGACTTACAGGCTAAAAGAGACGACTGAGAACTTCTTGCAACTCCATCGGCGAAAGGATGGCGGAGTGAAGCCGGCGAATATGCTCTTCGAAAACGCCATATATTGCGTCATACAGACTCTCAGCGCGATGGACCCTCGGCCAGTGCAGGCACGTGTTTACGTACTGGACGAAACCGAGCATTTTTTCTTTGGGCGGGGTGTGGCCCTCCAACTCGGTCTCACCCGCGTCAATTGCAAAGTACTTCTCACGGTCGGACGAAGCAATCGTGACGATTTTGACCCCCCACTCGATGCCGTCGATCTTATATCCTGGCAACTGGAACTCGACTGGAACGTAGTTCTTCCCATCGCGATCATAGCCCATGTTCATACCCATCCTCCCCCACCGTTTTTCAAACTCGACGACGCTCACGTGTACATCCTCCATGCCGCTCACCCATTCGCCTGATTGAAGCTTCGTACTGATTGATTCTTTGGTACGAAGCTTCAATCCATTGTCGACGTGTTTTTCGAGCGCCTCGAAGCACACTGTCAGGTTATGCCTGAGGATTTGCTGGTAAAACTCAACCATCATAACCTCAATGGCGGATTTTACCTCCGGGACTTGCCATACGTCCAGCCCGTGTACACGGATACACTCATTTCGCAACGACCCGACCGTCTGTTCCACCCCGCAAACCACTGTCTTCCGGAGACCGTGGCAGCCTGAGCGGAGACCCCCGTGGCGGCAGTTGCCACAGCGGAGACCCTCACACGCAGGCTCATCGGCATGGAGTGAAAGCAGTCCCTTCAGTTCGGCGATAAGGCCTTGAAGATGCGTATCTTTCGGTATCTTTTCTGGTAAACGCCTCCTCATCGCGGTGAGTCGTTCTTCAACGTCAACCGCCGGATCGAATTCGCGGGCACGTTTCAGGGTTACTCCGACGCTCATGACTGGGTTGGTTGGTTGAGACATTTCCGTTGAAATCCACGCGAGTTGAAATCCACGCGAGTTTCCGTTCAAATCCACGCGAGTTTCTGTTTCAAACGACGCGAGTTTC
>Ga0255763_1005567_pt1 | contig 10052 bp, 8 predicted proteins | sample 041ome_2_FD_179963 | JGI IMG/M metagenome (GOLD analysis project Ga0255763, IMG submission 179963) | Coastal salt marsh microbial communities from the Groves Creek Marsh, Skidaway Island, Georgia - 041406US metaG (version 2) | ecosystem: Environmental > Aquatic > Marine > Intertidal zone > Salt...
GCTCGACGACGAAGCCTCCGCCGAAGAAGAAGAAGAAGAAGAAGAAGAAGAAGAGAGCGTCCTCCGCCTCCTCGAAAAGGCCTCCTCCTCGTCTCCTCCTCTGCTGCTGCTCGGATTGATGACTTGACACAACACGTCCCCGCACGCCATCACGCACGCGGACGTCAACGCGCTCTGCACGACACTTCTCGTCATCTGTTTTACTGTCCTCAAACGAAAAAGCGCGCGCTCTCTTAATTCGTAATCAATCTCTCTCTGTATCTCTGTGTATCTCTCCGTATCTTATATTAGAATCTCTTTCTCTGGCTTTTCTCTTCCCGGGGAAAAATCGAAAATGCGCGCAAAATACGCCGCGACGTGATGAAAATCGACGCGAGAGGCGCGCGACTACTCTGTTTCACGCGCGCACACTCTCTGGAAAGATCTCTCTCTCTGAGTCTCTGTTTTGTTCTCTCAAATCGAGAGAGAGAGAGAGGGAGAGAACGCGCGCGCGCTCTCTTTGAGGAGGAAAACCAAAAGATACGCTTTTGGACAAAAATTTTATCCGTGCCGGCGGCTCAAAACGCACCATTTTATTAAAGCGCACACATTCAAAAGTCAAAACTCGGGGCGACGACACTCATGGAAGCGACGACGACGACGACAAAAGCAACGCTTCTTCTCGTTTCTTCTTCTTCCTCTTCTTCCAAAAACGACGCTTTTGTGATCAATACTCAGAGAGTGGTGTCTTCGAAACGCGCTTCGTGTTCGAAAATTTACACCAACGCTTTCCGCTCTTCTGCTTTTTGTTCTTCTCGTCGTCGTCGTTCTTCTCTTAGAGTTCGAGAAGACTCCGATTACGAGGACGAAATCAACAAGCTCTCCATCGGTGACATCGACGAGATTTTCGCCTCGGCCGCGGCGAAAGAAAATTCGGAGGACATCGAGGATGTTCTCAAGAGAGAGTTAAGGTTGCGGAAGAAAATAGACGAAGCGGAGGAGAAACTGGAACGAGGACGGGAGAAAATCAACGAGCTCGCGGAGAAGAAGAAAGAAGAGCTCGATCGAGAGATGAGTTTGATGCAAGATAAGAATTCTTTGGAGTTTGGGTTAATCGCGAACGATTTAGACGCGGAGTTGAAGAAGATGGCGGAGGAGAGCGAGATCGCGAAGAAGAGAAACGAAGCGCTGAAGGAGGAGTTGCGACTGTTGGCGGAGGAGTTGGCGAGAGGGACGAGTCGAGCGTCGAGGAGAGAGAAAGGGGTGAACGCCATCGACGTGGATAGGAAGAAAGAGAAAGAGGTGAATCCGTTGACGAGGAAGCTGGCGGACGAGGAGGCGATGAATACGGACGAGAAGATGAGGAAGACGTTGGCGGAGACGCAACGCGGCGCGACGTTTTTTATGTTGAAGTTGTTGCTAGGCATCGTGGTGATTTTTGAGTTGGCGAGAGGTGAGTTTGCGGTCAGTTCTGCGTTGGCTGCCGCTCTGGCGCTGGTGTTTTACCAAAGCGAAGCGGAAAAAGCGAACGAAGGAGGGGCTTCGGATTAGAGAAAAAGCGATAAGAGAGAGCGAGAGAGCGAGAGATGTATATTAAATGAAAGAGGAGAGTTCTGCGTACGAGCACGCTAAATGTTTTTTATTATTAGTGATTCTAACAAACGCTATTATTTTATTGAATGCTAAAGTCTACGGACTGATACCGTTGCATCGCCTGTAACTCTGGGTTGAACTGCATCGCGATTATTTCTTTTTCGTTTCTACGAAATCCAATTCTTTTGTACATGCTTTCCGCTTCGGCCACGGCGCAGAGATTCACAACCATTCCCGGGGCGGTTTCTTTCGTCTTTGCAATCATCTTCTCGACGATGGCGGTTCCTATCCCTTTCCCTTGGTAAGGCGGTGCGACGACTAAATCCCAAACCGTCGACACAAATGCCGCATCGCTCGTCATTCTCGCGAACCCAATGACCTCTCTCCTCGTTTCCACGATGGTCGACTCGACCGAGTTATTATTCGCGTCCAGCGCTCGCGTCTCGTATTCCACGTCCACCTCGGCGAAACAACACAAATAACTCTTCTCCAACGCGAGATAAAGCTTATCGTTCGGACGTCGACTAAAATTAACCGAAACGAACACGTCGTTCAAAGCGTCTAGATCGCACTCCAACGCGCCGCCTTTCTCGACGAAGCGATAGGTAATCCCGAGCGACTCGTGTAAAAAATCTCTCCCGCTTCTTTCGCTCCTCCTCCTCCTCGAGGTTGTAACTGTCTCGTTCTTTTCCAAATCTTCCTCCTCATCCGCTCTCAAAGTTTGCGCGTATAACCGCGCGTCTCGCTCTCCAATCAACCCGTCTTGCAATTCCACGTCACTCGACGCTTCGTTTTCTTCCTCTTTTTCGTTTTGTTTCTCGATCTCCTCGTCGTATATCGCGTCGTTTCTCAAAATGTTCCTTTTATCATGCCTCCGCTTCCAAAACGACTTCGACGAAGCGTTGTTGATGTTGTCACACTCGCGCCGCCGCCGTCGAGAGGAAGAAGAAAATGAAGAAGAACTTTTACGACGATGACGATACCACGCGACGTTTTTCGAGGACCACCCGCACAGCATCTCTCTCTCTCTCTCTCTTCCTCTTCTTCTGAGTCTCGTCCGTCGTTCAGAAGAAAGCGTCTGTCTCTCTCCTTTTTTTCTTCTTCGAAATGTGTTTAGGGTTTAAACCCTAAACCCTAAACAAAAAAACAGAGCACTCCGCGTTGGGGAAAAAGAACACGATCGGTCTTCAGAGAGAGTGAGAGAGAGTTTTAGAGAGAGAGAGAGAGAGAAGAAGAAGAGAGTAGGAGAAATGTCTTTCCTCTTAAAAGTCTTCGAGGGTCCTTTGCGGTCCCTCTCCCAATACTACCGACGAACGGTCGGTTACGAGCTCTCCAAATACGGTTTAAGATACGACGATTTGCTCGACGAGACCCAAAATTTAGACGTCCAAGAAGCTTTGAATCGCTTGACGCAGGAGGAGCGAGACATGCGACAACAGCGGTTAAAACGGGCGATGGATTTGAGCATGAAACACGTGTACTTGGATAAAGAGACGCAGGCGAAGCAGACGCCGTTCGATCATTACTTGTCGCCGGTGTTGGCGGAGGTAGAGGCGGAGAAAGCGGAGAAAGTAGCGCTCGGGTCGGACGTGTCCTACAACAGGCAGATCCCGTAAGTAAAAAAAGGATACGAGGGCGGGGGCGAGGTCTTCGCGCGCGAAACCGCGAAGAAGTGTGCGAATCCACGAACACACGTTTATCACCACCACCAAGCGCAGATATTTGTCGTCGTTCGATTTGTTATGTAATGATAATAAAAACTACGCGTGTACTTTCTAATAAAACTTTTTTTTATGTGTTGATGCGTTTCTAATCTTCCGCTACGAAGGCTTTCTGTTCGTAATACGCCTTCTCGCTCGCCATTTTCCGCTTCTGTCTCGCCTCGAACAACGCTCTGTTCTCTTGGACTCGTTTGGCGATGGTGAGCTTCTTCCTCGAGAATACTTTCTCTTTCACCGAGAGGATTTTGACGCCGTTCTTTTCGCAGACGTCTCGATCGCGCGCGGTGACGGCGTCGTCGTCTTCAAAGACGACGGTGGTCACGTTGAACGTTTTACAAATGTCGTCGGTGATTCGCGCCGGCGCGCCGACGACCACGTCGTCGCAGTGTCTGCATGCGATGGCAGACATAGCGCGTTCGGATTGGTTGAGCATCGGTGGCGGTTGATTCGTTTGATCTTTCGTTAAGTACTCGTCCGCGATGACCGCGCATACGACTTTATCGGCGGCAAACGAGCACTCTTCCAGAAGTTCCACGTGGCCGGCATTGAACACGTCAAACGCGCCGACGACGTAGCAGCACGTTTCCCCATTCTTGCTCGCTTTTAGCTTCTTTCGATCTTTCTTCCTGTTCTCATTCTCCGTGTTCATTTTGGACGTTTTACTGTACGACACTTTCGCGGCGAACTGCGCGATCCTCGACGCCGTCGTGCAGAATCTCGCCTCGTGCCTCTTATTGGCGTTGCTATCGTTATTCGTATCATTACTATCATCATCGTCATCATTAATGCTCTTCTTACTATCGTTCATATCGGCAAATTCTAACAACCTGGCCACTAAATCTGTCGTCGACACGCCTTCCGTCCTCTTAATCTCCCGATACTTGCCTAACTTCTTCGGTATCGCGTACGCGTCCGTCCCGTCCGGTAAGTAGCACGGGTCGTCGCCGTGCACGATGCAATCGATGCCGTATTTCTCTGTTTTTTGCGCGTAAAATAATAAGAAGCGAGCGAGCGAGCGAGAGAGAGAACGGGTCAGTTTCATCAAAACCTTCAGACGTATATATAGGTGGAGAGAAATAGAGAGTAAACAACAATTAAAGACGCACCCGAAAACAACTCCTCCACGAACTCCGGCAACAACTCGTACGGCACGTTCGTGATCACGTCGTCCACCCATTTCACCGCTTTCACGCACTTCACTCGTTCCGCCTCCGGCAGCACCGGAGGGCCTTTACACCGTAATATCTCTTCGTCCGATACGAGACCGACGATTAACTCGCACTTCTTCTCATCGTTGATTTGTGACGCGATCGCGCGCGCTTGTCGCAGCGCGTTCGCGTGGCCAAAATGCATGAGATCGAAGCATCCGTCCATGTACACGCGGATGACGTCGTCGTCATCTTCTTCTCGCATTTATATTGTGCGTTTGTGCGCGTTGAGATGTGTATTTTATCCGCGTCGAAAAGTGAAGACAAAAACATACATTTGCTTCATAAAAAAAAATGGATTCACATGACGCGAAGAAGAACGCGAAACGGCTTCGTCGATGAAGACGATGCGAGTAAAACTGCCACCACCCCCTTCAACGGCACCGTGCGACCGTTCGTCGCTTCCGAGCATCCGGTGACGCCCGCGGTGAGTGAGACGCACGCGCGCACGCTTTCTCGTTTTTCCCCCCTCTCTTCTCTCTTTTTAATGTAACGAACTCACCGCGCTCACATCTCATCTCTATTCAAACGCGCAAACACAGGAAGCGTACGGATTCGTCGGCATCGTCGCCTCTGCGCTCCTCTTCCTCTTCCACCTGCTGTTGCTCTTCTCTCCTCCTTTAAACGAAGAGGAAGAACGTCATCAAAAAGAAGAAGAATCCGCGCTGATTCGATTCGTCTCCTTTTCCAAACATCACGCGAAAGCGTTGCCGCTGTGGACGACGTTGTGCGTGATTCTCTACGTCGTTCTCGTCGAAAGTTCGAGCCGAATGAAAGTGTACGACTTGCGAGACGGGAGGTTGTTCGCGCGCGAGGAGGAGAAGAAGAAGAGGGAGAAGAAGAAGAGCGTCGATGCTTCTTCGTTCGTCGTCGGGCGGCAGAGCGTGAGCGCGAGCGCGTGGAACGAAGCGCTGTTTTCGGGAAGGAAGAGAGAGCCGTTACCATAGAGAGAGAAACAAAAGAAAAAGAAGAAGAAGAGCGACGTCGATGCTTCTTCGTTCGCCGTCGGGCGGCAGAGCGTGAGCGCGAGCGCGTGGAACGAAGCGCTGTTTTCGAGAGAAAAACCCTAAACCCTAGAGAAAAGAAGAAGAGCCGTTAGAAAGAAAAAAGCTCCATTTTGAATTTAACTTGCGCGCGCCAACGCGCGTACGTTTTAAAACACTCACCTTTAGCAGCGCACGTTTGAACACGCCGCGCACGAGACGCTTTCTCTCTCTCTCTCTGTGTGTATATATATTTCTGTCGTCTGTTTGTGTTGGACGCGCTTCTTCTTTGTTAGAAGAGAGTTGTTCACATTTTTTTACACGCATAAGATACGGAAAAGAAGGAAAGATGAGCGGCAAAGAGGATGATGCGTTTATGGTCGATGATGGTAACGATGAAATTTCGTTTGTGCCAAAAGTCGCCGCGCTGTTGTCGTTCGCGAACGCCTCTCGCGAGCGAGATTTGGAAGAGATCGAGCGCGTTTTGAACAGTCGAGGCGTGAAACGCTCGAGTTTTTTTGAAATCGAGTGTCAGAGTTGCATCAGCGAAGAAAAAGGCGAGCGGCTGGTGCGCGAACACGTGCGGTCGATGATTACGAACGCGTTGGTGGTGTCCGAAGACGCGACGATTTTGCTCAGCGGGGACGATATGGAGATGACTTTAGAGCGGTTTCGGCGCGCGATATCGGAGGCGAGCGAAGAGCTGTTTGAGAAAGAGTTACGTCGGGTGCCGAAGAGCGCGTACGCGTTGAAGGCGACGTGCGCGGCCATCGGGATGAAAGAGAAGGCGACGTTGGTGGACGTGGTGGCGATGCGAGGCGTGGAAGGGTTAGGAGCGAGTTCTACGGAAGGCGAGAGGAAGAGCGCGAAGTTGGAACAGACGGAACTGGTGAGTAAAGAAGACGCCAAGGATGTGGTGAAGTATTTGCCGAGAGGCGACGACCGGGCGGTGGCGTTTTGTTTCTATTTAAAAGTTGGCGAGAGCAGACCGGCTGGGAAGTTGCGGATGATTGCGTTACCTCCAGTCGCGCCAAAAGCGTCGGCGTTTGCCACGTCGACGAGCGAGGAAGTGTTGAAAAGACAGGCGTCGGTGTCGAGAATTTCAGCCATCGCGAGCGCGTTGAGAGAGTACGGAGGGATGGACGTAAAGTCGCAACAGCAGCAACAGCAGCAAAGCGACGTTTTGGCGAGGCGTTGGCGCAAGAATTCAGCGACGAGATTGTTACACGCCATGCTCGTAGATGTTGCAGACGAAAATAGCAGTCATAGTAATAGCAGTAGCAGCGGGAACCGCGTCTTTCAGAAATATTTCCGAAGCGCGTGTATCATCAACGGATCGGTGCCGTTCGGGGGGGCACAAATCGCTAACGTGGCTGCGGCGACGGCCATTTTACCGCCACCACCACCGTCGGTGAAAAAAATAACTCACATGCAACAAAAAATTAACGAAAAACGAACTTTGAAGAAGATATTACAGTTGGAGACGCGAGCAAAGGCGGCAGCCATCGCGCCGCCGTCGCCACTGCCGCCGATGATGATAGCTCAGAAAGTTGAAACAGAACGGATAGAAAGGAAACTGGGTGGACGCGATAATTCTGCTCGGGTAGCGACGACGTCGACGCAGACCGCGTCGCCTTTACCTTTTCAATTTAACGAAGATGAAGAGGGCGACATGCCGCCGACGCCGCAAAATTTGAATTTTCACACGCCGCAGATGGCGTTTCGAGAACAACAACAGCAGCAACAACGACAAAAGAGAACGCCTCTTGCGGACATATCGGTTGCGATACCTTCTCCACCCGCAGTAAACGCATCGAACGACAACGATTATTACGCCGCTATCATTGGCGAGTTGAAATTAAATCTGGAACAAGAACGCAAACGCACGGCTGAGGCGGAGGAACGAGCGATAAAATCGTCCGAGGCTGAATCAATCTGGCTTTCTCGCATGTCCGCGGCACGAAACGAAGACGAGAAACGACGAGACGAGCTGGAAATGTTGCGTCAGTTGCACGCCGAAATGCAAGCGAGAGCGAAAGACGCTGAAGAGAAGGCGAATGTCGTCGAAGAGCGGTGTAAAGACTACCGAAAGTTATCGTCCGAGTTGGAAGCAGAGTGTTCGCGTTTGCGCGCGTCAACGCAGAACGCGGAATCTTTAGCGAATGGATTCGAGCAAGAGTTGCAAAGTAAAACGAAAGCGTTAGAAGCTGAGGCTGCTGAGCTCAATCGCGTGCTCGAGAAGTTTACATCCACTGAAGAGGAGTGCACGAAGGCGAGAGCGCTTTCGCGCCTGTTACAAACGCAGTTGGACCAAACGAATCGAAAGCTGGATGACGTTTCTGCAAAGTTAGAAGATTCGGGAAAGAGGGAAGATGTTTTAAAGCAGAAGTTGAAAACCATGGAAGACGAGCGCGACTCGTACAGAACGAGAGCTGAAGACGCGGAAACGGCTTTACAACCGACGAAACTCCTCGCGAAGAAGCAACTCGACGAGATTAAATCACGCGAAGCTGACCGAGATATCGCGTACGCCGCCGCCGATTTTGCGAGACGCACAAATGCCAGCGTATCCGCGCAACGCGATAAACTTTTAGCCGAAAACGCGCTGCTGAGAGAAAAGTTAGCCGTGACTGAAGCGGCGGCGAAATCGGCGCTTTCCAAGATTGATTTCACGAACGGCGCGAGTATGAGTTTTGGTACTACCGAGGAAAAAGTGCAGCAGCCAGTGGGCTCTGCGCAACTGAACTACGAATCGCCCAGTTGGTTGCACGAATATTCCGCGTTTTCTAGAGTTGGGACGGCGTAATATTAGTACTTGTGATGGGTGTATATGCTGTATTTTTGTATTTTACAAGTGGTTTTCTTCACTCTTATGTATGTATGACTCTTTCTCTCATTTTCTCTCTTTCCAGTTTTATCGTCAAGATATTGATACGTTCTTTACTCCTCCTCGTCACTACTAGCGTACGATATTTGATACACTGCGTTAGGACAGTTAAAGCAGCATCGAAAACGTTGCGGCATTGGACCGTCGCTACATCCGCGATCGATCAAAGCTTTCGCAAACTCTTCGTTTCCTTCCTGTCTGGCAATTTTTGGTATTACCGGATGCCATTTATCCTCGCCACACAACTTCTCGTTTCTCCACCAATCGACGAACTCCATATTCCCGATGACGGTTAATCCTACCCAAACTGCGTCCAGAAACTTTTGAACCTGATCTTCATACAATTCGCGACGGTAGAAGCTGTTGAAAAATTTCTTCAAAGTATTTAAGGATGAGAACTCGTGAATGAACCACGCGCCGTGGTACGGCGTTGAAACCCGCGAGTTTGGTACCATTCCCTTTCGGTGTTGAGAAACATTCCATCCGGTTCGCTTTAATCCCGATAAGATTGTTTTCGTCGCCAAACACGCGAACTTCACATCTGTTGGATTCATGAATGACGAAACGCGCGCGAGCACGCTTTTGTACTCCTCCTTCTCGAACAACGCCATCAGTGGACTCTGACCTTTTTCCAGTTGCTCCAACGTCAAATCTTCAAACGAGTGCGACTTGAAGGATCTTTTCACTCTCTCGTAACACTTCTTCGAGCTCAATGCAAATCGTTTCAAATCTCCCGTGGATAAGCGCCAAAGTATTTCTTTCTCGAAAAGATCGGGCAACTCCAAGAACACCTTCGACAACGCCGTCGGCGGTCCAACGGTTTCTCTTCTTTCTTTTCTCACGCATTCATCCGCGTCGTACGGCGCGTACTTAATATCGCGCTCGGCGTGTAAATGTTCCTTCGTCACGTCGTGAACGCGAATCTCGTACGGCGCGGCGCACCCGTCGGGGAGATTCCAACCTCTCGGGTGAGACCAAACCTTCACAATTGTCGCGGTCTCCCACATACTCGTTTTGTTATCGCTATACGCGCTCACAGACGCTTGCACTCGATCTCCAACCTTAAACCTCAACTTTGGACGTCTTTTGCTCGTAAAACACCCCGTCGTTTCCAATCTTACGTATTCATTATTATCTTCCCGGATGGTCCAAGTCTCATTGTCAAGTAAGTCTTGCCACGCCTCGTCCACTGCCACCTCGTAAGGAAAGCTCTCCCTACTGCCTTCCTCGCGACACACTCTACAGGGACATTTCACCCAATGCGCCGAAACTGTCCCGGTTATCTCGTGCGATTCGTTCTTCGAGCGGTCCGTATATCTGAACTCTACGCGCGTGCCCACGTCAAATCTTAAACTTGGGTAATTCTGAATCCCGGACGACGACGAAGACGACGACGACGACGACGAAGACGACGACGACGAAGACGAAGACGTTGATACGTGTGGCGCGATCGAGAGATTCTTCAGCTCGTGCTGGGAGGCGTCCAAGTTCTCGCGCGACGCGAGATTGCTTCTTGGACGAATCTCTTTCTCCGAAGAAGAAGCAGCGGGAACCGAGCCGCCGTTGCTCTTCTCCTTCTTCTTCTTCGTCGGCCTCTTTTTCATCACCGGCATCGTCTTCTTCTTCTTCGTATTCTTCATGCGTCGCATGGCACAAGTGTTGTTTTGACTTTTTTTTTGTT
>Ga0255763_1005570_pt1 | contig 10046 bp, 9 predicted proteins | sample 041ome_2_FD_179963 | JGI IMG/M metagenome (GOLD analysis project Ga0255763, IMG submission 179963) | Coastal salt marsh microbial communities from the Groves Creek Marsh, Skidaway Island, Georgia - 041406US metaG (version 2) | ecosystem: Environmental > Aquatic > Marine > Intertidal zone > Salt...
TATTTCAATTTGCATATGGTATAACAAATTATGAAAACATATTTGATTTTATAAATGATTTAATCGATAGTAATTTGGTAAATGAATATTGCACTTTTAATTTCCAAGCAATACAATATCCTGAAGAACAGTCAATAAAGGCTTTGCCAGTTGAAATACGAGAAAAATATAAAAATAATTTAAATGAATTTCTATTATCAATAAAACCAAAAATAAACTATGATGTATTCTACAATTTAAAACATCAATTAAATTTAATAGAGTTACATTCTAAAAATGAAATATTTGATGAAAGATTATTAAAATTATTTTATAAAAAACAAAAAAGCCTAGATGAAATCCGAGGAGAGAACATATTCGAGATAATTTCAGATTATAGAATATATATAACAAACGATAATGTTTCTAAGATAGACACACCTAATAATGAAAAACTCATATAATTTAGAGGAATTAAAAAAATCAGATTCATTCTGTATCGCACCTTGGATGACTTCTCATACTTGGCCAGATGGTAGAGTCTTTCCATGTTGTTTATATAATACAGACCCTGCTGATTATGATAAATCAGACCCACTACTCCCTCCATTTGGTAATGTAAACGAATCTGAATTAAAAGATGTTTGGAATTCTCCAAAATATAAAGAAATGAGAACACAGATGTTAGATGGTAAAAAACCAATAGGATGTTCTCGTTGTTATCACTTAGAAGATAATGGAGGATTATCATATAGACAAAAATTTACAAAAGATTTTTCTCATACCTTTGAATTGGTAAATCATACAAAAGAAGATGGTCATTTAGATGAAATGAAATTATATTCGTGGGATTTTAGAATATCTAATTTTTGTAATTTTAAATGTAGAAGTTGTGGAGTTGATTTATCATCATCTTGGTATTCAGACCAACTTGCTTTATTTCCTGAAGAGGCACAGTTTAGAAAAAAAGGATTAATTAGTGTTACTGATAAATCATCATTTATGGATATGTTACATCCACATTATGAATTTGTAGAAGAAATTTATTTTGCAGGAGGTGAACCTCTTATAATGCCCGAACACTATGAAATACTCGATAAACTAATTGAATTAAATAGAACAAATACTCGTATTAGATATTCAACTAACTTTTCTAAATTAAAATTTGGAAAAAGAAATGTATTTGATATGTGGAGAAAGTTTGATTCCCTTTCTTTATATGTTAGTGTTGATGGTGTTGGTTCAATTGGAGAATATGTTAGAAAAGGATATAATCATGATGAATTTGTATCAAATATAAAATCATTCTTAGATTCAGACGTTGGATTCCATGAATTTGGATATATGGTAACTTATGGTTCTTTAAATTATTTACATTTATTTGATATGGTTATTGAATTTATAAATCAAGGTATTTTAGATAAAACGGTTCATCCAAAACAAATAACCATGACGTTTGTACCAATAACACAACCATCCTATTATAATTGTCAATTTTTACCAACATGGGTGAAAAACAAATTCAAAAAAAGATTAGATAAATTTGAAAATGAACTTATTCAATTAGAGTGTGGAGAATATTTTATTTCAGAAATGATGACTAAGTTTAAAAATATATATGATAGAAGTATATCTGCTAATTTTGATTTAAGTGAAATGGAAAAGTTAAAATCATTTACTAACAAATTAGATAAAATTAGGAGTGAAAAATTTGAAGTAACTTTTAATGAGTTATATGGTAATATAGATAATTTATTAAAAGATGAAGAATAAAACTAATCTTAAAGATTTTGTTTGTTGGTTTCCATTTGGGTTTACTGAAATAACACACGAACGCCAAACACTATGTTGTTCTGGTTGGTTAACCAAGGATATTGGTTCTAATAAGAATTTAAAACATAATTGGGATAGTAAAACAGCAAATGATATTAGGGAATCTGTATTAGATGGTTCATTTAAATATTGCAAAAAAGATACTTGTCCATTTCTTAGTACAGTTATAAATTCTGGTGTAGAAACCGGCCCTATTTTGAGTAAAAAAAGATTAGGTATTGAAAAGGTAAATACGTTAGATGAATATAAAAAACACCATCCACTAAAAGATACAGATGCAACCTTTGGATATCCAGATACACCTAGACAATTTAAAGTTGTTTGGGATTCAACTTGTAATTTGGCCTGTCCATCTTGTAGAAAAGATTTTATAAAAAATTCTGCAGAAAATACAGTAAACACCGAAGATATTATTAAAGATATTATTACTCATTATGGTAGTGGAGTACATACAATGATGATGAGTGGATATGGAGACCCATTTTATAGTACAGGTCTTTTTAATTTTTTACAAACTATAAAAAAAGATGAGTGGCCAAAATTAGAAAACATACATCTTCATACAAATGCAATGTTATGGAATAAACGTAATTGGGATATTATAAAAAACTCACACCAATGGATTAATTCTGCAGAAATATCAATTGATGCCGCAACAAAAGAAACATATGAAATTGTTCGAAGAGGTGGTAAGTGGGATTTACTTTTAAAAAACTTAGAGTTTATAAGTACACTTGGTTTAAGAGAAATTACGTTTTCTTATGTAGTTCAAAAACAAAACTATAAAGAGATGATAGATTTCTATAAATTAATAAAAGAAATATTTAAAGATAGTAGTATTAATATTTTATTTTACTATTACAAGATATTGGATTGGGGTGTGATGGATGCTTCTGATTATGAAGAAGCAGCTATATGGAAAGATACACATTCAGAATATAAAGATTTTCAAAAAGAGGTTTCTGAATTCATAAAAATACACGATGAATCAGTATCTCACAGTTTATGGGAATATGCGAAACAGGACAGTTTATTATAAAGAAAGACCTCTGGATGATTATCATTTCTATAATGGTAAATTATTTGATAAGGTTAGAATAGTACAATATCCTTCTTATTTTGAAGGTGGGTCTAAAACAACATTATCTTATGATTCGTTTAATCATAATAAACTTATTCCTGCAACCGAACAAACTGATGGTATTTCCTTTAAAAAAGACCTAGTAGTTGATTTAAAAAAAAATACAATTGATGGTATTTTTTTAGATAACTTTTATAACTTAATATACTGTGTAAAAGGTTACCTATTTTTAAATGTTACAAACATGACACCTGGTACAAATAATTATTTAGAAAGCGAATCTTTCATACTATCACCCGAAAGTTCAATACAAGTTTTAATCCCACCCTTTTATGGATTTTCTTATAAATCTTTAAGCGATTCTATAATTATAGATAAACTAGCATTTAAATCAGAAGAAACTTTTTTACAAAAAAAAATAGATATTAATCAAATAAAAATAGAATGGCCATGAGAATAATTAAATTTATACAAGATTATTTTAAAAAAAGAAAACAAAATAAGATTTATAAAAAACGATTAGAAGAACTTCGTAAGAGAGACCCATTCATTTACAAAAATCACTAAACTTTTTACTGTTTATATTTATATACTGATAAGGTATATACTAATATGAGTGAACTTTCAAAATATCTCGTAGAGCAAATTCTACTTGAGGATGATAATCCTATTAAAAAAACCGTAGTAATATATGTGGGTAGGTTTCAACCATTCCACAAAGGACATTATGGTACTTACTCACACCTCGTAAAGAAGTTTGGTAAGGATAATGTATTTATTGGAACATCTGACAAAGTTGAAAAACCAAAATCACCTTTTAACTTCAAAGAAAAGGTAAAGATTATGACAACGATGTTTGGTATTCCATCAAACAAAATTCATAAAGTAAAAAACCCTTACAAACCTACCGAAATACTTAAAAAGTTTGATGAAGAAACAACTGCATTCGTAACTGTTGTTGGTATGAAAGATAAAAACCGATTAGGTGGTAAATACTTCCAACCTTGGAAGGGAGAACCAACAGTTGGTTATAGAGATGGTGGGTACGTTTATGCTGCACCCTCAAGTGGAGGTGGTATAAGTGGAACTGAAACTCGTAATGGGTTATCAGTTGGTTCGGACGAACAAAAACAAGACTTCTTTAAGAATCGTGCATATGGAAAGTTCAATGCAACGATTTTTAAGATGATTACTGATAAACTTAATGAAAGTATCGAGATTCCTAAAGAAGTAATTGAAGAATGGCTCATCAATGAAAGTTCCAACTTAGGTGGGAACGCTGGAAGTGATGTAGATGATGGACCAAACTTCTTTGTACCAAATTACGATGTATTCCAACGAGTATCTGCAAAAAGAGCAGCTAAGATTGGATATGAAGTGGTAAACATGATTACTTCAAAAGAAATTGAAGATTATTATGACCACCCAACTTATCCTGATGGACCTGTTAAAGCAGTTTCCTTCTTTCCTGCAGGTGTTATTGGTAATTTATCAGCAAACAACCAAGTTGATATCTATTCAAGTGGTGCATACTCACAATGGTTTAAACACGCAACTCGTAAAGCAGCTTTAGCAGGATATCAATTAGTAAATTCTCTTGCTTCCAAAGAAGATATTGCCCAAGATAAAAAAGTTGCAGGTGATGGAGCAAAGGGTGATAAAGAATTAAAGGATGAATTCGAAAAATCAATAAACGAAGCAATTCAATTACCAGTAGAAATTGGCGATACAATCTTAACTGGTAGATTTAAGAACAAAAAGGTAGTTGTTAAATCAATTGGTAAGGATGAACATGGTATGCCAACCATCAATGGTAAAAAAGTAGTAACTTTCAGATTGATGAAAGAAGGATTCGTTACCGAACTTGCTGGAACTGCAGTTAGATGTGAAAAATGTAATCATTCTTGGGATATAGAAGAAGATGATGATGAAAAATATCTATGTCATTCTTGTGGATGGGATTCACAACAACAAGAGTACGATTATGATGCATTTGATTCATGGGCAGAAAAAAGTGGATTATTTGAAACGATTGAATTAGAAGCAAGAAGAGGTGGTAAATTAAGACCTGCACAAAAGGTTAGAAGAAAGTTTGCTCTTGCTGGTAAAGGACCAGAGATTGCAAGAGCAAGAAAAAGAACGATGATGAGAAGAAAACCTCTCGATAAACTTAAAAAGATTGCTTACAAAATGGCATATCGTCAAGTTTATGATGAATTTGCTCAAGACCTTTTTCCAGATATTCCAAAATCAGAACTTTCTGTTTTACAATCAAAAATTGTTCATAAAAATGTACTTAGAAAAAGGAAAAGAGTACTAAAAAGAGCAAGATTTAGATTTTTACCTGATTTACGAGCAAAAGAAGTAGAGAAATTTACTAAAAAAGAAGGTGAAATTAAAGAAGTTGGTGTTGGTACTGGTCAAAGTGGTATAAGAATGGGTTACCCATCCAAAGATGATTTAAAAAGAATCGAAAAAAGGGTACAAAAACAAAGAGGTAATACAGATTCTAATCAAGAATATCAGTACGAACCAATAAGAGAGAACATAAACGAATCAAAACTTCTAATGGAAGGTGGTGCGTATGGACACATGAACCATCCATTCGATACTGAGATAAATTTAACCTTTGGACAACTAAAAGATATTGTAAACAGAGCACTCGAAGGTACATTGGAATATACAAGAGAGAAAACTGATGGCCAAGCACTAGCTATTTCATGGAGAGATGGTAGATTAGTAGCAGCGAGAAACAAAGGACACCTAAAAAACAGAGGTGAGAATGCTTTGGATATCAAAGGAGTATCAGATAAGTTCCAAGGTAGAGGTGGATTATCAGATGCATACAACTTTGCAATGAAAGACCTCTCAAATGCAATCAAATCTCTTTCAGATAAACAAAGAGATAAGATTTTTAAACAAGGTGCGTGTTTTATGAACCTTGAAGTGATATATCCAACATCAGTAAACGTGATTCCTTACGGCCAAGCGTTACTTGTATTCCATGGTACTATGGAATATAACGAAGAAGGTGTTGCGATAGGTGAAAATGGAGAGGCTGCAAGAATCTTGGCAGGTATGATTAAGCAAGTTAACAAAGATGTACAAGATAATTATACGATTCAAGGTCCACCTGTTGTAAAACTACCAAAATCTACCGATTTATCTACCAAAAGAAGTAAATACTCATCACAAATCTCTAAACTACAAAAAGAATTTGGTTTAAAGGATACAGATGGAGTAGCTGATTATCACCAAGCATGGTGGGAACAATGGGTAACCAAAAATTCACCATCAACTCTTGATAACAAAACCAAAATGGGGTTAGTTAAGAGATGGGCATTCATGGATAAAGGATTTAGATTGGATAAATCCAATATATCCGATGAAAAAACATTACAATGGGCACAAAAAACAGATAAAGATGACCAAAAGAAGATTGGTAAACAGAATTTAATGAAGTTTGAACAGATTTTCCTTGGCCTTGGTGCAGAAGTATTGGAATTTACTTCATCGGCATTAACTGTGAACCCTGATAAGGCAGTTCGTGATATGAAAAAACGAATTGATAAGACGATTAAAGATGTTAAGAAATCAGGTGACCCTAAAAAGATAGAAAAACTCAAATTAGAGTTAGGTAGGTTAAATTCTATTGGTGGTGCTAAGAAAATAGTACCAAATGAAGGTATCGTTTTCTTATATAATGGAAATACCTTTAAATTAACTGGTACATTTGCATCAGTAAACCAAATATTAGGTATTTTCTTCTAAATTTTATTTTTATATATATTTATATAAAATATTATAACCTAATATAGAACAATGAGTAAAGAATTCAAAAAGAAGTATATGCACCCAACTCGTAGAAAGTTGGTAGATATGGTTCATACTGGTGAGTATGATAAAAATACTATTATTGGGTACGATAAAGTAGAAAAAACTCGTAAAGTGGGTGATATCTGGGAAGATGAACACCATAGATATGAAAAGAAAGAAGGATTTATTGTAAAGACAGGGAAAAACTCTGAACAATTACAAGAAATCAGAAAATACCTTGAAGAAAAAACAAAATGTAAAAATTCTGAGTGTAAAACCATAAAAATAAAATCAGTTGATAAGAAATTTATCAAAAATGGTGGATATTGTATGGATTGTACGATTGAAAGAGAACATGAGTTAAAAACTAAAGGAGTTTTCAAAGAATATGGTGCATACAAAGTTTGGACACGAGCAATTATATTTGGTAAAACTAAATTAGATGAATTAAGACAATCCTTATCAGATTTAAAAGAAGAATATGAGATGATAGGTTCCGATGGTAAAGTTACTGAAACTTGGAAACTTCCTAAACCTATTGAAGAAGTTCGTGCAGAAATAAATGAAATGATTGATAAGGGTGAAAAGGAAATATTAGAAATCGAAGAAAAACGAAACCAAGCCTTCGAGAAGTTACGAGAAGCTAATATGGAGCATTATTTATGAGCGGTACAAGATACACAAATGCGTTAATAGTTATCTGTATGACCTTTTTGGCATTTACTTTATTCAATGTCAGAGGTTTAAAAACAGATATTGAAGGTTTCAATGAAAGAATTGATAACATTGGAGCCGAAATAGATTCTATCCAAACTATGAACAAGGAATTGGATGGTTTAATAGAATCGTTACATTCAGAACTCGAACTAATCGATGGTGATATAGATAGAGTACAAAATAACATTTATACAATAAGGAGAAATACAGATGAGCAAAAAAATTCTGTTGATAATCTTACTCTTAGTGAGCTTCAAAAGTTTTTCGCAGACAGATACGATAGTATCATTAAGAGAACCAGTAGCGAAACTGGTAATTAAAGATTTGATTACCGGTGATGGGGCTAAGATAGAACTTTTATCCACACAAGAACTTTTAAAATTAGAACAAAAGAAAGTTGTTTTAAAAGATTCTGTTATTGGTACTCTTAATATTAAAATTGTAAACTTAGAAGATATCATTGGTAAGAAAGATGAACAATTCAGTTTAGAAAGAGAAAAATCACTACAACTTGAAAAAGAACTAAAAGGACAGAGAAGAAAAACCTTCTTGTATAAGGTAGGAACTTACATTGGTGCAGGAGCACTTCTTGTTTTATTAGGAACAAACTAATATGGCTAAACAAAGTTTAAAGGAAATAATAAAAATTGAGTACCAGAAGTGTGCATCAGACCCGATATACTTTATGAAGAAGTATTGTATGATACAACACCCTGTTCGTGGTAAAATTCCTTTTCATTTATACCAATTCCAAGAAAGAACACTTACCGAATTTAAAGACCATCGATATAACATTATCCTCAAATCAAGACAGACTGGTATCTCAACCTTGACTGCAGGTTTTTCACTTTGGAAAATGTTATTCAACCAAGATTTCAATGTGTTGGTAATTGCAACCAAACAAGAGGTTGCAAAAAACTTGGTAACCAAGGTTCGAGTAATGAATCAGTATTTACCTTCTTGGTTAAAACAAGAAACAGTAGAGGATAACAAACTATCACTTAGATACTCGAATGGTTCTCAGATAAAAGCAACTTCAGCCGCTGGTGATGCTGGACGTTCTGAAGCACTATCCTTATTAGTATTTGATGAGGCAGCTTTCATCGATAAGATTGAAGAAATTTGGGTATCGGCACAATCTACCCTTTCAACTGGTGGTAATGCAATCATCCTTTCTACTCCAAATGGTGTGGGTAACTTCTTTCACAAAACATGGGTAGGTGCAGAAGATGGTACAAACACATTCAACACTATTCGTTTACATTGGTCGGTTCATCCAGAAAGAGACCAAAGTTGGAGAGATGAACAAGAGGTATTATTAGGACCAAAGGGTGCAGCACAAGAATGTGATTGTGATTTCGTATCTTCGGGTGATACAGTTATCGACCCACAACTTCTAATGTTCTACAAAGAATCTTATGTTCAAGAGCCAGTAGAAAAGACTGGATTCGATGGAAACCTATGGAAATGGGAATATCCAAACTACTCAAAATCTTATATGGTAGTTGCCGATGTTGCTCGTGGAGATTCAACTGACTACTCAGCCTGTCATGTAATCGATATAGAAGAATCCTCACAAGTTGCTGAGTATAAAGGTAAGTTAGATACCAAAGATTTTGGAAACTTCCTTGTATCTCTTGCTACCGATTACAACAACGCTTTACTCGTAATTGAAAACGCAAATATTGGTTGGGCAGTAATCCAACAAGTAATTGATAGAGGATATGGAAACCTTTTCTATATGAGTAAAGACTTAAAGTATGTAGATGTAGAAAATCAGTTACATAACAAATACAGAGCAGAAGAAAGAAACATGACAGCAGGATTCTCAACAACTTCTAAAACACGACCCCTAATTATCTCAAAGTTAGAACAATATGTTAGAGAAAAAGATATCACCATTCGTTCATCAAGAACCATAGATGAATTATTTACATTTATATGGAATGGTAATCGTGCAGAAGCAATGAGAGGATATAATGATGATTTAACGATGTCCTTAGCAATTTCACTATGGGTTAGAGATACTGCACTTAGATTAAGACAAGAGGGAGTTGATTTAACTAAACAAGCATTGGGTGGTATTGGAGCACATTCTTTAGATATTTCCGGTATGGGATTTGGTGGTAATTCTTCATTAGAAGAAAATCCTTGGAATATGAGGGTTGGTGATAGAAATGAAGATTTAACTTGGTTAATTAAATAACTCTATATTTATATATTAGGAGAAATTAATATGATATCATTACAAGAATTACTTAACGAAGAAATACACACAGAAGAATATATCGTAGAAAATTACGATGATGTAAAAGAGTTTTGTGAATTTATGAAAGAATACAAAGCTGATGTAAACGAAGCTGAGTATCAAGGTAGAACAGTAAAACTTGGTAAACCGATGCAAGGTGATGTCAAAAAATTTAAAGTATATGTTAAAAATCCCCAAGGAAATGTTGTTAAAGTAAATTTTGGACACAAAGGTAAAGGTGGAGAAAAAACAATGTCAATCAAAAAGAATAATCCAGAGAGAAGGAAATCTTTTAGAGCTAGACACAATTGTGATAATCCAGGTCCAAGACACAAGGCTAGATATTGGTCTTGTAGAAAGTGGTAAAAACAA
>Ga0255763_1005586_pt1 | contig 10028 bp, 12 predicted proteins | sample 041ome_2_FD_179963 | JGI IMG/M metagenome (GOLD analysis project Ga0255763, IMG submission 179963) | Coastal salt marsh microbial communities from the Groves Creek Marsh, Skidaway Island, Georgia - 041406US metaG (version 2) | ecosystem: Environmental > Aquatic > Marine > Intertidal zone > Salt...
TACTGGAGGACCATCCCAAAATAAAAGAAAAGGTAAAGACTGTCAAACTGAACAACGGACACTACATCCTGTTCCTGGCACAGCGGTTGTCAAAACTCAACAGGTATTCCCGGATGCTGGAGAAGGGTCCTTACTACCGAAATTGGTCTAAGACTTATCTGGAATCAGTGAAAGGTTTCCGACGTCCCGCAAAGACTCGATCCTAGAATCCCTCTTGCACAACCTACGGTACTGCTTCTTGTCACGGCTCCATTCCGTGCCCGTCCACCATTCGAATCCGCGGTAGTTGGCCTTGTACTCCGATGACATCTCGTATCCAGATCCCATGTAGAAGTAACTGACGTAGTTGTTGGCGGCCCACTCTATCTCCAAGTCCAGCGTGACGTCCGATATGGGCACGGTGTTGGCGTGTATCACTGACTCCAGTCCATGCAGGTCCCGGCTGTCATAACTGTCTATGGTGCTGTAGTGCTCGTCCTCCCAACGGTAACGCTTCTGTTTAGTGAACCCAATGATGTTGTCAGCGGTTCCGGTGTAGAATATCATGAACTGGTCACGTGTGTGGTAGTGTGCGAATGGATCGTAGTCCTGCGTGAACTTTTTCCTCTCCATGTACTGCTTGTAGATGTGTGGCAGTCCCAACAGTTTGACCATCTCGGATGCGTCAATTATTTTCACGCCGATCTCGTCGCCCTGGTACTCGTGTCGCTTGTATCTTGGTCGGTACAGGTCCAGGTTGATCCTGGTGCTACGTGATTGGTAGAAAACCTCACGGTTCATGACCGGGTGGTCCAGCGCCAGCCAACCTCGATCCAACGCCTCGTGTTCCTCGTCGATGTCCACAATGGCCATGGGTCGGCATATCACAAGGTCCTGGTGTTCCTGTTTGCCGAGGCTGTGATCAAAGATTAGTTCCATTGTGTTGTACTTAATGGATCGTCAGAGACGGCTTACGCCATCTGAAACTTCGCTTACGCTCGTTTCTTTTTCTAGATTTACGCTTACGCAAAGCAAAAAATTAACGGTGTACGCATATTGCGTGTCCTGTGGTAGATGAGCAGTCACAATTCGGCTATTTCTAGCCGAACCGACTTGAACCCTGTGGTGAGTTCGCAGTCACTATACATCGCTACCGTAGTCGGGCGGTTGTGCTGTACCCGTTAGCTCATTCATTACAACGCGAGCCCGTCAAACCCTTGCATAATAGTTCTTGGCGGACCTGGGGATTAACTTTTTCTAAGAGCCCCATCATTTTTTGCTGTTTGCATCTAAGGATTCACCTGTCGCCTTGTCGGCCGCATTTCCTTGCTCACTGGTTGCGATGCTATGTTTGCCTATTGGAAATTTTTTAAGAAATTGTAGTTTGCCTATCGCACTTGTTTATATGAGTTTTCTTTTTAGGTCAATCTTTTTGGCTTTAAATATTGACGATGCAGAAAATACTTTGTGTAGGCGACGGTTTTGGTAAAGGACACGTGTGGCCCATGTGGCCGCAAATACTTGAAAAAGCCTATGAAGTTGATAATAGATGCCAGGTAGGTGCTGGCAACGAATACATAATGAACGCAACAATTGACGCCTGTGAACATAACAATTACGACTATGTAATAGTGCAGTGGGCGGAATCATGCAGGATGGATATTGTCAACATAGATCAAGACGAACTTGTCCGGAAGATATTAGCAGACCAAGTACACAGGACGAAATTTATGAACGTAAATTTAGCGAACAGATTATGGTGGTTATCCAGTAGCAGTAAAATTGGGTTTGTGGATGATTACCACAAAAAGTACATCAGCAAGGACCAACACGGTCTACGTTCGATACATCAGATTAAGTATGTCGAGTTATTCCTAAAATCCAAAGGACAAAAATTTATGTTCATAAGCACGCCAGATCTGGATTTTATGGACCTTGACGAGCATAAAATTTTAGATTTAGATGTATGGGCCTTCCATGAGAAATACAAAGGCCTGGACGGGTATGCGAAAAAATTCGCAGGTTATGATCCACGCAAACCTGCTGAAAGTTACAAACAACCCCAGACAGAAATTCATGAAAAGTATGTGGCCGAGGTCATTGCGCCAAAGTTAGGAAACCTTGCCGATGAATAAACCAGTCTTCTACACGCCAGGCGCTTTCGGCAATTTTTTTAAGCATATTCTCAACAGTTACGAAAGTAAAAAATTAATAGAAGCAGAATTTCGGCCTAGTGGTAATGCACACTTCAACGGACAACACATTGATGCATACCCTATCAATTTGGATAAAGCATATGAAATATTCAAGCAGGCAAAAGACGGATACGGGTTGGTATGGAACCAAGAGCACTTTTTCTTAATTTTACACAGTGTATACAGCAGAACTAACAGTGGGAGGTTTGGAGAATGCGGAGTTCAATATCTACAGAATAATTTTTACAATTACTGTGTCATACAGAAAAAATACAAGGTGTCCGAATACTGGGATCTTATGTTGAAAGATATTGAAACATTTTTTAATTTCAGATGCGACGAGGCCAATCAAAAAGTTCCACGCATGATACTGAGACAGTTGTTCTTTTTCTATATTGCTAATCAAAAACAAAACATCGTGACTATTAGAAATGAGGAAATTTTACAGAGTGGATTTACATTGGTGCCGATAGATGATATTTTAGATTACGCAAAACTTCAAAAAACACTTAACTCATCATTTGATTACAAGTTAAATTTTTCAAAAATGCACAGTGACTTCTTAGATAAAAACAATTCTCTCAAAGCATTTAGGTTGAAAAACGAGATTGTGGATGTAGTGATTAATAAAAAAAATAATAAAAAAATTGACTGTGATGTGTTGACCGAAGCAGGAATCCTATACGATTTAGAGAAATACTTTTATGATATTCCCTTTTATAATATTCCGATCTTCTTCTCCGACACAGATTCTATTATTCAGTATATAAAAAGTTTCCCGGATTATATGAAAGCACCAAATAAACTGTTCTCCACCAAACACTATGACACAATCAAAAGGAGCAATCATGACTGGTTCTAATTGGATATATCAGGGCAAGGAGATAATCGAATTGCCTAAAGATTGTGTTGGCTTTGTTTATCAAATTAAAAACCTAGTTAATGGCAGGAAGTACATTGGGAAAAAACTAGCAAGGTTCAAAAGGTCTCGTCCGCCATTAAAAGGAAGAAAAAACAAACGTAGATATAATGTCGACTCGGATTGGCAGGATTATTACGGATCTAGTGATGACCTTACAATAGACGTCAACACACTTGGAAAAAATAAATTTTCAAGGGAAATACTCTTTTATTGTAAAAGCAAATCGGAACTATCCTATGTTGAAGCACGAGAGCAGTTTGCCCGTAAAGTTCTAGAATCAAACGATTACTATAACGGACATATCAGAGTACGGGTACACGGTAAAGGCATCCTCAAGTCATAAAAAAACCCCCGACTTGTCTAAGCCGGAGGCTATTTAGAATTGCAATTCAATTAATCGATTACGCCGCTGTTTTGGCCGCGTTCTTAACTTCTTGAATTTCTTTTCTTCTTGCTTTGATCAATTTGGCAAGATTCGCTAATGCTTTTCTGGCTCTTGTAGCAGATGCTTTAACGCCCTTGTCAACGAACTTACTGTTCTCTTCTGAGTAAGTTTGTATTTCCGTCATGATCGATTCATGTGTTTCATTTGACATATGTTTTTTCCTTCCTTATGTTCGTACGATATAATTAATTAACATATGTTTAATTTAAGCACACAAGAAGTGGTTCTGTCAATAGAAAAGTCTCCATTAAAGATTGTTCATGGAATAATTTACCAAGAATACAGAGATTTTTTTGGTAAAAAATTTAATTTACCAAAATTAGAAAACAAAAATTTTGTAAAACTTGAATTACAAGAAAATTATCCAAGAATGAGATTAGATTACAACGACGAATTAATGAGAAAGATAAAAGTGTTTTTTATGAACACTAACATTGCCCGTGCTCTTGAAAATAAATTCAAAACACAATTACAATTTAGCTCGGCAGATTTATGGATTGACAATGCAGGTTACAAACTTGACCCACACACAGACGATCATAGGATAAAATTAGCACTCCAGATTTACCTTAGCAACGACAACGAGGGGACATCGTTGTATGACACAAAAGGTAATGTACAATATACTTTTCCTTTTAGGTTTAACAGCGGTTATGCTTTGTACAACAGCGTGTATAGCCATCATGGAGTCGAAGAAATAGAAAAAGACGGAAGGACAAGTTTATATGTTAGATATCAATAATCTACGGCTATCGGATTTAGATAAAACGCTGTACCCCATAAAGGACGAACATTTGTCTAATTTGAAACAAGCATGGTATAATGATCAACAGAAACCAATCAAACACGAAGATTTTATAAGAAAAGCCAGCGACTGGTTTAAATCTACTAAAATCAACAATCTACAAGGCTGGGATAAATTTCCCTGTGTGGATGTCATAATGGGTTGCACTCATTTCATTGAAAGTAATGCAAGTAAGCACAATTGGAATATTCAGGTATTGGAAAAAGAATATGCCTACTACGCCATTATGGGCAAAAAACACACAGAACCAGGTAACCTACAGCCAGGCTTGCCTTTGCTTGTGTCTCTGCCTAATTTTTTTTATGGCAACAGGCCCGATTGGGATGATGTACTCAAAGAGTGTGAACAAAAAAACATAGACATACATGTTGACTGTGCTTGGGTTACTGCGGCAAAGGGTTTTGACTTTGACTTCGATCATCCCAACATCAAGTCCTTCGCAATGAGTATGTCCAAATATAATTTTACTTGGAACAGGATTGGCTTGAGATGGTCAAGGCAAAGGACAATGGATTCATGCAGTTTAATAAGTGCTCAAAAAAAGTACAACGAACTCACTACTGCGTGTGGATCATACATGATGGACCACGTGTCTCGTGATTATGGTTGGGAAAAATACGGTAATGCCGTTGACGAGATTTGTAAGAAATTAGATCTTTTTCCAACTATGTTTTTTTATGTCTTGAAGGACAAGGACAATGTCCTGTACTCTATTGGAAACTTATTAGGAAAAGTTAAACAATAATATCCACATCGTTGGCATAGTTGGTGAATCCATTCTCTTTTACAACTTTCAATACACTATTCACTCTGCTTACCAATTCGTCTTTGTGAGATATCAGGAATATGTTCTTTTTCTGTGTCCTGCTCATGTCTTTGAGCACTGCCATGGAACTCTCAACACCACTTATGTCCATGCCCGCGTCCACGAGTTCGTCTATGAACAGCAAGTTGATCTGTTGATAAAGGCTCTCCCACACATCTCTGAATGCCCAGCTCAGACTCAGGATCAATCTGTTTCTTTCACCCCTGCTCAAGTTGTCAAAGTCCAGTTCTCTGCCCAGTTCCTCGATACGCACTGTCAGATCTGATTGGAAAGTGACCGTGTGTGGCAGTTTGACCTTGCCTAGGAAGTATGCCAGTCGCTGATTCAGGTACGTCAAGTTCTGCTCTATGATCCTGGTCCTTATGAATGAATCTTTTGCTGTCAGCAGTTTATACAAGAACTCCTGGTGCCTGTGTAGGTCCTCCAACTCGTTTGCCTTTTCATAGTCCACTTCTTGTATCGCGGACTTGGTCATCTCCGCAATCTGTTCTGCGTATGTATCTTCTTTCTTCTCTGTCTGTTCCAACTGTCTTTTCAGATCCTGTAACGAACCCTTGTGATTGTATGCTTCGTCTATGGTGTCATAGTATGTTTCTGGCATTTGTCCTAGATCCCCCACCTCATCTATGCCTTCCTGTATCTTAGCAAGATCTGATTTCAGTTTCGTCACGTAGTCTGTGGATTCCGTCAGTTGCACTTTTAGTTTGTCAACAAGATGTGTGTGCTTGTCGTCATGCAGTTCCTGTTCACACGTTGGACATTTCTGTTGCTCTGCGTATTCTAAGTCTGCGTTTGTCTTCGTCACTGTGCTTTCCGCTTTTGTCAAGGAATCCTCATGATACGCTTTCTCTTTCTCGAGGCTCCTCAGCATGGTCTGTAGTTCGTTCCTCTTCTGCAGTTTCTTGTGCTTCTCTATCTCGATCTCGCTGTCCACTTTCTCCAGTTCCGCGATCGCTTCCCTGAAACTCTTTATGTCCTCATCCTTCTGGCTCGCCCAAGCGTTTGATCTTATCTTCAAACTTTCTATGGACTCTTGTATCTTCTCGTTGGAGGCAACCTTGGCGTCTATACGCATCTTCTCCTCGGTCAGCATCTGTTTTGTCGCTTTCTGTTTCTCTTTCAAAAGATCTGCTTTCTGTGAGAGCAGTGTTATACCCAACAGTTGTTCAATGATTTCTCTCTGCTCTGCCTGTTTGGTGGACAGGAAAGGTTGTGTGTATGTGTTCAACGCGATGATGTTCTTGAACATGGAGTGGGTCATGCCCATCAGTTTGTTGATCTCCACCTGTGTCTCCCTGTTCTCGCCTTGTGCTTCGTTGTTGTCCGTGTTCTGTTCTATGTCGTTGGCGTAGAATCTGAATATCTGTGGCTTACGTCCTCGCTCGATCGTGTATGTGACTCCGTTCTTTATGAACTTGACGCTGACCAACATACCCTTCTCGTTGGTCTTGTTAACCAGATTGTCTCTCCTGATGTTTGTGAGTGCTTCACCAAAGAACACGTAACTCAATGCGTTTATGATAGTGGTCTTACCTGTACCGTTCCTGGCACCCGCATCGTCGCCACCTAGGTCCATGTTCTCACCAATAACAAGAACCAGGCTCTTGTTGGAGAAGTCTATGGCCTGGGCCTGATTGCCCACACTCATGAAGTTTTTTACCGTGAGTTCTTTAATCGTTAACATGTTTTTTGTGTTTTGCCACCCACTCTCTGTATCCTTTCAACCATTCTTCCTGTGTTATTGGTTTTGCAAGTTTGTCCAAAAGTGACTGTTTGGTCACGGGTTCTTCGAGATCACCTTTCAAAACTTTTATCAATCTCTTTTTACTAATTTTTGACATAACTTATTGTTAAATTTTCTTTATCGATATTTTCCAAATCGTCTTTGTTGATCACTTCGCCTATTTTTGCCCATCCGTTATATTTTAACATTTCTTCTTTGGTAAACATAGTGATTTTATTTTCTTCATACCACAAAAGTAGATCATTGTCGGTGTTACAGGTTTGATTGCTGAGACTTATCAAGATGTCACAAACAATCTTATTGTGTATCTTGCATGTTTGATGTAAGTCACTGACATCATTCTGCAACATACACACTTCCGGTGATTTTCCTACATGGGGAAATCCAAGATAAACATCTCCATATTTCAGTTCTTTTTCAAATGGTTCTGCGTCGTGTGGCATGTCATACGATATTGGTTTCTTCCTATAGAACTGTCCGAGGCTTTCAGACCACACAATCTGTATGTGACTGGCCTTACTACCGTGAGACTCTTTAACATGTAGGTCGTTGTGTATTGGTTTTAAAAGATCCGCTTTGTCTTTTGGTGCTGTTTCTATGTCTTTGTGCATCATGTTGTAGTCTTCTTGGGTTTGTGGATTGACTGGCCAGTTGAACCCGAATAGTTCGTTTGCTGTTTTTATTTTGTTTGCAAAGTCGATGTCGCTGATTCCTGTGTTGTGAATAATTTTATCCGGAGTGACACTGAGACTCTGGTAAAGTTCCATCCATTTTCTCGCCATAACATTATCTAAAAGATTTATTTTAATATTGCTAACTTGTAACATCTAGATCATTGTAAATTGCTGTTAATACATTCTTGTCATAGACCTCTGAATCTACACCCTGTAACTGCTTGATCACGATCTGATCAACACTGTCAAACTTCTGCACTTCAACAAGTGGTTGTTGTGCGTTGTCTACCTGTTCTGGTATCAGTTGTAGTTCCCTTAACTGGTACTTGTCTATGAATGTCTCTCTCACGAAGTTTGCTTCCTCGTAACTGATCTTTATGTCCAGTGTGACCCTCACGTACATCTTTGGTTTCAGGTACTTGTCTGGATCTTCCAGCAGTTCCGACACTTTTATTGTGATGTACCTAGGCATTTCCGGCCAGTTCACGAACTTGGGCTCTCCACCGTATTCCAATATCATCATGCCACGATCATCATCCCAGGCGTCCGCGTAGTTGTGTGGGAAGGCGTTGCCCATGTAGGTGACGTTCTTCATGTACTGCCTCTTGTGGAAGTGTCCTGAGAACACTTTGCCACATCCTGCGAAATGGTCCGTCTGTATTCCGCCAACGTCTGGCATCTCTACCATTGCGTTCATCTTGAAGTAGGGCAGTTCGAAGTGTCCGAACACGTACTTCTGTTTCATCTTTTCGATCTTCTTCCATTCGTCCTGCACCACCCAAGGGATTATTGCGACATCGTCTTCCACTAGCCATTCATTCACTATGTGTATGTTGGGAATGTTCCTGATGTACTCCATGGAGTTTATTTCTCTCTTGTCCCTGTAGTACAGATCGTGGTTTCCCATGATCACGTACACTTTCTCGAATGCCGCACCTAGTCTCTCCATGTTGGAAACTGTGTAGTTCATCGTACTAACGTTTGTTGCTGATCTGTGATGGTGCCAGTCGCCAAGGAATATGCAGGTCTCACAACCTTCTGCCTTGGCCTGTGCTATGAACCATTTTACGAACTCCTCACAGTCATCGTTGTGTACACGACTGTTGCCCTTGAGTCCAAAGTGTATGTCCGTGAAACAGGCTACCTTTTTAAAAAATGCCATCGATTACCACTTCTTCTTCACTGTTGGTTTGTGATCGGTCATGTCTATCTTGTTCTTGAATTGCACGTCGTCAAAATCTTCTGAATCCAGTTTGCCTTTCTTCTTCAAGGTCTTGTTCAACTTCTTCAATGTGGTCTTGTTGACCTCATGCACGTCACCGTGTGCGGTCTTCATTCTTTTCTGGTATGACGGTCCGGCTGTTTCATTTTCATTCTGCCTAGTGAAACTTGGCATCATGCCGTTGAATTCTAACAGGTCATCTCTTATTGCTTGATTTTTCTTTTCAATGTTTAATATCCTTGTGAAACTGTTTGTGATCGCCGCCGTGTAGTATGCGAAAGGGTTGTCTGACTTTGACTCATCGAACTGTAGTCCGATCTGACTCAACTGCATCAAGGCCTGTGACTGCATCTCGTCATTGTAGGTGTACCCCCTCCAGTTGGCCCTAGTACCATATCTCTCACACAACTTCATGTACATCATCGCTAGTTGATTTGTCATCTTGCCATGGTCCACGGAGAAGTGTCCGTTGCTCATTCCACCCACCCAGTGGCTTTTGCCCACGCACACCAATTTGCCTTTTTTGTCAAACTTGTAGTGCTGGAACGGAGGGAAGTTCACTTTGCTGTGATGATCCGCTGTGGTCTTGGGATTCCGTTTCCGCTCGTCGTCCATGGGCACGTGATCGAACATCATGACCCTGAACACCAGATCCGTTTTGTCTATCTTCCTAGGACTCACTGTGTAGTCCACTAATTTTATCTTTTTAAGTCCAGCCGCCTTGGCCTCTTCCCACGCTTCCTGTGTGAGTCTCTTGGCCTTGGCCTTCCTGGCCTGTGCGACCGCGTTGGCATTGACCTTCTTTAGGTTGGGCACGATCAAATCATATTGTGCGTCATCGGGCGTCACGTATGAGCAGTAGGTGTTCTTGCTGGCGTGTATCTGTGCCAGTAGATCTCTGTTGTTTAGGTACTTTACTCTTTTCATAATAATCTTTCATTTTGGTTAAAGTGACCACAAACAGGTCTGTTGAATCGTGCCGTATGGTGAATTAAGTGCGCCTAAAATAATGCCTATAAATATAGTTAAAGTATACGAAATTTTACAAAGGAAAGCAACCATATAATGGCATTCGGAGACATAGGCAAGATAGTCAAGAACGTGGGAGGAGGCATATTCAACAGGACTCTGGGCAGGCTCACGGGTGCTGGTATTTCCACGGATTCCAGGATCGTCAACGCCAGGGCCAAATGGTCCGGACGTTCGGACAAGACCG
>Ga0255763_1005596_pt1 | contig 10012 bp, 8 predicted proteins | sample 041ome_2_FD_179963 | JGI IMG/M metagenome (GOLD analysis project Ga0255763, IMG submission 179963) | Coastal salt marsh microbial communities from the Groves Creek Marsh, Skidaway Island, Georgia - 041406US metaG (version 2) | ecosystem: Environmental > Aquatic > Marine > Intertidal zone > Salt...
TAACAAACTACCAATAACTTTATTCAACGTATTTCTCCAAAAAATAATGAGTTCGATAATCAATTAGACGCTCGAATGACTGATTTTATTCCCAGATAATAAAAAATCTTTTTCGGGTAACAAGCCAGCCTTGCTGGCGGGTATTCTACAGGGTTTTCCTGGCAGGTTCGAATAGTTCATTAGCTGCCTAAACCTGAGGCTTCTTCGGTTAAAAGGTATTGCCCAGCGTAAACTGGAAAATCTCGGTTTCATCAATAACAGACGTATTGAAAGGTTTGGCCAGGCTGAATGTCATCATCCCGAACGCCCCGGAAAACCAGCTAACAGATAGTCCAGCCGAGTAACGCAATTCACCCACATCAAATCCCACGCAATTACTTCTCTGATCCAGTTCCTGATCCTCGGTGCAATAGGATGAAAATACGTTCCCGACATCAACAAAGACTGCTGAGCGCACCCTGCTGCGATCTTCTATAAATGGCAGGGGAAAAATAAGTTCTAATGACGCAGTAGTCTGAATATTACCACCAAAAGGCTGAGGCCTCCCCTGGAACAAACTTTCGGAGGCGAGGGAGTCTGCAAGTACAGGCTGACCGGTCTCGTCAAATACCGGCTGTCCGTTTTCATCCAGCACCTGTTTAAGCAGATAGGCCACATCTGACCTTAGATCAAGTACCGGTTGACCGAAAGCGTCTGTGGCAATATTACCGTTGGCATCTTTCACAAATTGCGTATTGGCGGTTCTGTAACGTTCCGGAAAAGTAGCCCTTGGCCCCAGAGTATTTCTTTCAAAGCCTCTAACCGTTCCCAGTCCACCAGCATAGAAGTTCTGAAAAAACGGTAACTGCTCAGTAGAACCATAACCATTACCATAACCCAGGTTGGCATTTATACGACCAATCCATTCACCCCTGATTGGTATATATTTATCAAAGACATACCTGAGGCGGTAAAACGAAAGGTCGCTACCTGGAATAACCAGCTCGGCTGACAGACTCTGCGCCTGCCCTGCTGTCGGTAACAAGCCCCGGTTTAAAGTAGATTCACTCCAGGTAATTGAAAGATTCAGGTTATTAAACTTATTGCCGTCACGATCAAGAAAACCCTGATTTTGATTAAATGCAGTGGCAGGCAGGTCTGAAATAGGTGCAACAACAGCATCTGCTATGGGAAATATTTGCCCGGTAACGGGATCAAAATAGGATTGGTTACGGGGAGGAACAACAACATAATTATTAATGCCAGGAATGAGATCCGGGCTGGATTTAATTTCCTGAACCGGGCCAAAGCCTTCATCAATAACGGTATTGGTGAAACCAAAGTTAAAAGACAAACGCTGGGTCTCTCCCATGGGGTAACCATAAGTGACACTGGAATTAAACTGGTTGGTACTGTAGGAGGCCAGGTTCAATTCCGCGAAGTCAGATGTGGTATAGGAAACACCGAACCCCCTGCTCACGCCATCAATGGTGTAATAAGGATCAAAATAATTGAACTGATAACTGGTACTAAACGCACTGGTATTGACCCCCACCCCGATACTCTTGCCCGTTCCCAAAAAGTTGGCTTGCTGCAGGTTCGCCGACAAAACAAGCCCCTGAACCTGTCCGAATCCCAGGCTGCCGCCAATCTGGCCTGAAAGCTGTTCTTCTACAGTATAATCAACGTCAATCTGGTCAGCAGTACCAGGTACTTCGGAAGTTTCATAGTCTACGGTGGCAAAATACCCCAGCTGCTCAAGTCGCACCTTGGATTGTTCCAGGGCAACGTTTGAAGCAGGTGCCCCTTCCATCTGACGCATTTCTCTTCGTAGTACTTCATCAGCCGTATTAGTGTTGCCATAAAAACTGATGCGATTCACATAGGTCCGATTTCCAGGAATAACAAAAAAAGTAACATCTACCGTTTTGTTTTCCTCATCAATCGATGGCACCCCTTCGACTTCTGCAAAGAAGTAGCCCCTGTTACCAAGCAGTTGCGTCATAAATTCAGAAGTGCTCGTTACAAGCTGCTGGGAAAAAACCTGCCCTTTGCGCAACTGAATCATCAATCTGAGAATATCTTCAGAATCTACCAGATCACCAGCTAACTCAACTTCATCAATAGTATAAATATCACCTTCAGAAATATTGATAGTGATATAGACCTCATCCTTGGCTGGCGTTACCGAGACCTGGGTCGAGGTGATATCAAAATTAATATAACCCTGATCCATGTAATAGGATGTCAGTCGTTCTATATCACCATTAATTTTTTCACGGGCGTACTGGTCATCTTTACGAATCCAGGAAAGTAAATTCGATGTTCTCAGCTCAAACAGGTCAAGCAGCTCTTCATCATCAAAGACCGTGTTGCCGACAATATTTATATGGATAATTTTTGCGGCATCACCTTCATTAATATTGATATTCAGAGCAACCCTGTTTCGCGGCTGTTCCACAACTTCGGTTTCAACGCTGGCGCCATATCTCCCCTGCCCTACATACTGTTCCTGTAAAGCCAGTCGCATCCCATCAAGAGTTGATGGCTGAAAAACCTGGCCTATAGAAAGACCACCATTGCTCATATTTTCGAGCAAAGCTTCAGTAGGAATCAGTTTGTTGCCCTCAAGTTGGATATCGCTGATAGTGGACCTTTCTTCCAGGCGAATAATCAGCACATTTCCTTCTCTTAATAGTTCAACATCAGCAAAATTTTCCGAAGCAGCGATATCACGAATGATATTGGCAAAATCCTGAGGGGTAAGCTGATCGCCAACACTGATATTTAGCAGTGCGAACACATTGGTTGCAGAAATTCGCTGAAGCCCTTCCAGTCGAATATCCGAGACGGTAAAAGTTTGAGGAATTGCCGAAGGAGCCACTTGCGCTGTTACCGATAGAGGTATCAGTAAAACCAAAAAAAACCATGACAAAATTGTAGTTTTGTACTTCAGAATCATTGTTAGCCTTAAAACAGACGATTTATATCATTGTAGAAGGCAATAAACATGATGCCTGCAATTATAATCAAACCAAAACGCAAGCCCATTTCCTGGACATAGTCGGGCAAGGGCTTGCGACTAATTGCTTCAATGGCATAGTAAAAAAGATGCCCACCATCCAGAACAGGAATAGGTAGCAAATTCATTACTCCCAGACTGATACTGAGAATAGCGAGAAACCCTATAAAATATTCCAGCCCATCACTGGCTGAATCTCCAGCGATTTTGGCGATGGTAATAGGTCCACTGATGTTATTTACAGACATCAGACCTATCAGCATTTTCTTTATTGCGATCAATACGAAAACACTGTTTTCCCAGGTCTCCTTGACCGCTTCAACTAGTGCTGCAAAGGGGTTGAATTTTATTTCACGTATCATTTCCTGGGGTAATACGGGCAGTTCTACTCCCGCGCCGATATAGCCCTGTGAACTACCATTCTCATCCAGAACGAGTTCATTATTTTCATCTCGCCTTTCTGCTGGCATGAGTAAGATTTCAACAGTTCGCTGGTCGCGTTCAATGACAACATTTAAATTCTGCTCCGGGCTTTCACGAATAAAAGTGACCCATTCATCCCAGCCATTAACCGCCAGCCCATCAACAGATAACACCAGATCGCCACTTTCAAAACCTGCTTCTAAAGCTCTACCACCCTGTTCCAGTTGCCCGATACGTGGTGGGATATCCATAAATATTGGAGTTATTCCAAGTGAACCAAGCACATCAGGTTCAGTTGCCCCTTGCAACCATTCCATCAGGGAGATAGTAATGTCTCTACTTTGGCTTGAGTCTTCATTGATTACGGTTAACTGCAAATTACCGCTTTCTCCAAGACGATCAAGTAGCTGCTTTCTGACATCCTGCCATGTGCGGGTTTCCTTACCATCGACTTTGATTATTTCATCACCATACTGCAAGCCGGCTAGGTCTGCAGATGACGCTTCATCTATCTGCCCGACGATGGGTGCAAAATCCCTGATACCGGACATGAACATGATCCAGTAAAGGAGGATTGCCAGCAAAAAATTAGCTGCTGGACCGGCGGCAACAATAGCGGTTTTTTGGGAAAGAGACTTATGATTAAAGGCAAATTTTTTCTGATCCTCAGGAATCTCGGTATCCTGTTCCCCAAGCATTTTTACATAGCCCCCCAGAGGCAGGGCTGCAATTACAAATTCAGTGCCGGGCTCATCTTCAATGGCCGCATTGGAGTTCCCGTTATTTTCTGCGGGCACCCTTTTACCACGCCAGCGTAACAAGGGCTTGCCAAAACCAATGGAGAACTTTTCAACCCTGACACCACATTTTCGAGCCACCCAGAAATGCCCGTACTCATGAAAAGTAACGAGTATTCCCAGTGTCACCAACATGGCAATCACGTCAAAAATTATACTGCCAACCATTTCCATATAAGGAACTGCACCATTTTCTGTATTTATATATCGGTATTATTAATTCGTCAGTTTTTCTGTGTGTCTTATTACAAGACAATTGAAGGTTTTATTCCTTCGTTCCACTCACCTTGTGCTAATTAAATAGCTCTTACCCGGGTACATTGAATAGAGAACTGTTTTTACAACTACCTTGGACAACCAATAGCGGGCAGATTATCCAGAATACGGAGATTTTTTCAGCTTTTTGTCTGCAATTGCCATTCATTTTTTCTGGCAACAGCATTCACCTTTCCTGTATCCAGCCTTTGAGCTTTAATGCTTCGTTAGCCCGGTTTTGACTACAACAATTCGGTAGCTAATTTACGCGCTTTGCGGTCTTCTTCCAGCACCTCTTCCAACGTTGAAACGCCACACACTGCCTGCTTCTGCAGGGTGCCGTCTATGATAGCAGGAATTTGGTCAAATCTGAGATTGCCAGCCAAAAAAGCTGCTACTGCAATTTCGTTAGCCGCATTGAAAATAATGGGCGCAGAATCCCCCGTTGCAGCTACTTTTCTGCCAAGTCTGAGACATGGAAACCTTTCCAGATCGGGTCGCAAGAAATCAAGGCTGGAAATCATTGCCAGGTCGAGCTCTTCAACTCCAGCGCTAATTCTATTAGGCCAGGCTAACCCATAGGAAATCGGGGTTCGCATATCGGGATTTCCCATTTGTGCCAGTACCGAACCATCGCGGTAGTAAACCATTGAGTGAATAATACTTTGCGGATGAATTATTATTTCAATAAGGGACTCATCAAGGCCAAAAAGAAAACAGGCTTCGATCAGCTCCAGCGCTTTATTAACCATAGTTGCTGAATCTACTGAAATTTTTCTCCCCATTTCCCAGTTTGGATGGGCACAAGCCTGATCCGGGGTAACCGATGCCAGCATCTCTTTCCCGGTATCCAGAAATGGGCCTCCCGACCCCGTCAGCACGATTTTGCTGAAGCCATTGCCGGAATCATTACTGAACTGTGCTTTTTGATTGACAGGCAAGCACTGAAACATTGCATTATGCTCACTATCTATTGGCAATAGCATCGCATTATGCTGCCGAACACTATCCATAAAAAGATGGCCGGCCATAACCAGGGCTTCCTTGTTGGCCAACAATACTTTTTTTCCCGCTTTGACCGCCGCAAATGTCGGAGCTAAACCGATACCGCCTACTATTGCGGCCATCACACAATCGGTTTCATCATGGCTGGCAATGTATTCAAGGCCCTGTATGCCGGATAACACCGTTATATTGGTATCTGATAAAGCAGACGCAAGCTGTTTTGCAGCGGTAGTGTCATACATTACGGCATAATCAGGCAGGTATTCCCGGCATTGTTTTTCCAATAGTTTTACATTGGAATTCGCGGAAAGGGCAAATACGCGATAACGATCACTGTTTTGAGCAATAACACTCAAGGTGTTAACACCTATTGAACCCGTGGAACCCAGAATTGAAACTGACTGTAGCTGTTTCATATAATTCCGCTACCCAGTTGCAGTGCGAGGATCACATATAAGGGGGCGGCTGAGGTCAAGCCGTCGATACGATCGAGTATTCCACCATGTCCCGGCAGTATTTTCCCGCTGTCTTTTACGTTGCGATAACGCTTGATCATACTTTCAAGCAAATCACCAACCACGCTGAATACTGAAATCAATGTCGCGCTAACGACCAGTTTCAACCAGTAAGTAAAATTTATTTCTGCCAGTTCGTCAGAAAAAATCAGCACCGTAACAATGACCAGCAATATGCACGCAAGCATCCCGCCAAAAAAACCTTCCCAGGTTTTATTGGGACTTACCAGCACAGCAAGTTTATGTTTGCCAAATTTGCGGCCAGCAAAATAGGCACCAATATCGGCAGCCGCTACCAGAAAGAACAGGAGAAGAATATGGAACTCAAAATACTCCTGCCCACGCAATATGCCAAAGGCGAGCCATCCTGGAACAAACAGAGGGATCCCGGCCAGAATTAATACCGGATTACTTGCCCATAAAGATTTTCCAGCCGGAAAGATCAAAATTAGCAAGAGGGCAACTATCCAGAACAAAACCCCCAGGTAAAGGACGATTGTGAGCGGGGACTCAGATAAACTGATGAGAGCCATCAGCATTAACATTGCCAGCACATAGCATGAGCGAGCAGGCATCGATGAAAGTCCGGCAAGAGCAGACCATTCCCAAATCGCTACACCCATGACCAGGGTTATAAACAACACAAAATAATTCTGCGGAAAATAAAAAACTGCTGAGAGAATCAGGCCAAGGAGAACAATTGATGTTGCGACTCGCTGGGCTAACATAGTCAGATTGATTCCAACTGATCACTGACTTTGCCGAAACGACGTTGTCTTCCGGCGAAATCTTCCAGCGCCTTTTCAAACTCCTTCTCGTCGAAATCTGGCCAGTAGGTCTCGATGAAGTATAATTCTGTGTAGGCAAGCTGCCACAAAAGAAAATTACTGATACGCTGCTCACCACCTGTTCTAATACACAGGTCCGGCATAGGCAGGTCAGCCAAGGCCATATGAGCCCCCACTACTTCTTCATTGACAGCCTTTGCATTTATTTCTCCTAGTTCTACTTTTTCGGCGACAACTTTTGCGGCGTTTGCCATATCCCATTGACCACCATAATCGGCTGCCACTACAACGGTCATACCAGTATTATTTGCAGTTAATTTTTCTGCATTTTCCATTAGTGCTATTAACTTGCTGGCAAAACGCTCTCTGCTTCCTATGAAACGAACTTTTATATTTTTTTTATGCAGCTTACTGATTTCATTTTTCTGCAGCACATTCAAAAAAAGCGCCATCAGACTATTAACTTCTTTTTTGGGGCGCAACCAGTTTTCACTACTGAAAACAAACAAGGTGAGAACTTCAATATTTTTATTCAGACAATGTTCAACAAGGTTCCTCGCAGCTACCGCTCCAGCGCGATGACCGGAAACCCCGTTTTTATTATGTTGTTTGGACCAGCGATTATTACCATCCATAATCACTGCAATATGGCGGGGCAAGTTATCTTTGCGCTTATTGTCAGCCCAGATAGAAATGCTTTTTGAAGGTGACATAGAAAGTGGTGACCAGGAATCAGATCGTTAAAAGATCAACTTCCTTCTCGTCGTATTTGGCATCAATCTGCGCTATAAAGCTGTCTGTAAGTTTTTGTATATCTTGCTCAGCTTTTCTTTCTTCGTCTTCGCTGATAGCTTTTTCTTTCAACAGGTCTTTGGTCTGGCTGTTGGCATCACGGCGTATATTACGCACAGCAATGCGACCATTTTCCGCCTCTTGTTTGGCCTGTTTGGTATATTCTTTTCGCGTCTCTTCGGTAAGTGCCGGCATTGGCAACCTGATCACATCACCATTATTGGAAGGGTTCAGTCCAAGATCAGATTTCATAATTGCTTTTTCAACATCGCCCAGAAGATTTTTTTCCCAGGGAGTTACAGCGATAGTCCTGGCATCTTCAATGGTGATATTTGCTACTTGCTGTATAGGTGTTTCAGTTCCGTAATAGTTAACCATCACACTATCAAGAATTCCGGGATGTGCACGGCCTGTCCGAATCTTGTTAAAAGCTGACTCCAGACTATGCAGACTTTTCTCCATTCGTTCTCTGGCATCAGCAATAATTTCATCAATCATCTTATTCTCCCCTCTCTATCAAGGTACCTTCGTCCTTACCAACAATAATATTAAATAGAGCTTCAGCTTTGTTCATATTGAATACACGTACCGGCAAATTATGGTCTCTGCTTAAACATATGGCAGTAAGATCCATGACACCCAGTTTTTTATCCAACACTTCATCAAAAGTGAGACGATCATATTTTTCTGCGCCTGGCTCTTTCACAGGATCTGCAGAATACACGCCATCCACTTTAGTTGCCTTGAGGACAAGATCGGCATTAATTTCAATGCCACGCAAGCAGGCAGAAGAATCTGTTGTAAAAAACGGATTGCCGGTACCGGCTGAAAAAATAACCACGTCGCCATCTTTAAGATGTCTGATCGCAGTGCGTCGATCATAATGCTCAACAACACCACTCATAGGTATAGCTGACATTACCCTGGTAGAGATACTGGCTCTCTCCAGCGCGTCACGCATTGCCAGCGCATTCATCACGGTTGCCAGCATACCCATATGGTCGCCGGTAACCCTCTCCATTCCGGCGGCACTTAACTCCGCCCCACGAAAAAGATTACCACCACCTATAACAAGCCCAACCTGCACACCAATTTCCACCAACTGGCCAATTTCCATGGCCATTCGGTCAAGTACTTTGGGGTCAATACCGAACTCAGCACTTCCGGTCAGGGCTTCACCACTCAGTTTTAACAGTATCCTGTCGTACTTGCGGATTTTAGTTGCCATTTCTCCAGCCCCTATTGAACTTGTTAAACTGCACCGCAGCCGATTTTACTCACTATCTAACCTGCCCAATTTGCTGTTAATCTTTAGGCTTTAACTGGGCAGCAACTTCAGCAGCAAAATCTTCTTCTTTCTTTTCGATTCCTTCACCAACTTCATAACGGACAAAGGAAAGTACTTCAGCACCAGCATCTTTTACCAGGCTGCCCACTTTGATGTCAGGGTCTTTGACAAAAGCCTGGTCAAGAAGACTAACTTCCTCAACAAACTTTCTCAGCCTGCCGCTAACCATTTTTTCTACGATGTCAGCTGGCTTGCCACTTTCAGCAGCCTGTGCGGTATAGATTTCACTTTCCTTGCCTAGAACTTCGGCAGGAACATCTTCTGCAGAAACAACCATCGGGTTAACAGCGGCAATATGCATGGCCACGTCTCTGGCAAGATCAGCATCACCGCCACGCAAGCTTACTAGCACGGCAATCTTGTTATTTGAGTGAACATAACAACCAACAATGGCACCTTCTGATTCCTGCATCACGGCTCGACGCACACTGATGTTTTCACCTATTTTCTGAACCAGCGCCAACCTTGACTGTTCAAGTCCGGATGCCATCAAAGCATCAATATCTGTGGTTTTTTTAGAGAAAACAGTTTCCACAACGGTGTTGGCAAAATCGGCAAAATTGTCTTCACGAGCGGCAAAGTCTGTTTCACTGTTAACTTCAACCATCACGCCATAACTGTTGTCATCAGCAATTCGGGTCAGGACCAGGCCTTCTGCGGCAGTTCTACCCGCCTTTTTAGCTGCTTTAAGCCCACTTTCCTTGCGCATATCCTCGATTGCTTTTTCAATATTGCCATCTGCAGCCTGCAGGGCTTTTTTGCAATCCATCATGCCAAGGCCGGTACGTTCTCTTAATTCTTTCACTAATGAAGTTGTAATTTCTGCCATGTCTGGCCTCCCTCACTTATTCTAAACTTGAGTTTTCCGGGGGCTGCATAGCGGCAGTCCCCGAAAATCATTTATCGCTGAGATATTTGCAATATTACTCGGCTTTAGCTTTGGCTTTAGCCTTGGCTTTGGTTTTAGCCTTGGCTTTAGGCGCTGCTTTAGCTTTTGGTTCTGCTTTGGCCTTGGCTTTCGCTTTAGGAGCAGCTTTCGCTTTAGCCGCGGCTTTGGCTTCAGGCGCAGCTTTCGCTTTAGGCGCGGC
>Ga0255763_1005605_pt1 | contig 10002 bp, 6 predicted proteins | sample 041ome_2_FD_179963 | JGI IMG/M metagenome (GOLD analysis project Ga0255763, IMG submission 179963) | Coastal salt marsh microbial communities from the Groves Creek Marsh, Skidaway Island, Georgia - 041406US metaG (version 2) | ecosystem: Environmental > Aquatic > Marine > Intertidal zone > Salt...
CGAGAGGGGCCGTCTGAAGAGTGGTACATTAATCGTGAAATTAATTGAACCCACTGTGAACCCCTACACCAAAAATACACCAAAAAATACAAAAAAACCTACATAGCGCGCAAAAAAAATGTAACGTATTCCCTCCGGGGGCCGCTCCCGCAAGAGGGCAACAACTGCGTTGAGCTTGCCTCCGGTTGGCCTCGCGGGGGCGACGCTATCGCGCGAAATCGATTCATAACAACGGCATGGATATGTGTTGGATCACGCGTTGAACGTGAGTTCACGTGGGTTGTTTTTTCGTATTTTTTTTTGTTTTTCTGTTTGGCGAACAATTTTGCCTTTTTTTAACACTCGCATTCCCCCAAAAAGGCGGATTGTGTTTGGACAAAAGTACTCACCAGGCAACCGCGCGCAACAAACGCGACATGAGCAGTCGTTTCGCGGTCGACGGACAAAAGGCGGAAGATCGAGACGAAGAGTTACATGCCGACATCGAAAGGAACGCGGGAAAAAAAAGTGGAAGCGAGACGAGACCGAGAAGCGCGAGCAACGGTTCGACGGGTATTTGGATATTCATCCTCGGCGTGTTGTTGGGATGCGCGTTGGTGTACGTTGGATCGGCGTCGAAGAAGAGCGTCGCGGTCGTGCCGAAGCACTTGAAAAACGTTCATCAAAGATTTCGTGCCTCGAGAGAAGCGTGGAGGAATTGGGAAGAAGAAGGTGTGGTGGACGCGCTATCGATCGCGCCGCAAGGAGTGGAAGCAGAAACTTTACAGAGAGAAGAAAAAATCAACTCCAACGGCATGGATGGAGTAGAGTTCCCGAAGATTGTTTGGCAAGGGTGGAGAAATGCAGACACGTCTAAGTTTGACAACTATCGCGTGAAAATGATCGAGGACAATAAGGAGTGGCAGTTTAATTTGGTCACGAACGAGGAACAGGAGAAGTTTTTACGCGAGACGGACGACGAGATTGTGCAATTGGCGTATAAGTCGTTCAAATTGTTGAATCCGAGGAATGGCGCGGGAAGAGCGGATGTTTGGCGGTACGCTGTGTTGTATTATCACGGGGGCATGTATTTAGATATCGACTCGAGCTGTCCAGATTTTAATCGACTTGTGAGTATAGCGAATGAACACAACGCGAACGTTTTGTTAACGAGAGAGGGTAACCCGAGTAAATACATCGCTAATAGAAAAGCGACCGTCATGTGGGGGTTTCTTTCAAAACCGAAACATCCTTTGTTTAAGAACGTGATTAAAATGGTCTGGGACAACATGAGTTTTGATCAACCGCGGGAGGAGATTATAGCACGAGGACATCAAATGAAGGAGTTTACTATACAATTTACAGGGACTATTGCGTTTTCCCGAGCGGTGGATATGACGAGAATCATGGGACAAGGAGACGATATATATATGCACGGGATTGATTTTGAAGGCGCATGCCACTGGAAAGCGCCCGGGTTGCAGAATTATTATGAACCAGGAGAAAGTTACGAATCTTTGGACAATCAGTTTTATAGATCTAAATTACCAGATGATGTATGATGTAGTAAGTAAATGGTAGTACTATACTACCTACAGTACGCAGACAAACATGCAAACGGGCTAAAAAAGTACAAGGGCTAATTACGCTCCATAAAAAATCATTCCACGTCAACGGCACTAAATATTCCTCCACCCTCCGACGAGGGACTTTTCGAAAACGGGCTACTATTTTCCTTCTCTTCTTCGGTTGCAGATTCGGCATTATCATTGATCTCTTCCTCGGCTTCTTTCAACAAAAAATCTACGAACAAATCTGCCACGGGAACTTCTGCGTTCTCCCCAGTGGCACCGACAACCCTCAATCCAACCCCAGATATCGCTCCAAAAGCTTTTCCGACGCCTTTGGCAATTCCTAACGGTGCTCTAGCTACTTTAGATATCACTCCAGTAGCTCTTCTTGCGCCTAAAATGATCGCTTCTCGCTGCGAAGATTCCATGTCTAATAGTCTCGACATCAACTCGAGTACCTCTTCAGAAAAGTTGCGTTCAAAATACGTCACCAAAAGTTTCGTAATGACCGACTTGTCGATGAATACTTCGTTCTCACCATCTTCACCACCAGCAGATGCTGAAGATAACCGCGCGATTTTCTTTATCGCTTGCGTTAAAGCGACCCTCAACTTTGTCGATTGCGCGGTTGCCTCGGCGCACTTTCGCGAAGCGTCTTTAAACTTTTCCTCGGTAAGCGCCCGTTTTTGTTCCAACTCTTCCATCTCCTTCGTTTTCTTCTCTAAAAGCTCCATGGTCTCTCTCAACTTACCGCTGGTTTCTCTCAACTTCTGCCTCGCCTCTTTCGCTTCGTTCGTCCTCCCGTCCATCTGCTCCTGATCGGCGTAAAAACTTCCCAAAGCTCGATTTAAATTTTCAACCTCTTTCATCTTCCTTTGCAATCCGTCTTCTTTCTCCATCAGTTGCATCGTTAACCGCTCCACCTCTTTCTCGAACTTCTCTTCCACTCTTTTCTTCTCTTCTTCTACCCGCTCTTCGATCGACATCTCGTCTCTATCCTCTGCCTCTTCCACGTCCAACAAATGTTCTCGCAAGCGCTTCAACTCTCTCTCTTTCGTTTCGAGAGCCTCGCGACACTCGTTGAGTTGCGATTGAAACCGATTTTTAATATTCTCGCAGTCCGAGAGTTTTTGCGACAAACGCGTCGAATCTTCACCGCGAGCTCTCTCCGCGAGCTCTTTTTGGCGTTGGAATTCTTTCGCGCGCTTTTCTAACAGGAGTATTTGTTTTCGTTGTTCCTCTTCTTTGTTTGTGCTTGTGTTCGTAGCATTTGCACTCGACGTTGTTGCAAAAGAAGAAGACATTCTCTCCATCTCCTCCCTCAATCGAGCGTTCTCCTCCGATAACGAACCGATGGCTTGTTTCAGCATCATCCGCTCTTCTTCGTGTCTTTGTTGTTGTTGTTGTTGTTCTCCGTCATTATCGCGTCCAACACCACTTCTTTGTTTCTTCTCTTTTTCTAACTTCAGTCTCGCTCTCAGTTGCGCGATGCTGCTGCTTCTACCGCTCGTCGTCGCGCTCCCATCGCCTCCTCCTCGAACATTTTGTCGCTCGTCGTCGTCGTCGTCGTCGTCGGACGAAGAGGAGAGGTCGAGCGGCATGTGTGTGTGTGTGCGTCTTCTTCTCTAACTGCGCGTAGAACAAATGAAGTTCTTCTCTCGTTTCTCTCTCCTTTGCTTTTTGAAATTGAGCAATTCGAGAAATTTCCAGATAAGAGGGCACGCAGACGACGAAGAAGAACAATGGTCGCTCCTCCCGCTTCGGCGGTTCCTCCTCCTCCGTCCGAGAGAGAAAAAGAAATCGGCGGCGTTACCTCTCACAGATTTACGCCGAAGAATTTCATCGCGGCCGCGTTGTTAGCGTGCGTAACCTCCGCGCACGGTCTGCTCACGACTGCCTCGTTACGGGGAAAAGAAAAATATAGTTACAACGTAGCGACGGTGCCGTTGTTGGCGGAAGCGTTGAAGTTATCGATAAGTTTTGTTTTGTTGAGGAGGGAGATGAGTTTGAATAGAGGAGGAGAGAAGGGGGTGATGATGACGACGCACGTGAGAACGGTTTTGTTGTATCCGATACCGAGTTTGATTTTCTTGTTGCACCAAGCGGTGTCGTTTCCAGCTTTAGTTTTGTTGGACCCGACGACGTTTCTAGTTTTAGGAAACTTGAAGATTGTCATCACTGGGGTTTTGACCAGGATGTTCTTGAAGAATAGCACTGGATGGACGTATAAGAAATGGATTGGATTGATATTGGTCACGATTGGAGCGTGCACGACGCAAATCGGCAAGAGCGAAAAGACGGGCGGGAAGTGGATGATGTTTCAAAGGTTCAGCGCGTTTGGGTACTTTTTAGGAATTGGAGACGCGTGTTTGAGCGCATTTGGAGGGGTATACGTAGAGTACGTGTTTAAAAAACACGTGAATGATTCAATTCATTGGCAAAATCTGCAGATGTATGCGTTCGGGTTGTTGTTTAATAGCGCGAGATTGACGTATTTGGATTATAGGAAGTTTGGTGGATGGGACGACAGCAACGACGATTTTAGCGGCGATGACGCCGTTTACGCTTGGCCCATGACTGTGTTTTCGGGACATTCCTTCATATCGATGTGCGTGGTTGCTAATCTAGCTTTTGGCGGGTTGTTGGTCTCGCACATTATAAAAAACGTAGACGCCATCGCGAAAGTGTTTGCCACCGCGTGTGCAATGTTCCTCACGCCGACGCTGTCGTTCATTTTGTTCGCGCACGTACCGAATCCAGCCATGTTTGGTGGGGTTTTAATTGCTAGTTATGGCATGTTGACGTATTACGACGTGCTTCCAGTTCAAAAAAGCAGCGGGGGGGTGAGTAGTAGTAGTAATGATAGTCTTCAGAGTAATGAACGTGTTAGTATTAGCGGTAGTGGTTTTGAAAGCTACAACAACAAGAATAGATCCGGGGTGACCGCGACGACGCCGAGAAGTCGTCGCGGCGCAGTGTTGTGATTATTTTGTAATCAGATACCCATAGTAATCTGTTAGGTGTATTACAGAGTAAAATTTACATTCGAATAAACAAGGAAATCTAGAATTACAGTAGTACTTTTGCAGTTCGCATGCTGCGCTAAAAGCTAATTCGAATGGTCCCGCTCTCTTCACCTTCGTTTAATTTGGCTTCTTTCGATTTAGCAGCCGCACTCGCGCTCGAGATTGGAGGTCCGGAGACGCTAATCGTCAACTCTGCACCAGACGTTTTCGGAATGACGACGAGCGAAGACACGTCGTCCGCTGTCGTTTTCCTCAACACGTGCACGTTCGTTTTCGTCTCTCGAACAACGACGCCGGATTCGCCGACCAAGTTTGCTCTTCGGTGTTTCGTGACCAAAACGACCGCGCCGAAAAGTTCCCACGCGTCTTTTTCCTCGCCGTCTCGCTTCGATATTCCATCCACGTGTTCGTCCATCGTCGTCGTTTTCTTCCTAGCCTTTTTCTCCTTCCTCCTCTCCTCCAACTCCTTCGCGGCGTATTCTCTCCACAATTTCCTCACTCTCTTCAAAGACTCCCACGTCAACGCGCCCGTCGTCGCTTCTTTCCCTCCAAGAGCAAGACCACTGACATCCCCGCGGCGGCCTACTTTCGCTCTCACCATCTTTTTCCATCCTCTCCTAGAATATTCCTCTCTCTCGGCGTTCGCGAATCGCATCCTTCGCTCCTCCTTTCGATGCAAATCGCCCTCTTTGTCCTCTCGAAACCTATTCGCGTTGCTCTCGTTACCGGCGGCGGCGCTCAAACCACCACCCGCTCCTTTTCTACTCGTCGTCGATTCCAGCATGAGCGTTTTCCTCTCCGGAAGTTTCGCTCGCATCACGTCTTCCACGCGTCCGATGTCTCTCTTGTTTCGTTCCAACAAGTCTCGAACGACGTCTAAAGCTTCTTCCATCTCGTGCCTCTCTCTCTCGTTCTTGTCGCGACCAAAATTTCTTCTCTTCTCGCTCTTCTCGTTCTCGAACGCGTACCTCGTCTTCCCTCTCGATTTCCCCTCCGTTGTTTCCTCCTCTTCGTCGTCGACGACGAGCGGGCGCGAAGAGTACACCCACCGCTCGCTCGCGGATTCTTCTCCAATCGTCGTCGTTTTCGTCGCGGGGAACGCCTCCTCCAATTTGCGCTTGGTAATTTTTGCCGGCGCGTGCTCTCCGTCGTCTTTCCTGGTCTTTTGTTGTTGAACGTTCTTCGTCGACGACGACAACAATCGCGAGTCCAACTTTGCGATTCGGGACAGTTTGTTCGCGCTCATTCTTTGTCGTTTTCTTCGTTCAGAAGAGGCTGCCCGGGAGCTGGCCCGGGAGCTTTCTGGGGAATCACCTCTCTCTCTCTCTCTCTCTCTCTTTTTCGCATGTGTGTTCTGCTCTAAAACGGCTTAATTTTTTGTATCTAATTTCAGATCAGAGTATATTTCTACACAAAAACACGCAGCGCTACTACTACTACTACTACTACTACCGCGCGCGATGACGACGACGAGCGCGTTTACTTCTTCTTCTCCTCTTCCTCTTCCTCCTCGCGATCTCTCGGCGAAGACGCGAGGAGGTTTCACCGCGACGATCAGAGCGATGGTGGTGAGACGCAAGAAGAACAAAAGACGAGATCACGAGCAGACGAGGCGAGACGTTTTGAGAACGAGCAGATCTCCTTGTTCTTTTTCTTCTTCTTCTTCTCGGGAGAACAGATACGAGAACCGCGAAGGGAAAGAGACGGAGAGAGAGCATATGTCGATAACTCCGTTTCCGGGTTCGCGAGGTGGTGGATTTTCGAATAAGATTTTTGAGATTGAACTTCCAGCGAGAGATATCGGGATCGAGTTTCGAGAGGTGAAAGGTGCTCCGTTTGCCGCGATGGTCTCTAAAGTTGCGAGAACGTCGAGGGCGTTCGGTAAAGTTGAAGAAGGCGACGTTTTGACGCGAGTGACAGCGACGCAAATTCACGAGAAAGTGCCCGAAACGCAAGCGACGACGATTTTCGATCCCTGGAAATACAAGTCCGGGTGGTTCGAGTGTAAAGACGAGTCGTTCGACGACGTTCTCGCGGCGATTCGTTCAACCGCGGTGGTATCAGCCGGGTACGTGCACAAGCTGGTGACATTTGAATTTCTTCGAACGGTAGAAATCAACAACGACGACGACGAAGAAGAAGAAGAAGAAGAAGGTGCTGCGGCGTCGAAGGCGGAAGGAGAGGCCAGGATGGGAAAAGTGACAACTTCGCGCGCCGCCGACGCGACAACCACAGCCACCACCCACGAAAAAGAAAAAAAAACCTACCTTGAAACGCTCTCGCAAAGAGGTAAACTCGAAGCCGACCGCGAAGCGAAGCGCGCGGACTTTCCCAGAGAAAAAATCGAAGGCGGGTACGCCGAGGACGAAGATTCCGAGAAGCTCTTCCGAGAAGACCCGCGCCCGTGGGACGATTAAAAAAGTGCGCAGCTCTGTCACACACGCACGGACACACACACAGAGAGAGAGAGAGAAAGAGACACACAGACACTATTAGAACGCGTATATTTTTTTTCAAAAATCTCCCCCGCGCTCTCACAGCGCGACGCTCGTAAAAGCGCGTGCCTAGAATATACTTCATCTTGACCTTTTTCGCATCAGCAGTTTACGAAATTATTCCTTTTTTACGGTTGCGCGAGTGGAATAATCTTCAAAAATCTTGGCACGCGAAAGAAGAGGAAAAGACCGGTAGCTCTCTCTCTCTCTCTCTCTCTCTTTTTCTTCGCATGTTGCCGTCGTTTTCATCCTTCTCGGGTTCTAAAATGGACGCCAGTGGCGGCGGGGGTTTTGGCGAGGAGGAGGCGAAGAGCAAGGGAAAGTCGTCGTCTGCGTCGTCGTCCTCCGCGAATTCCACGACGACGTTAGATACGAATGTGAAAAAAATGGAACATTTTTCTCTGAAAGAAGAAGAAGAGAAGAAGATGGAGGACGCTTTCGAAGATAGAAGCGAGGAGAAAAGTAAAAGCTTTCGAATGTATTCGGATATTTCGGAGGAGGAGGACGAGGAGGCGAATTTACCGCCTCTGAGTTCGGAGACGGACCCGTTGGTAGTCTTGAAGCGAATTTCGTTTGGGTGGCAGTTTGCTCTGGTGGACTTTGCGTTGTTTAAGAGAGTCGGCGGCGGGAGATATTCGGCGGTGTATCACGCGAAATATAAGAGGTTAGGGATGGATATGGCGCTTAAGAGATACGTGAGGGAGCGATTGCAGCCGCACTCGATGGAGCAAATCGCGAGGGAGATTGCGATTCACTCACAGATGCAACACGCGAGCATCGCGCCTTTTTACGGAGCGTTTTTGGACGAACACACGGGGGATATCTATTTGATTCACGAGTTTGCGCACAGAGGCGATGTTTTTAACGCGCTGAACGCAACGACGTTCGGAAGGTTTTCGGAAACGAGGGCGGCCAGAGAAGTTATCAAACCACTGGTGAATGCGGTGGTGTATTTGCATCAAAGAGGCGTTGTGCATCGTGACATTAAACCGGAAAATATTCTCGTCGCCGAAGCTGGATCCACGATGGTGATGAATGGCGGTGGCGGGCACGGCAGAGAAACGACGATGGCAAACAACCGAGCGTACGCGAGATACACGGCGAAACTGACTGATTTTGGTTTCGCGTGCGATTTGAACGTGCACAAACCGTTGGCGAGGTTAGGCACGACGGATTACATGGCGCCCGAAGTAGTCGCGTGCAATCGCGAGAGACGCGAAGAGTTGCAACAGAGGAACGAGAGTGGATACGGCGCGGCGGTAGATAATTGGGCTATTGGTGTTTTAACGTACGAATTGTTGGTTGGTATTCCTCCTTTTGCAGGACCGAACAGCCCGAACAGAGAAGACATGTACGAGAGGATTTTGAAAGGTGCGTACTCAAAGATTCCGAGTTTCGTGAGCGACAAGGCGAAGGATTTCATCACCAGGTGTTTGGAAGTGGATCCTGAGAAAAGAGCCACGGCTGAAGAATTATTAGAGCACGAGTGGTTGGTTTCGAGGACGATGGTGAGACACAGTGGTGTTCCGACATCGCCGACACCGACCGACGGAAAGACGACGACGACGACTGTAAAATCAACGACGAAAGCGCAGGACGATGCAGAAGAAGAACATGAAACTGCCACCCTTTCGCGAAAGACCATTCCGAGTGAAAGTAAAAAAGAAGCAACGAACAACGTCGATGATGCTACGTCAGATGGTGATAAGAACAGCGGCGAGGTTTTTGAGATTCTCAAAGAACAAATTAAAATTGCCAATGAAATCAACAAGAATGCCGTTGCGCCGACGACGAACGAGATCGAGGAAATCGTCGAAGAGAGTGCAAAAAATGTTACCGAGAAGAAAAAGGACAGCGTTGGAAGTGAAGAGGAGCCGTGGAGCTCCTCGGACGAATCGCTGGAAAACGAAGAAAACTACGTTCGCGAGTTGGCCTCAATTGCCGCCGGTCGGTCGGCTTCAATCGCAATTGCGGGCATTTCGGGAAGCGGGCACCACAGCGGCGGGGGAGGTTTGTACTCGACGCACGTCCCTACCAGCCAACTGTCGTTGATGAAAGAGAAAACCGCCGCAGCGGCGCCTATTTCGCCTTTGAAACAACCAATAAAAGCGCCGCTCCCACCTTCTTCGCCTACTGACGCAGCGAAGAAGAGTTCGGACAATGCCGTAGAAGGCTTGGGATTTGGCGCGCAGAAAATCGATTTAGCCGGCCTCGCCGCTTTACGCGCACGCTACGCCGGAGAAGAATACGAAAGCAATACCAGCACCCCCGCGCGGTCTTCATACGAAGAACAAAAACAGATCGCAAGAAAAACGAAAGGGGACATTCCTTCTTCGCCCTCCATCTCAATGTTCGGCAAACTCATGCAAAGATCGCAATCCGCGATTATGACGAAATCGTCCAGTCACCCGGAAGCGACGAATGGTGGTAGCTCTCTATCTCCTCGAAAGAAAAAATCAACGACTACATCGCTCGAAAAGAGCGCGAATAATGACGGTGGCGTCCAACGTTCCTCGCAGTCTTTCTTGCAACGCATGAGAGGCTCGTTCTTCTCCTCTAGACGGATGCGAAATTTAACCGTCGCAGATGGCCAAAGCGAGTTCGACGACCGAAACATCAAGACTTAGTGACACCCACGCATATATATGTATATATATTTAGCAGTTAAAAAACAACAGAAGATAAAGAAGAGTATAGCGTGAACGCACATTAGAAGGTACGTAGGTGCGATAGAGTAGAGCATATAGAAAAGTAGATGCAATAGAAAACTTGTACAAGTACGCATTCTTTCCGTCTCGGACTCCGCTTAACCGCGCGTCGCGAGATACCCAGGATTCACGTCGTACCGTATGGGAACAAAACCACTACCGTATCGAACGAATTGTTTCTGTTCGTACCCTCGCGGATTGACGTATCCTCCGCAATATAAAG
>Ga0255763_1005607_pt1 | contig 9998 bp, 6 predicted proteins | sample 041ome_2_FD_179963 | JGI IMG/M metagenome (GOLD analysis project Ga0255763, IMG submission 179963) | Coastal salt marsh microbial communities from the Groves Creek Marsh, Skidaway Island, Georgia - 041406US metaG (version 2) | ecosystem: Environmental > Aquatic > Marine > Intertidal zone > Salt...
GAGATGAATGCGCGACAGAGAGAGAGAGAGAGAGAAAGGAAAAGAGAGACGTGATTATTTGAACGTCGACATCTGAACATCAAGACGAGACCGGGAACGAATGAGTGGGCTTGTGATTGGTAAAGAAGACGACGAAAAATGCTGACGCTTCGTCTTAACGAACTCTCTGTTGATTATGCGGGGTCAACGATGAACAGAGGAAGAAGAAGGAGAAGAACGACAACAATAACAACGACAACAACGACTGTGCCAAAGAAAATTATCACCGCTCGTTCTTACCAGAATAGCAATCTCGAAGGATGTAAAAGAACAAACAGAAAACGACGACAAGGTTGGGAAATGTACATATCCTCGTTCGCTGGGACAGGAGGATTTGCGTCAGAGGACGAAGAAGGGAAACGACGAAGAGAGCAAGCGAGAGACTTGGTTCGTAATTTGTTAGACGCGTCATTCTTATCGTCAAATACTAATGGATGCAAACTTATTCCGTGCGATCGACCACCGTCGTCTTTATTAACAGGGTCTTTGCACCTGACGTATCGAGAACGCTCGGTCCCAGATGTTGAAAATTCCTTTATGCACAAATGTCAATTAGTTTCGTCTGCTTCATCGTCACCACCCATGGCAAGAAGATTTAGGTGTAGAAAAGCGAACAGATACATCGCACATTTGTTCTTTCAGATTTCAAAGCACAGTGCTGAGGCGGATATTCAGCTTTCTCGTTTCGATTTGTTTCATGGACACGTGTTCAAAAACGAAGACGTCGTTGGCATTTTATTTCACGCAAAAGAGTACTGTCGCTTCGACGAGAATACGTTCAATGTGGATTTGGGGTACTGTCAAATTGAGAGCTATGTTAAATATGACCCAAAACAAATGGAAAAGAGAAATATTATATGGGTAGCTTCTCTCCAAAGAGGAGGAGGAGGAGGAGGAGGAGAAGGAAGAGACGATGAGTTGCGCTACTCCATGGCAGTTCTCGATACTTCTCACTACTCCGAGCTCCTCTTCTCAGGTCAATCAGACTTTCATACAGTATACGAAGGCGACTTCGGCGACGTTCTAGGTGACGTGTTCTATTTCGATGCGTTGAAAAATCGGAAACCTCAGGAGCGAGTTATTGTTGCAACATCGACTAGTGCTAAAAATAGAAAGAAAGAAGGAAGTTTTGAGATTTGACCGCAACGCAACACAAATTTTGTTCGGTATCTCATTTACAAACGTTTTGATAATGGCTCGGACGATCCTTGACATCGCAAGAAAATGTGTAAAAAAAGCAGGTTTAGATGCTTACGAGCCGTCGGATGTGCCAGTCCGCGCGCTCCTGCTCGTGAAGATTGGTAAAAATGAAGGAGAAAGAGACAATATCGAACATGCAAAGACCACTTTTGAGAAGAAAATACTATCTGAAAGTAGAATAAACAGTGCAAAAGAGACGGGAAGAACGTACATATATACTGAATCTCGCATACTTTGTGCACTAGTCGATTCCTCAGCTGTTCAAATACGAAATATTATGGAAAATCTTTGCCGCGTTGTCGTTGGTCAACCCGGCCTCTTTTGTTTTGCGAGAGTTTTAAGCGTTTATAAAATACCGCCTTCTCAAAGTAAAGACTGCTTCCGCGATTATCAAACGAAAGTGGTTACAAAATCCGCTCAAGAACAGGAGCAAAATCGTCAAGAAGAAGAAAAACAGCAAATCTTAATCGTGGAAGAACAAGCGGAAGATTTATCACGAAACATAGAAGAAGACGAAGCTTCTGAAATATCGTCGTCTTTCGAGGAGGGAGAAGAAAAAGAAGAAAAAGAGGAAGACCAAAGAGGGATCGCGAGAGCTGCGTGCATTGAAACGTGCGTTCGTTTGGGTTCAGATATGCTCAAGAAAAAATCCAGAGTAGGTCCGATGAATTTTGATTTCGATAGTTTACTCCAATCCGAATTCATACCTACGCTTGAGGAATATCTAAAACTCTTCGCTAGTAAGCGTCTAATTCTAAACAGAGACGACGATTTCATCTTTCCTATTGTATCATAATAAGATCAAGTGTGTATTACTTTATACTATTTCTTATGCAGTTGCGTCTCTCTATTCTTTGTTGTTATTACACTGAGCGGTTTCATATGCTCTTGTGGATGTCTCTCTCTCTTAATTAATATGTATGTTAACTTTCTTGTCTCTTGTCTCTTCTCTTTATCACGCTTTTAATTCTTCTATTCGTCTACTTCAATTTAATCTCTTTCAAGCGTTCTTGCAAATAATCGTCCGAACTGATCGGTTCAGGATACCTGTTCGGTCTATCCTCTGACACGCACGACTCTAACGTATCAATCACGTAATCCGGGTTTGGATGCAAAAAATACGGCATCGAAAATCTAGGAATGTGCGCTCGTTCCTTTGGCGGGTTCACCACCCTGTGCGTCGTAGACGGCAAGACGTGATTGGTCAACCTTTGCAACATATCGCCGATGTTGCACGTCACACACCCTGGTGCCGGGTTCACGTCCAACCATTTTCCATCCTTCCTTAAGATTTGTAATCCACCTTCATCGGCTCCTAACAATAATGTAATCAAGTTAATATCCTCGTGCGCGCCGGCTCTGACGTGCCCCGCCGACTCTTCGGCGATAGGCGGGTAGTGAATGATTCGCAAAATAGAGTTTCCTTCGTCTACTTTATCGTCGAAGAAATGTCTGTCTTGCTTCAAATACACCGCTAACGCTTGTAAAACTCTGTTCCCAAGTTCATCTAAAGAGTAGAAAATGTGTTTCGCAGACTCTGTAAATCCTTCGATTTCGTTCACCTCCACGTTTGGAGGCATGAATTTCTCAAATTTATGTCCTTTTGTTGGTAAATCGCGCCCTTGATGCCAAAACTCTTTCAAATCTGATTTGGTCGCTCCTTTCGCGGTCTCCCTACCGAACGCAGTAAATCCTCTCGCCCCACCTTTCCCTGGCAAGTGATACTTCTCCTTCTCCTCTTGACTCAAATCTTCAAAAAAAGATTTCGATAACCGAAAAGCTCGTTCGATGTCTGTTTGCGCCACTCCGTGGTTTTCTAAGATGACGAAGCCGTATTTCTCGTACGCTTCGCCGAGTTTATTCACAAACTGATCGAAATCAGTCTCGTATAAAGTCAAAGAGACGGTTGGGACGAAATCATCTTCTTCGCCTTCTTCTTCAACTCCTCCTCCCACGATGATGGTCATAGTCGTCTCTTTCTTTCTTTCTTTTTTGTCGTGTGCTTTTGGCTTCTGCTTGGTCCTTTTTTCGAATTTTTTGGTTGCTTTGCGGCAAAAGAAGGTAAAATTTAGGTTTAGAGCTGCTCGCCTCATAAACCATATCCAAGACCACGTCAGTCCTTTCCTGTCATCTTACACAGACAGAGAAAAAAAGCACGCGCGCTCGAAGAACGAACACTCTACTCTCTTCTCACATATTCACACATCATCGTCTTATTTATTTGCATACTCTCATGATGAGCGTAATGATGATGGCTTCAGCCGAACCGACGGCCGCAGGGATGGCTTCGTCGTCGTCGTCGTCGAGAAGACGACGGGGACGAAGCTTCGTGACGGCTTCGGTTTCATCGGCTTCATCGTCGTCTTCTTCGTCTTCATCACATCCGACCACTCGTTCTAACACGAGAGAACGATACGGCGCTAATGTCAACGCAACTGTCACTCACATACATTCGAGAAGAGGCGGACTGCTTGCGGCGAACGCGGCGGCCGGGCCGGCGCCGGATTTCTTAGTCGCCAAACTCGACGCCAACGAAAAGATGCACAAGGAGTTGATGGATAAGTTAGCCGACCCGGCGGTCCAAGGGGACTCGAAGGAGTTTCAAAAGGTTTCCAAAGCCATGGGGGCGCTGCAAGATGTTGTTCACACGTATCAGAAGTACAAGGAGTGTTTACAAGGGAGCGAGGAGGCGAAGGCGATGGCGAAAGAAGCCGCCGGAGACGACGAGATGGTCGCCATGGCAAAGGAAGAGGCGGATAGTTTGATGCAAGAAGCAGAGACATTAGTCGACCAGTTGACGTTATCTTTGTTACCAACGGATCCGTTGGACTCAAAAAATATTATGTTAGAAATGCGAGCGGGGACCGGTGGCGACGAGGCGGCTATCTTCGTTGGCGATTTGCACAGGATGTATACTAGATTCGCGCAAACGGAAGGATGGAAAATGGAGACGGTGTCGTCCTCGTCCGGTGATTTTGGCGGATATAAAGAAATCGTAGTTGAAATTAAAGGCGAAAACGTGTATTCGCAATTGAAATGGGAGGCTGGAGTTCATCGAGTGCAAAGAGTTCCGTCGACAGATGCGCAAGGTAGAATCCAAACGTCGACGGCAACTGTCGCGGTGATGCCGGAAGCGGACGAAGTTGAAGTTGAAATAAAAGACGAAGATTTGGAAATCCAAACTGCGAGATCCGGTGGAGCGGGTGGCCAAAACGTGAATAAGGTCGAAACGGCGATTGATATGTTCCACAAACCGTCCGGAATTAGAGTTTTTTGCTCCGAGCAACGAACGCAGTTGAAGAACCGCATTCGAGCCATGCAAATTTTAAGGAACAAGTTGTTCGAGATACAGTTAGAAGAAAGAAACAAAGAAATAGCAGGGGCTAGAAAAGCGCAAGTTGGTTCTGGCGCTCGGTCAGAAAAGATTCGCACGTATAACTGGAAAGACTCGAGAGTTTCTGACCACAGATTGCAAAAGAACTTCCCGCTCGAAAACTTTATGAACGGTGAAATCAAAGACTCCATCGCGTCTTGTCAATCTCTCGAGCAACAAGATCGGTTAGCGGAGTTGAACGCAGAGTTGATGGCGGAAAAGTAATGACGTTGATGAACTTTTATGAGTATTGTAACGTATGAATACCGAGCTCTTTCTTCTTCCTCCTATCCCATCGCATTATCGTTCTCGATATATTTTTAGAATTGTGCTTTTCTTCTCACGAAAACAAAACGTTCAGAAAGTACTTCCTCAAAAAAGTTTGACCCGCTCTCGCGCTTTCTCCTTCGAACACAAGCACAATCGGCATGGACGATGATGTAGCAGCGAACGCAACATCTCATTCACTCCGGGTCGATTTGAAGCGTAACTATGGTTTAAACAGCGTCAGACGTGACAATGTCGCCTTCGTGGACCACGAAACCATCGCGTTCTCCGTTGGAAATTTGGTCCAGTTTTTGCGCGTAAAAAATACGACCGCGAAAGAAGAGGAAGAGAACTTCTTTATGCGCTCGCGTCGATTACGGGAGATTGGGGCAATTGCCGTGCATCCAGAGCGAACATTTGTTGCGCTCTGCGAAGGTGAGATCGGTTGCGTGAACGAGAGGAGAGAGGAAGAGGAAGAAGACGAGTGTGCTCGCGTCGACGTGTACGCGTATCCGTCTCTCGTGTTGAAAAAAACTTTAAGAGGAGGTGCGAAATCGAAATACGCGCTCGCAAAATTCTCGCCGGATGGGACCATGTTAGCAACGGTTTCGAGCGCGCCAGACTATTTGTTGACTATTTGGGATTGGGAAAACGAATCGTCCATTTTACGTTGCAAAGCGTTCTCGCAAGAAGTTTTCGGTTTATCGTTCTCACTGACTGTATACGGGCAGTTGACGACGTGGGGGACCGGTCACGTTAGATTTTGGAAGATGGCTGATACTTTTACCGGATTAAAGTTACACGGATCACTTGGGAAGTTTGGAGCGGAGCCATTGTCGGATGTTTGTGCGACGTGTGAATCGGGCGATGGAAAGATAACTTTGAGCGGGACAGGATCGGGTGCGATATTGGCGTGGAGTGGCGGATTAATCGAAACTAAGTTTTGTATCGACGAGGAGATTACATGTCACGATGGCGCGATAAACTCCATGCATTTGCGCAGAGTCATGATGCGGGATGAAATGCGAGAGCAACAGCAGCGCGTGCAGCTTATTACTGCGGGAGAAGATGGATACGTGCGAGCCTGGGATGCGGATGAAATTTGGACCATTGTGGAGACGCCGGAGACACCGTTCGTGCAGAAGATCAAGCCAATATTCGAGTATTATCTCGGGGACACGGTAAGCTGTAAGAATTTAATCGTCAGCGACGATAGCAACAATAACAAGCTCGTCGTTCAGAACGCATGCGGTAGTTTACTCGAATTAGACCTTGCTGACGGAACATCGCAAGAAATATTTGAGGCGCACTCAGGAGCAATTGCGGGATGCGACGTTTCCTTCGTGAGCCCGCATTTTTTCACAACCGGTGACGATAAGACGGTTCGATGCTACGACTACTCTCAGTGCAAGCTTCTTTTCACGTCAAGATTCCAAGCGCGAGGGACTGTTTTGAAAGTCTTCCCGAAAGTAGTAGATACGTCCTCGCGGTTAGTTTTAGTTGGTTTCAGTGACGGTGTCGTTCGCGTGCTTTTACGAAGCGAAGCGTCGTTTATAGTTTTAGAGAGCGTCAAACCACACACAGACGCCATCGTATCGATAGATTGGAATTCAGAAGGGTCCAAATTTGCGACTGCATCGAAAGATAAGACGATATTCTTGTTTACTGTGGAAGCGAAAGGAAAACTTGCGCCGATTGGTTTTGTTCGACTCGATAAAGTCCCAAAGCATATCGAGTACGATAAGTCAAAGAGTACCGCAGACAAGAATGTCATAGACATTTATTTTCAAAAGAAGGGCGATAAGGTAGCTCGTCTTCTTTCGACAAATTTGCCGAAGATCAGTACGGATACTTTCGAGCTCGAAGCCTGTTTCGTATCGATCGAAAATACTTCTGTCGAAGAAGTGTGTTGTTCGCAAACCTCTCATTCCGGCAGGTTTCTAGTTCAAGGGTTTGTAAATGGTTCCGTATCGTTGCGTATTTTGAATCAAAATAGAAGTGAAGAGAAGGAAGGCGAAGAAGAGGCTGATTTCGCTCATGAGGAGCAAGTCTGGGTCGAAAAGAAGGTTCACGTATCGAAAATTACAGGTGTAGCTGTAACATACGACGATCAATATCTCGTGAGCGCGAGCGAAGACGGATCGTTGCTTTTGTTTGAGTTGAAATCAAAGTTTGGTTCTTATAAAGTACCGGAAGGATTGCGTGAAAGTAATTTAGATTATGGGAAGGCAATCGCTGAAGATATCGAGATTGACGAGTTTCCTTCTATGGAGCAAGCGAAAACGTTGGCGAGAGAGTCGCAGATTTCCAACGACGCAGAGAAGACGAGAAAGCGAACATTAGAGAAATTAAACGAGCTTCGTAAAGAATTTAAGTCGTTGATCGAAGCAAATAAGAAATTGAAAAGTGTTGACATACTTCCTGAATCTGCTTTTGAGGTGGATGTGGATCTTCTTGAAATCATGAAAAAGAAAACAGCTGTCGATGTCGAACGCGGAGAGAGAGAAATGGCATGTAGACTTGAACGTGCTGAAATTATTTTAGAAAGGCTTAAAAAGCGGTATCGAGACGATGTTGAAGCTTGTTGTGAAGAGCTGCATGCGCATTTTGAAGCGAATATCGATGATGAAGCGACGAGTCGATACGAGTTTTCGTGCGAGTCCTTCAGTTTGATGAAAGAGGACTCCAGCGAGGAGGACGAAGACGAGGATCAAGATTACGACGAAAGGGCCGTATTACCAGCCGGAGATGCTTCTATAATTTCTGACGAAACTTCCACAATCACATCAAATGTTGAGGCTCCGAGAGTGAGCGACATTTACGAAGAAATTAGCAGAGAAAAGAGCGATCTCACATCTCAAGAGATACGAAGAATAGAGCGTCAAAAGCGATCGGAAGAGATGGCTGCGTTCGAGCTCACAAGACCAATCGACGAGTCCGAAACGAATATCGAAGATGATTTAGAAATAATCGAAGCTCGCAACCGCATAAGTGATTTCCCGTTGAAGTCGGATCCTCTAGCAACGATAGTGAAAGAAAAGCGAGCAAACGTGGAATTGAAAGACGATGCGTTGACTCGAGTCAATGCAAAAATTCGAGAGATAAAAGTCGCGTTCAATGCAGAGTTCCAAGCGTTGAAAGACGAAAGCGCAACACTGCCAAACGACGAATACAACGATAAATTAAGAAAGTTGTGCCTATCGAAAGCAATAGCGGCGCGAAAGTGCAAATCTCTCGAGTTGCAAAGATTCATTCTCGAGCGTGAACTCGAAATAATCGAGAAGAAGCACGACGCCGGTGATATAGCCTGGGAAAAGAAACTTTACGCTGCCGAAGAGAACATGCGCGCAAAGAAAGCGTCGGTAAAGAAATACACGAAACGATACAAAGAACGCGAGACTAATTTGATCCACGCCGACAACGCCTTGCAGAATTTGATGAAAGTTTATGAAAACAGTTTACCGCCAGGCGCCCCGAGAGCCAAACTGTTCAAAGTGTTTATGCGCGACATTGAAGATGGAATCGAAGAAAAATGCCCGACCGGATGCGAAGAAGACGTATACGAAAGAGTGGTGCAGTTACGGACGAAGCGTCGCGAGCTCGAAGCGGCAAAAGTCGATGCCATGAACGAGTCCGAGAAAGCGAAGACGTTTTTAGAAGAAAAAGTAAAGGAGATGGAAGTTGCCGTGGCGGCTTTGAAAGATACTACTGCGGATAAAGAAGTGTTCGAGAAGAAGAAGCAAGCAGATCTGAACCAAATAGAAATTTACGTCACTTTGAAAGCGCACGAGATTCTTCATTTTGACGCAGACTCGACGGATTCCGTTTCGAGTGTGAAGCTGGGATCTGCCGAAAACGGTTTGGTTTTTGCAAACTCGGCGATCGAGAAGTTGAAGCTCGAGATTGAACATCTGAATGGTGAAATATCGTCCCTTAAAAAGTCCCAGCAAGAACTGAAGAAACAATTTGCGGCTTTAGAGATTGAACGAAAAGAAGAAGAAGTGAAAGAGCGCGACTTAGAGGCGAAAGAGATAGATGTCCAGATGCGAAAATTTGGTCAAATTGTCGATTTAGACGCGTTGGACACCATGGCGAGAGAAGCGAGAGGGGGCGAAGAATTGAAGATTAAGTTAAGAGCGCAGGAAACCTATCACGCGAAAGAAGCTGCGGAGTGGAGAAAGTCCATCCAGCAAAGTAACGACGAGTACACAGCGCTCATTGAACAGCACACTTTGCTTTTGCAAAAAATAGCCGCTTCGAAAAGAGCGCTATTGACGAAAAAGAGAGGAGCAGTTGCAAGCTAACTACGCGTAACTTTTAAGTTTCTGAATGATGAAGACTACTGTAAATATTAATCTATTCTGCTATAATCTAAAGCGTGCGTTAAAAATCTATCTATAAAAGTGAAACAGAAGGCGGAGCAGTTGCAGTTCCGTTTTGCGGGTTGGTTTGTCCTCCTCCTCGTTCAGAAACGGTCAAGTCCTCAAAGCCTGCAAAAGCGTCGTTCTGATTATTTGGCACTTGTTGTTGCTCGAACATCTTCATCCGTTCCGCTATGCTAACTCCTACTTTTGGCAGTTGCTCTCGTTGATTTCGCTCTTCTTGTTCTCCATCGCTTACTTCTTCTGCTGTCGTTTCCATCGTCGTTTCTGTCGTCTTCGTTATCGTGTCTTTTTCTTCTCCCTCTTCGCTCCTCCCAACGTTTTCTGTTTCTTTTGGTCTTGTTTTTACAGGCATCGCTTTTGACACTCCTCCTCCAAATGCAATCGCCACCGCGACTTTGAACTCGGCATCCGTGAGAGACAAAAGCTCCAACGCAGAAGACGACTTCTGTTTTTGTTTTTGTTGTTTTTGTTTTTGTTGTTGTTGTTGTTGTTTAACAGTTGTCGTCACCGTTGGAGTTGGTTTCAGAGTTTCTTCTGCTTTCCCAGCGTTCTCAAAATCACCAAAGTCGTCGTCGTCGTCCTCCAAAGCGTTCTCATCATCGACTGACATTTGTTTATTCGCGCTCTTCTTCTTCTCTTCCTCTCTCTCTCTCTCTCTCTCTCTTTCTCGGGCTCTCGCACGTAAGAACAAATGATGAGAGAAGAAGTTTTATGACGAGATGCGGGCGTTGGAA
>Ga0255763_1005609_pt1 | contig 9997 bp, 10 predicted proteins | sample 041ome_2_FD_179963 | JGI IMG/M metagenome (GOLD analysis project Ga0255763, IMG submission 179963) | Coastal salt marsh microbial communities from the Groves Creek Marsh, Skidaway Island, Georgia - 041406US metaG (version 2) | ecosystem: Environmental > Aquatic > Marine > Intertidal zone > Salt...
TTTCAAAATTGCCCTCCATTATCTCGTGGACGAGGTCGCGGTTGGTCATGGTCTGCCGGGCTCGCAGCATTCCTTCAATCACATACATATTCTTTTGCTGTTGCGAAGCCCCACGGCGCTGGGCGTCCCTGAGCAGGTCCTTGAACTTGTTGTAGACCTCGAAGTAGGTCTGCTCTTCCTCCGTGGTCATGGGCACCTCCATGCAGCCCGAGTGGCATGACGGCAGTCGCAGGCGTTCGCAGTGCTCTGCCACCTGTTCCTTGGTGCGTCGAAGGACGTACTTGTCCCTGATCTTCGCCAGCTCTTGCTGCACGGACAGCTTGAGGTCGTCGAGGAACTCCTTGGTCTTGTCGCGGTTCACCAGGTTGCCCCGATGGATGAGTCCGTAGAGCGTGGCGAAGTCCTTGAGGCTGTTGACAACCGGCGTACCGGTGATGAGCCATGTGGATTTGGAGCGCAGCCGCATGACTTCCAGAAAACTCTTGGACTTCGGGTTGCGCACGTGGTGGGCTTCGTCCAGCACCACGCGATCCCACCGCGTCAAGTAAAGCCCTTGTGACTTTTTGCTGAGTAGGGCTGTGTAGGACGTGATGGTGACGCCCTTGAGGGTTGGTGCGAAACGGTCCAGCTCCTTGTTCCACTGAGCCGTTACGGATTTGGGCGCGACCACTAGTGTGCGTCCCGGGTTGTTGCACATCATCGCGATGGTTTGGGCGGTCTTGCCGAGGCCCATCTCATCGCAAAGGAATCCACCGCCCTCTTTGTCCCGGGCGGTCATCCATCGGACTCCCTCATCCTGGTAAGGCTTGATGAGGCGTCCCACGAACATCGTGTCGGTTTTCAGATGCCCATTGGGTATCGTTCAGGCTCCCTGAATAATTTTTAGTTGTTCAGCGTCTGGCTCTTTTTGTTGCAGGTTGATTGGCGGCCATGATTTTTCCTTTGACCACGCTTATTTTTACCCGTTGCGTCGCGGTAAGATTTTTACTCGCGTTCAGGTCATTCAGAATTCCCAGAATTCTATTTCTGTCCGGTGAATTCAAATTTTGAATTCTTTGGTTCACGGTGTTCAGAATTGTATTCGCCAAATTTGGAGTGGCATTTCGCGCCACGTTGCTCCATGAGATGATTTGCTTTTTCAGTCCCACTGGCTTTTTGGCTACAATGTTGGATGCCTGAGTTTGTCTGTTTGCTGGGAGCGATGCGATCACCTCGCTGGCGAATGTTTCTTTGGAAATGGTCGTGTTGAGGCGACAGGCTTGATTTTGATAGGTATTACATGTTTTCTTGGACGTGAATGTGATATCTTTGAGACCGGTGTAGACGATGAATCCGGTGACGACATCTTCCATCATGCACTTGAGTATTCTATTGTTCTTGGCATTGACGTAGAGTCCCGTGGCGATCCCCATCTTGTCACCGCTGGCGACGATGGTCTGATATTTGCCGGCGTAGATAAATTGAGAAAGGTCACCGAGGGTCTTGAATATCGCCGGATGCTGTGGAACTGCGCGCTTTGCCGAGGATTCCACGAAGATGGTTCCATAGTCTTTGTAAGAAGTGGCGGCTTTCCCTGCGCCTATCCACTCTTCTCTGGTCACTGGTTTATCGAAACTCAAAAACTCACTCTTGAATTTCTTTCTAAATTTTTCAAATGGTTGTGTTTTATCGACCACTTTGTCATGAAGAAGATCGTAGTAAAGAACGCGAATCACGTCCGATGTCAATGTGACAACCGGTAAAAAGTTGTTTGTGTTCCCGAGTATGTTATTTGCAGATGAATTGATGAAACGGGCTCCATCGTATTTTACAATGAAATTCTTAAAGTCTGACAAAAATGAGTTCAGGTTGTTGTAGATGTTTTCGGGGCCGAGATTGTATGACTGGTTTATGATGGATTTGCTGGACGAACCAAAGTTCTTTCCTGTAATCAACTTGAGTACGATGTCATCAAATAACTTTGTGGTTGTATTTGTGGTAGGGGGCGTTCTCTCGCGGGACAACCGAAAGTGAGGCGTGTAACCCTCAGCACCACTGCTCTGCTCAACCGTGATCCACTGAGTGACATACATTTGCGTCCCGTCCAAAATAAACTTGTATTCAAATGGTCTAAAGTCGAAGACCACGCTTGGGTAGCACGATGTGTTGTTGGCGCGATTCACAACTTTTTTGCCAAAATCGTAGACATATTTGAACAAGTAAAGGCGCGTTTCGATGTAGTTTCTGAGATTCCAGTTTCGCGAGATGGCAATTCCAGGATCGCACAATCTCGGCGTATTGTAGAGAATGGGAATTCCTGCCTTTTCAATTGTGTGCGCGATGGAAACACGATTCTCCTGATCGATTGAGGTGAGCCAGTTTCTCCAGTTGTTTCTATTCACGACGGGGTACTGCGACTTGCACTGCTGCTTCACGATCATACACTCACTTGCGATGTCCGTTATGACGTCACCCAGAAACACCGCCTCGAACGCGCTTGCTGGTTTGGCTTTGCTGGGATCTGCCTTTAGGTCAATTGAGCCCACGTCGTAGTAAATTGTTGAACCGTCTACGCCACACGTGGACATCTCTAATAATATCTCACAAATTAATAGAATGGCTGAGCGCCGAGGATTTCAGACAGCCGTGTGGGGACCGCCCGCGTGGATGTTTTTGCACACCCTGACTTTCGCCTACCCAGAGGAGCCTGACGAGAAGACCAAGCGGACCTTCATGAAGTTCTTCGGCTCGCTGTGTACCATCTTGCCGTGCAAGTACTGCCGGGCGAGTTACTCGAAGTACTGTAAGTCCACGGGACCCCTCGGGCTTACCGAAGCCAACTTTGCATCCAGGAAGACCCTGACCCGGTGGCTCTACAACATTCACGACGCGGTAAATCAGCGCATCGGCAAGACGGATCGTCCAAGTTTCTCACAGGTCAAGGCGATGTACGAGCAGTTCGTGGCGCAACCTCACGTGGACAACGAGAAACAGCACGGGTGTGTGAATGGTCAGAAGAGACTCAGGTCGGTGATCCGGGTGGTTCCCAGGGAGTGTAAACTTAGTGGAAAGACCTTAAAGATTTACCGCGCTTGTAAGCAAAGGTATGTACTCTAATCCACTTACCGGAAAGATCACAAAGTCACTCTACGAAGCCGAGTCAGGCAGGCGGTATATTCAAGTGGACAACATTCAGTTGAAGATACCGTGGCGATACGGAAGGCCGTATCAAATTCAATGTGACGACCTCAAGCCCATCATGGACTACAAGGTCGGTGAACAGGTTGAGGTGTGGTGGGAGATCAGTCAGTCCAGGATGATTCTTCGCCGTATTCGATCAGGTCCCCACACCTAGCGCACACCCACACATGAGGAACCCCCTCATGGTAGAACCTAACTCTAGGAGGTCCTCGGTGGATAGTGAAGTCTTGAAGTTTTTGCATAAGCTCTCCATACAGAAAGTCTGGGTAGGTTCCAGTTTCTCTATGGAAAATGACCACGACCGTCTTGGCGAGTCGGTGATTCACATATCTCGGATGGTCACACGTCTTATAATTCGTTAATATTTTATTGTCCAATAGTAATAACTGAAATATGTCGGGTGGTATTACGCAACTAGTAGCCGTGGGTGCCCAGGATGTGCATCTCGTAGGAAACCCGGAGGTGAGTTTCTTCCAGTCGTCTTACAAACGTCATTCTAATTTTTCCAGTGTGGTTGAGCGTCAGGTGATCCAGAACGTCCCGGCGAACAACGGTCTCTCATCGATCCGCTTCGAGCGTAAGGGTGACATGCTTTCGTATGTTTATTTTGTACCTAATAGTTCTCAGGATTCAACATTCCAGACAAACTGGAGTACTGTGATCGACAAGGTCGAATTGTACATTGGCGGTCAGCTTATTGACACACAGCATTTTGAGTATTCAACCAAGATCCATACCGACATCATGGCGAACTCGTTCTCCAAGTCGGCGTTTGGTTCCGCCCCCACCGGAGCTGACGCGAGCAGTTTCTTCTACCCTCTCAAGTTCTGGTTCGGCGAGAACTGGCAGTCTGCGCTTCCCTTGATTGCCCTCCAGTACCACGATGTGGAGGTTCGCATTTACTGGGGAACCGACATTCGCCCCGAGGTTGCTGCAATTGCGACTGCGATTGCCAATTACCAGAATGCACAAACTGCTGGTTTTGATGCAACAAAATCACCAGCAACTCATGCCGATCGTGCGGCCCTCGAGGCTGCATTCAAGGCTGCTGCTGATGCTCAAGAGGCTAACACTGGAACCACTCTTGTAAATGCACTTGCGGCAGCCGGTCTCACTTATACCGTTGATGCAGGTACTGGTTTGATTACCGGAGATGTTCTTGCGGACAGCGGGGCATCTAACTGGACCGCTACTTCTCTCACCTACCCGGTTACCGAAACCCTCCTGGCAGTTGCAAACTCTTCCAAGTTGGAGGCATGGACTCGTTACATCTACCTTGATACCGACGAACGTCGCATGATGGCCGAGAAGCCTATGGATATGCTCATTCACCAGGTTCAGCGCATTCCCAACCCCGAATCAAAGACCGCCGATCTCACATTCAATCATCCGGTCAAGTTCCTGGCGTCCACAGGTTCTAACTTTGGCGCAACGAACCGTCTTCTTCTTCAGCTCAATGGTGTTGATATTGGGGAGCAAAAACAGTCTGTGCCTCATTACAAACAGGTGTCTTCGTATTACCACACGCAGTTCGGAGCAGATCCGGCATCGAATGATTCTGGTTTCGAGAGTGTGACTCTGATGATTCCGTTCTGTCTGGATGCCTCTAAGCTCCAGCCCACAGGCAGTTGCAACTTTTCGCGAATGGATTCAGCGACCCTTCGTCTGCCAAACTCTACAATCAACGCGGCTATCTATGCGGTGAACTACAACGTCCTCAGGATCCAGAATGGGATGGGTGGGTTGCTTTACGCAAACTAAATATCTAACAAACTTATAGTAATATGTCACCTGGCGTTACACTTGTTGTTGCTGGACGGGATAATCCCCTAAATATAGATCCAGACGTGTCATTTTTTAAGACTTTATACAAACGCCATACGAACTTTTCTAGTGTTATTGACAAGTTGACTCTTCAGACAAGACCAGCCAATAACGGTACTTCAACGACCCGCGTAGAGGTCAAGGGGGATCTCCTTTCTTACATGTACATATCAAATGATTGGGGTAATACCACAGAATCTGTGCCACGCAAGTGGAGTAGGGTCATAGATAAAGTAGAACTTTTTATAGGAAACCAACTGATAGACACACAGTACTACGACTACTCCGCTAAAATCGCAACGGAGGTTCAGGCGCCTACTCTATCCAAAAGTATAAAGGGATCGAGTGGTTCTGAATATAGTTATTTTTATCCACTGAAGTTCTTTTTCTGTGAACACTGGGCATCATCCATACCACTAATTTCACTCAATTACCATGACGTGGAAATTGTTATTCATTGGGGAGACCATATTTACATAAATAATATACTAGAACCTTATTTGGCAGAAGTGGAACAATACAGGAATCAAAACATTAGTTATACAGATTTACTAGAAGATATAAATCTGTATCAAAATGTTTCAAATACCGACGTCTATACGAATGTTCAGGATAATATCACTATTTATCAAGGTGTAGTTATCCCTCCAGTAGATGATTATACAGATGTTAAGGATGATATAGCTATTTATCAAGCGATTGATACAAATGATTACGCCAATATTAAAAATGATATTCTTGTATATCAGACGTATGGATTTACGGATGTTTACTCTAATTTAAGTACCGATGTCACGAACTACCAAGGTGTCACTATTCCATCTACGGGTCAGTACATAGACTTTCAATCAAACATATCGCTTTATCAGGCAGCAACAACGGATGTTGAACGTATTAATGATGCGAGCAATGTTGTGGGTGGTTTTAGTAATTTGATACCAGAGCCTATTCTGACTGACGATAGAACGTACTATGTTGCGGTGAAACAGGTGCTTGGTAATTATAAATATTATATAAACGGCGAACTTCAAGCAAATTTGACATTTCGAAGAGGTTCTACCTATATTTTTAATCTCTCGAATGGAGACACTTATACAAATCATCCTCTACGTTTTTCAGAGACTCCAGATGGGACACATGGCGGGGGCGGGATTTACATCGAAGGTGTTACTTTGGATCCATTGACTAAAACTGTTACGATAGTTGTAAGCGAGACTAGTCCTGATACCCTTTACTACTTTTGTACAATCCATAGTGGTATGGGTTCAATGATTACGGTTATGGATGAACGCGTGGTCCCGACTTACCAAAGTTTGACAGATGGTTACATCATTTATGATAACCTGACAGATAGCTCTGGGTCATTTCTAGCTTCGGATGCACTGAACGTCTTTATTACCTCCTTGAATAGTTCTGAAAAAATAACTGCTTCTACCGATGTTATATCTGACTTCAACAACCTTTCAGTGTATCCTTCGAATATTCTCACACAAAATGTTATTACCGGATTCCTTACTTATGACGGGACCGAAGATACGGCTTTGGACTATGCACCAACGAATAGTCTGACCGCTTTTATGGATACGCGCGTTATTGAGGAAAGGAGCAATCTGGCAGCAAATTTGGTTACAGATCATGGAGCAATAACGGATACTGGTAACACGCTTACATTCGCGACCTCTACTGGTTTTTTGACCTACACGACAACCACTCCGTCGGCGACGTTGGTAGACTCCATAACTGGTTTTGATGCATCAGATCAATTAAGTACCAACATGGGTATTTACAATAATGTTATTCGCATAGACGCTGCCCAAACACTATCAGCGTCATGGGCTATTACTGCGGATTCTAGTGCACCCTATTCAAACACATTCACTATAGATGGAACCACTGGATACATAACATATGAATCTGTAGTAGATAGTTATGGATCATTTGAAGGATCAGACCTTCTGAATAATGTCATGACCGAATTTCACAATTATGAGCGGTCTAATATTGCACAGGATGTGATTGACTCACATCTACTCGCGACATTAGATTCAAATGTCGTATCAAAGACGGATCTTGAAGGATTCATTGTCTATCAGGATCTTACAGATACGGTAGGGCATTTTACGGCTAGTGAACTTCTTAACACGGTGATGGGCAGTGGACATCATGCTATTCGTCTTGCGGCGTCTTCGAATGTTTTGAATTCGTACGCAACATTGAATCCTCTGATGTCAAACGTTCTTACCCGAAACGAAGAGACGGGTTTCTTGATCTATAACGGGACTCTCACGGACACAGACGCAAACCCACCCAACTATCCAGCTTCTGATGCACTTATTGTAGACGTGAGCGCAAATAGGATTACTAACAGAGAATCTAACTCAAGTAATGTTATAAACAATTATCCAGACGTTCCTACTATCATAGCTCCAGCACCCACGCGCGACCCTGTAGACTATTTCATCACATTCAACGGAAACGACGAAGACACAAATGCGGCGTATCCAAGTGGTAACGCTTTGATAAATTATATTACGCAAGTGAAAAATAATTACGAATCTTCTGATTTCGAACTGATGGGAAGATTTATCTACTTGGACAAAGACGAACGCCGTTACATGTCAGAACGTTCTGCGGATTATATCATAACCCAGACTCAGAGGATTCCTGCTCCAAACAAGAAAGATGTGGAACTTAATCTAAATCACCCTATAAGTTTCATAGCTTCGACTGCAAGTAACTTCAATGCGTCAAACAAGATGCTACTGGAACTAAACGGCGAACCGGTGGGAGACCCAAAACCAGCCGTGCCTCATTATAAACAAGTATCTACGTACTATCACACAACATATGGTTCAAATCAATACACAACCATGATGTATCCATTCTGCCTGGATGCATCAAACAAGGAACACACTGGAAGTCTCAACTTCAGTCGATTGGATTCAGCCAGACTTACACTGGATCAAGCCATCAACGGTGATATCTACGCGGTCAATTACAATATTCTTAGGATTTCGAACGGGACTGCTGGGTTACTTTATGCATAGTCCCAAGCGCCTTCTCTGCCTGATCCTTGGGCATAAACATAAGCCATGCCACCGTCATCCTCTCCTGAGTGAGCGTTCCGTCCTTCTTCATAGCGGCGCATGCATCTTGAAATTTCTTTACGTAGTCCATAATGGAATTTCAAGGTGTTACTTCTTTAATTGGTCTTTGGAACCTTGAGCAGCGGGACATCCGCCGAGAAGCACCGGGTGATGCTGTTGGCAGGCACCGAACCCACACGCTGCAGATCGGTGATGGACTTGAGCATATCAGGCCCCATCTTGGCGATCAACTGGCGGTACTGGTAGTTAAGAGGATATGCAATACCATTATCAGCCATGATCTTATCATTGATCAACTGGTTCGAACTGTAAATCGTGAAGGCGCGACCATCGGCCATACCAAGACGCTGAGACATCTTTACTTATTCAGTAGATAAAAATCCCTGATCCTCTGGTGAAATGATTCCATCTGATGAATCATTCTGACATTCTTTTCCTTGAAGTCGATGAAGTCTCCCTTGACCTGTGGATCGTAGAGAACCCTGATCAGGAACTTGTAGGCCATGGCGATATCCTTGAAGTTCTTGGCACCCGACATCACGATGCTACCCGTCTTAAAAACACTGACCGTCATATTGAACATCTTGGCTTTCACTGCTGAGTAGGTTTCTGGACTGTAAGACGTCTTTTTTACAAAGTTTTTGTGCTTCTTGTAAAGATCCAGTAAAGCCATCTGATCGATGCCGTGAGGAAGACGGAAAGTTGCATTGATCATCTGTGTTTCCATGGGTGACACGGGTCTTTTAGTGGTCTCAGGAAAGACCTCATCTACTATTTTTTGAATATCCTGGATGATCTCGAGACCTTCCATTGGTGTAGATGATCCTGTCACGTGAATCTTTCCGTTTGGAAACAACTTGACTGAGCGTTTTTTGGTTTCACCGACATCCTTGGACAGCGTCAGTGAGTTATTAAAGTGGTTCGTGCCCACGTTCCAGCCATCGGTTCCATCAACGAACTTCTCCTTGAAAGTCGCAAGAGGGGTCGCGATACTATCCCTGCCTCCCATGACCGTCATCGTGGATACCCTGGGCAATGATGGTTTAGATCCTTGGATCCCATCGCGCGCTTTGATGATGTTTCCAAGAAAGTTTCGAAAGTTTATGGCTTCCATATTTAAAAGTAAAACGCACCACTTCTTTAATATGAGATGTGGTCACTGTAAGAAGAAGAAGATGATCTGTATTCCATGCGATCACTGTGATCACACGTCTCTGTGTACCTCTTGTATCCAACTGGAGTTTCATGAGTGTTCAGGTATCCTGAATAAAATTCAGTCCGAGAGGGATACAATAGAAAAGCTAAACCCTAAAATTGAGGGCGACAAAATTACAAAAATTTGACGAGGGTCAAAACACTGAGGGCTATGAGAATAGCGGCGGCAGTGTTGCCTGCGAGGTTGGCAGCGTCGATGCTACCGATCATGCCCTCCTTTTTCACCAGGATGGAGTCGTCTTTGACCTTGGGCGTCATGTCCCAGGGAGGAAGTGAATAGTTGCGCTCTGGTACAGGCTTCCGGTTGAGAGGATAGTCCTGAGATCCAGGAGTGCAGTAGTAGGGGGTCCTCCACCCCGCGGCGATGGTCTTCTCGCAACCCGGACTCGGCTCTGTCATCTGGGTCTCGAGAGGTCCCCCGAGAGCATCTCCTGTGGGGCGAACCGCGTTCACGAGCGCCACCTGGGGTTCACTGGACGGTGCGTAGACCGTCTTGTAGGCACCACCCAGCGGAACACCAGGGGTGAAATTCATCGGGTCTGCGTACGGGTTGATCTTATTGAGGGAAATCCCGTCATTCAGTCTCATGTAGGACGACATCCTTACTTATTATACGGTTTGAATAAATTCCCACTTGAGTATCTTGCACATGTCCTTCCAGATGACATCCT